>Ga0268262_10001380_pt1 | contig 30257 bp, 36 predicted proteins | sample TergutNc150P3_FD_190354 | JGI IMG/M metagenome (GOLD analysis project Ga0268262, IMG submission 190354) | Nasutitermes corniger P3 segment gut microbial community from laboratory colony in Florida, USA - Nc150 P3 (SPAdes) (version 2) | ecosystem: Host-associated > Arthropoda: Insects >... | reverse complement strand
GCTGTTTCTCTAAAAATGTAACACGAGCCGGCGCAGGACAATGTATCACTGTCCATGGATCAAGGCAACCTTTAGGTTGCCGTATGCGCCGCTCCAAGGTAGAATTAGACTAATGAATAGCCGTTTTGATGTCAAGTACGCACGATATGAATTAAAAGTTATCGTATGGTTATAACGCCAGGATATTGACAATATCGTTATAAGATTGTATGTTTTTAACGAGGTAATTATTATGTCAAACGCAAAATCAAATATAAATGTTAAGATAGATACAGAGATCAAGGAACAAGCCGCGCAACTTTTAGGGCGAATGGGAATAGACCAGACAACAGCAATAGATATGTTTTTCCGGCAAATAATAGCAGAACGCCGCTTGCCATTCCAGCCGGTAGTAAACCTCACACTGGACGAGCAGATCGTCGCAGCAACCCTGAATAGAGATCATATAAAGATCGAACTAATAACGGATGCGGGTGGAAATATACTTGTAGACAAAGAAAAAAACCCGGAAATTTATGATTGGGTGGCAAATGGTTAATGGAGCCATTTGAGCTTTTTGTTACTTACATTTCCTGGGGAAGTGGCGGGAAAAACCGCCCTGTTTTGGTACTTCTGTTAACTGAAAATACAACATTGGTTTATCCGGTTACAACACAATATGAAAACAAGAGCGAATCTATCAAGTCCCGATACTTCAAAATAAACGACTGGTCACAGGCAGGACTCGACAGACAGTCATATATTGACACAGGAATTTTACTCAGCCTTCCATTATCAGTAATCAAAGACAAGAAACCAATTGGAAAACTTACAATCGTAGACAAGAAAAGATTGCTTGCCTTTTTGACAAAATCCTAAACCAATGATACTTAAAAATACGTGTTCATAAATGTCAATCCATCATCACACCAACCCCGCCGGTACAATCAAATTATCTTTGTCAAAAGCGCCCAGATGTTCCGCCAAACAGATAATAGCGCCCGTACCTCGGCGGAAGGGCGGTTTTTCAAGCGCGGTAAAAGAAGATAACATTCCTTTTGCCGGGGATGCTGTTTTCTTTATTTCTATCGGTTCAAGCGTACCGTCTCTTTCTAAAAGAAGATCAATCTCCTTTGAATCTTTGTCGCGGTAGAAGTAGATAGATGGTTCTCTGCCTGAGTTCTCATATCCTTTGACTATTTCGGAAACGCAATAGTTTTCAAGAATCGCGCCGTTCATTGCCCCGTTCATAAGCGTTTGGGGCGAATCCCATTTGGTCAGGAAGGCAACCAGCCCTGTATCGTAAAAATAGAGTTTGGGAGTTTTAATCATGCGTTTTAGCACATTATGGTGATATGGCCGGACAAAAAAAATGACGCCTAATGTTTCAAGCAGTTGTAGCCAGCCTTTGGCGGTTTCCTGATTTATTTCAGCGTCATCCGCAATATGTTTATAATTGATTAATTGCGCCGTTCTGGCGGCGGCTGCTTTGATAAAATCGGTAAATTTTAAGAAGTCAACGCCGGGGGCTATGTCGCGAACATCGCGTTCCAGATATGTTTTCACATAACTTGAGTAATACAATTCACGATCAGTAAATTTTCCGCTGACAAGCGCCGGCATACTGCCAAAAAATACGCGTTCATAAATATTAATGCCGGTAAGAACGGAAGTTTTTTCCTGCCTCTTTAAAAGAAGCCCGTAGTCGTTTTTATAGGCACCCGGCTCAAAATCAGGATAAATTTCCTGTTGAGAAAGCGGAGATAGATGAAACAAAGCCAAACGTCCGGCAAGAGATTCCTGAACGCCCTTCATCATCTTGAAAAGTTGAGAGCCTGTCATCCAGAAATCACCCGGATTTGCGCCCTTGTCAATAAGCCGTTTTATCCCTGTAAAAAGGCCTGGCGCGTACTGAATTTCATCAATGAGCAATGGCGGTTTATATGTTTGAAAAAACATCACGGGATCGCCTAATGCTAAAGTTAAGGTGTCATAATCGTCCAGGCTGACATAGGCTCTTTTCTTTTTTTCCCCATCAAGCATGAGCCGCTTTAGCATTGTAGTTTTGCCGGGAGCCTGTCAGGAGCAAGGCAGGGTATTCAGAAGAAGCCCTTAAGAACGCGTCTTTTATATGCCTGTCAATATATTCAATCATTATTTACCTTCGGCTAAAATCGGTTATACTCCGATTTTAGCCGAAACGATAATAAATATCAACAGAAACCCAATTTTGTTGCCTCCAATAGCAAATTTTCGTATGTTCTATGTAAAGAGATCAGGATATTAAATTACCTTAATCTAAATATTTCACTGGAGGAACCATGACGCAATTTATGAAATCAAAGTCGGTTTTCAACAACGCTTCATATGCATCGGTTGATATAGCACCGGAAACCATAATCGGTACTAAATGGATTGCCACCGGAACCAATTCAAAAGACAAGGATACTATTGAGTTTGTTGATATGACGTATTGTATTTATACCTCAATAAACAGATTGGAGCCTTATACCTATAGAATCAGGGGGAACCGGATTCTTCTTGGTGAACATGTTTCTTATGTTATAATAGACAATGTACTCTTTCTTAACGGATATCCTCTTTTTACGAGGGAATGATGTTTGAGAACTTCCAGAATTCCACCTTGTTTATTTTGTCGAAAACCGCTATCATTATTATTTAATGACTGTAAGCACCTTTAAACGAGGGTTAAAGCTCAATACCCGCAAACATGCTACGGAGGGTAAAGCGGTTGAACAAGCGCCTTTGCCCAAACAGGTAGTTATTCCAATAAACCAGCATTTTGGCGCGCCCAATAAGGCCCTGGTAAGCGTCGGGGATAGGGTCAGGCGGGGGCAGATTATCGCGGACGGAATGGCCCCCGGGCCCATGACAGTGCCCGTTCACGCTTCAATAAGCGGAGTAGTAAAAAAAATTGAACCCAGGCCCCAATCCAACAACAGTGAAGGGCTCTGCGTTATAATAGAAGCAGACGCGGCGGCCGCTCAGGAAGAAGATTTGTTCATGCCGCCTCTGGATCCCTTTACCTGCACAAAGGAAGAAGCCTTCCGGCGTATCCGGGATGCGGGAATTGTCGGCATGGGGGGGGCTGGTTTTCCCGCGCATGTAAAACTGTCGCCTCCGCCCAATAAGAAGATTGATATAGTGATCGCCAACGCCGCTGAATGTGAGCCTTACCTTACCACCGATGAGGCCGTGATTTCTGAAAAGCCAGGTGTTCTTGTAAAAGGCGTTGCCATTGTCATGAAGATCCTTGGGGTAAACAGGGCAATCATTGGGATGGAAGATAACAAGGCAAGCCTTATCCCCGTAATAGAAAGGGAAGTAAGCCTCCTTAATAACCCCGGGGACATAAAGGTTGGGCTTTGCAGAACGCTTTACCCGCAGGGCGGCGAGAAGATGCTCATAACAGCGCTGACCGGCAGGGAAGTGCCTTCAGGCGGCCTCCCTATGGACGCAGGGTGCGTGGTGTCAAACGCGGGTACCCTGGTAGCCATTGCCGAGGCTTTTACCCTTGGTAAGCCGCTTATCGACAGAGAGCTTACGGTGAGCGGCAGAGCCTGTAAAAACCCCAAAAACATGAGGGTTCCGGTCGGGACTATATTGACGGATCTGCCCAAGGAATTTATTGACATTGATTATGAGCGTCTTAGAAAGGTTCTGTTTGGCGGGCCCATGATGGGAACGGCGGTTCCTGCTCCTGATGCGCCGATTCAGAAAAACACTTCCGGCATCATTCTGATGACCCAGGAGGAAATTTCCGTTCACGAAGAGGGGATATGCATACGCTGCGGGCGGTGCATCCGTAACTGCGCCATGCGGCTTTCGCCTGTGGTGGTTAACAACGCTTTGAACGCGGGCGATTTGGACGAGGCGGTGAATACCGGCCTTTTGGATTGCATCGAATGTGGTAGCTGTTCTTATGTGTGCCCCGCCTCGATAAAACTTACCCAGCGCTTCAGGGCAGGCAAGCAGGCGCTGAGAAATTTACAGCAGCTTAACAAAGAAGCGCAGGAAAAGGCGCGAAAAGCCGCCGAAGCCAAGGCCGCGCCTTTCCAGGCCCCGTCACCATAAGGAGGATTTTGTGCCAGACAGCGTGGGAAAGCCCCTGATTTACATCTCTTCCAGTCCGCATATTGGTACTCCTGTAAATACCAGAATTTTAATGAGCAGGGTTCTTTTGGCCCTTGCGCCGGTTTCTGTTTTCGGCATTGTCCTCTTCGGTCTTCCCGCGCTTTTGACTATCCTGGTTTCTGTGGCGGCGGCGGAAATCGCGGAAGCCCTGTTCAGAAAAGCTACCGGCCAGGATATACGCAATTCTGATCTTTCCGCGGCAGTAACGGGACTGCTCGTTGCCCTGATTTTGCCGCCGGGCATGCCCCTGTGGATGCCGGCCCTTGGAGCTGTTTTTGGCATCATTGTGGCCAAGGAATTTTTTGGCGGCCTTGGGGCAAATGTTTTTAATCCGGCCCTGGTTGGCAGGGCGTTTTTGGTTTTGAGTTTTCCGGCGGCGGCAACAACCTGGGCGATACCCAGGGCATTTTTCGGCGGCAATGTCACCGGCATTAATGCCGCGGATGCCGTAACCGGCGCTACCCCGCTTGGCATTATAAAACTGGGCGGCTCCGTTGCCGATGTGGGCGCAGGACTCGCTTCCGCAGGCTTAGCCGGGGGCAGCGATTATTGGTCAACCATTGAAAGCCTTTTCCTTGGTACGCGTGCAGGATGTATCGGAGAAACTTCCATTCTGCTTATCCTGGTTGGATTTATTTTTCTTCTTGTATCGAAAACCATTGATTGGCGCGCCCCTGTTTCAATGACCGCCTCGCTCTTTATCTTTTCTTTCCTGTTTGGCAGGGAGCCACTCTTTGCGGTTTTATCTGGCGGCCTGCTTTTCGGCGCGGTCTTTATGGCTACCGATTACGTTACAGCCCCCATAACCGCCAGTGGAAAACTAATCTTCGGTTTTGGCGCGGGACTGATAACTGCCCTTATCCGCCAATGGGGGAACTACCCCGAAGGCGTTACTTACAGCATCCTAATAATGAACGCGGTTACTCCCTTCCTTAATAAGCTGATCCAGAAAAAGTACGGTTATGTGAAACCCCAGAAAGCAAAAAAAACTGAAGCTGCGGGAGGGGGAAAATGAGCGGGAAAAAAGGCGGTTTTGCGGGGATGCTGAAACTCGGCGTTGTTCTGGCCCTTTACGCCGTCGCGGCCTGTGTAGGCCTGGCCTTTGTTTACGCCGGTACGGAAAAAGTCATTGCCCAGCGGCAGCGCGCCGACCTGGAAGCATCGTTAAGCGAGTTGTTTAGTGAAGCGGACGATTTTAAGGCGATTTCCGGTTTAAAAAGCGGCGACCCGACAGTAACGATTGAAGAAGACGGAGCCTTCGCGGCTTATAAAAACGGGGTGATCATCGGCGCGGTCCTGAGAACTTCCAGGGCCAGTTACAACGGGGCGATCAAAATACTGGTGGGTGTCGGTACCAACGGCAGAATCAGAGCGGTAAAAATCCTGGAACACAGCGACACTCCGGGGCTTGGGGCAAACGCGGCTTCAAGCACATACTATGTGGATCGGGCAAAAGGAATTCATTTTTACGATCAATTCGCGGGAAAAGCCGTGAGCGATTCCTTTCTGCCAAAAAGCGATGTGGTCGCTATTACCGCCGCCACCATAACAAGCCGGGCGGTGGCGGCTTCGGTCAAGGCGGCGGGCGAAGCCGCTTTAGCCTGGTTTGCCGGAGGCGGGCGGTGAAAAACACAATAAAGCATCTGGGTAAAATTTTTGTCAACGGCATTTTCCGGGAGAATCCCCTCTTAATATTGATGATAGGGCTTTGTTCTTCCCTTGCGGTTACGACGGAAGTAGCCAACGGGATAGGCATGGGGCTTTCCATGACCTTTGTCCTGCTCATGTCGGAAGTGGTCATCAGCACCTTTAGAAAACTGATCCCCGATTCAATCCGTATTCCGATTTTTATTATTGTCATTGCCGCTTTTACCACGGTAATTGATTATGTGTTAAAGGCGTGGTTCCCCGATCTTTCCAAAGCGATGGGGGTATTCATTCCCCTTATCGTGGTCAACTGCATCATCATGGGCAGGGTAGAAGGCTTTGCGTCCAAAGCGCCGCTTCCGGACGCCATAGCCGACTCCTTTGGCATGGGGCTGGGTTACACCTGGGTGCTACTTGGCATTTCTCTTATTCGGGAGCTTCTTGGTTCCGGTACGATACTGGGCGCTCAGGTTCTGCCCGACAGTTATGTGCCCATACTCTTTTTCATTATGCCACCGGGGGGCTTTTTGGTGTTTGCCTTGTTTATAAGCCTTAACCTCTTTATAAAATCAAAGCTAAAGAGCGAGGGGAGTCCTTCATGAACCTTTTTAAAATATTCATCAGCGCTTTTTTAATTGATAACGTGGTTTTGATGCGGTTTATAGCCCTCTGTCCTTTTATCGGGATGAGTACCGATGAGGACAAATCCATAGGGATGGGCCTGGCGGTTACGTTTGTTACGGTGCTTGCGACCTGCGTTACCTGGCCGGTTTACAAATTCATTCTGGAACCCCTGGGGTTGGTATTTTTACAGTTGTTGGTTTTTATTCTGGTAATCGCGTCCCTGGTTCAACTGGTGGAGTTTTACCTTAAAAAATCTGCGCCGGCTTTGTACAACGCCATGGGAATTTACCTCGCGTTAATTACGACCAATTGCGCCATTCTGGCGGTAACCCTGGACAATATTTCCAAGGGGTTTAATTTTGCCGAATCTTTGGCTTACGCCATTGGCATTGCCCTGGGCTTTCTTCTTTCCATGCTGCTTTTGGCGGGGCTCAGGCGGAGGCTCAGGACAAGCCCTATTCCGGCATTTCTTAAAGGGACGCCCATACTTTTTGTGTGCGCCTGTCTTCTTTCGCTTGCCTTTGCGGGTTTTTCAGGTTTGGTAAAGTAGGGGGCCGCAATGACTATTGTTATAACAACCGCCCTGCTTTCGCTAATCATTGCTTTTACTCTGGGTTTGGCCCTGGGCTTTTTTAAAGAATTTTTTGCCGTTGAGGAAGACCCGCTTATAGGCCAAATCCGCGCGGCGCTGCCGGGCGCCAACTGCGGCGCTTGCGGGTTTCCCGGCTGCGACGCCTATGCCGCTTCGATAGCAAAAGGCGCTGCCGGCATTAACAGTTGTTCTGTCGGCGGTCAGGCCGTAGCGGAAAAAATCGCCGGCCTTGCCGGCGGCAGCGCCGATGTGACGCCCATGCTGGCGGTCCTGGCATGCCGGGGTACCCATGACAAGGCGCTGTTAAAAGGGGAGTACATAGGCGTAAAGAGCTGCAGGGCCGCGAAAATTTCTACCGGAAGCATCAAGCGCTGTACATGGGGATGCCAGGGTTTTGGCGACTGTACAAGGGTATGCAAATTTGGCGCTATCACAATGGGCGAAGACGGTATTCCCCATATTGACAACGAACGCTGCACCGGCTGCAGGGCCTGCGCGAATGAATGTCCCCAGCACATCATCTGGGTAATTCCCAAGGATTTAAAGGGGTCGCGTCCCCATTGCTCCAACCTGAATGTCAACAAGGCAATGGTAGCCAAGAATTGTAAAAACGGCTGCATTAAATGCGAGCTTTGCGTAAAAAATTGTCCTGAGCAATGCATAAGAATGGCAAACGGTATACCGGTTGTTGATAATACAAAATGCACCAGCTGCGGGGCCTGTGTTAAGAAATGCCCGATGAAGGTGATGATTTTGCTGTAGGTATTTTTTAAGCCGCCCATTGGGGCGGCTTTTTTTTATACAGGGAGGAACCATGCTGAAAGGACGACATTTGATCGAGCCTCTTGATTTTTCGAAGGAAGAGATGGAGGGGCTGTTTAAGCGGGCCGAGGAAATTGAAAAAGACCCGGCTCATTTTCGGGAGCAGTGCCGGGGAAACGTTCTGGCAACTCTTTTCTTTGAGCCAAGTACGCGAACCAGGCTTTCTTTTGAGGCGGCCATGCTGCGCCTGGGCGGAAGCTGTCTTGGCTTTGCGGAACCGGGCTCCAGTTCTGTTGCAAAAGGCGAATGTTTGGCGGACACTATACGAACTGTGGCGTGTTACGCTGACGCAATCGTTATGCGTAACCCAAAGGAGGGAGCGGCCCTTTTGGCATCCCGCTATTCGGATATCCCGGTGATCAACGCCGGTGACGGGGGCCATCACCACCCGACCCAGACACTGACGGATCTGCTGACCATTCGCCGGCTCAGGGGGAAAATCGCAAACCTGACAGTCGGGTTTTGCGGGGACTTAAAATTCGGCCGCACAGTCCACTCGCTGGCCGATACCCTTAGCAGGTACGAGGGGATAAAAATGGTCTTTATTTCGCCAAATGAATTAAAAATCCCCGATTACCTGAAGACGCAGGCGCTGAAAAAAAACAATATTCCTTTTGTCGAGACTGATAACCTTGAAAAAGTGATAGGAGAACTGGACATTCTTTACATGACCAGAGTTCAAAGGGAAAGGTTTTTTAACGAGGAAGATTATCTGCGCCTTAAGGACAGTTATATTCTGAATGTAGATAAAATGGCGACGGCAAAAAAAGATATGATGATCCTTCATCCTCTTCCAAGGGTAAACGAAATTGATCTTGAGCTTGATAGGGATCCAAGGGCTATGTATTTTAAGCAGGCGAAATACGGAATGTATGTAAGGATGGCTTTACTGTCATCGGTTTTGGCATAGGGGGGAAAGATGCTTAACATTGAAAAGATAAGAAACGGAATTGTAATTGATCATATAAAAGCAGGGCAGGGGATACGCATATTTAACTGGCTGGGTCTGGATAAAGCGCCTTATACCGTGGCTTTTGTTGTAAATGCCACATCCAACAAAATGGGGAAAAAAGACCTTATCAAAATCGACGAAACCATATCGATTAACTTTGATCTTTTGGGTCTTATTGATCCCAATATCACCGTGAAAATCATTGAGAATGAACAGATTACCGAGAGAATAAAACTTAAGCTTCCGGAGAAGGTGGAAAACGTGATCCTCTGCAAGAACCCCCGTTGCATCACTTCAACGGAAAAATACATTCCCCATATTTTTCATCTGGAGGATCCTGAACACAGGACTTACCGCTGCGAATATTGCGACGAGATTCGTTATGCGGGAGATTTTAGGTAACGTACCGTTTGCGTAAAAGGTGCGAAAGATTATGGCTCTATTGATTACCAAGACAAGTACCCACCGACAAGGCGGTGTCGATCATGTAGTGGTAACGGGGAATGGTTTTTGTTTTTCCCGCAGGGACGCTTAGGTCTACAGAACTAATTTCGTTTCCTGTCAGGGCAATCATGCAGCCGTATTCGCCCCGGGCAAGGAGTTCCGCCGCGGCGGTACCCAGGCTCGTGGCAAGAATGCGGTCGGTAGCCGCCGGAATACCGCCCCTTTGTACATAACCCAGAACCGTGGCTTTTGTATCCATGCCTGTTTCAGCCTGTATCTCTCCGGCTACACGGTAAGCAATGGAAGGATTTACCGTTTCGGCCCGGTATTTTTTTCTGTCCTGTTTGTCCATTTTTTTCTCTTCAACCGAAAGGGCCCCTTCCGCCACTACAACAATGGAAAAACTTTTACCGCTCCTCGCCCGCTCCTGCAGGTGACGGCCAATGGTCTTGATGTCATAGGGTATTTCAGGAATCAGGATTACGTCGCCGCCGCCGGCAACTCCGGCGTAAAGGGCAAGCCATCCGGCTTTATGGCCCATAAGCTCGATCACCATAACCCTGCTGTGGCTTTGCGCGGTCGAATGAAGGCGGTCAATGGCGTCCGTGGCTATGGAGAGGGCGGAGTCGAAGCCAAAAGTCCGGTCAGTGCCTTCAATGTCGTTGTCTATGGTTTTGGGAAGCCCAAGCACGTTAAGCCCTTCCTTCGCGAGCCGGTATCCTGTAGTATTGGTCCCGTTCCCGCCAAGCACCACAAGGCAGTCCAGGGCGAGTTTTTTATAGTTTTCGATGATAACAGCGACCTTATCCTGCTCAATTTCACCGTAACCCCGATATTCCGTACCCAAAGAGAATTCGCTCTTAAAGGGTTTTTCGCGGCTTGCTCCCAGAATGGTACCTCCCCGCGTCAATATGCCGGAAAAATCCTCCGGGCTAAGGCTCCGGAAATCCCCGCTGATAAGCCCCTTGAATCCATTGGCGATGCCGATAACTTTCATATCGTAACGGCTTGTAGCCGCGCGGCACACACCCCGTATGGCCGCGTTGAGACCGGGGCAATCTCCCCCTGCGGTCAGGATACCAAAGGTTTTAGTAACGGACGCATTTGTGGACGATGTCGCCATTGAACTCATGTCAAACTCCCTTTTTATATAATTATAATATGTTAATGAGTTTTATTCCTGTTATTTTTGTTTGCTATAAAAGCATCAGATGTGGCCTTGACAAAACCAATATATTACGGCAATGTACGCAGAATATTGTAAAAATAGGGGGAGTTATGGCAAAGGCTCATGCGGCGGTTAAGGAAGAAGATTTTACCGCGAAGATGGAAAAGGCCCTTATGGAACAGAAAAGAGAAATATTCTCTAACCTGGTTGCGGGGAACGAGGATTTTAAACAAATAATGGAGGCCATGGATCCGAAAGATCTTGCGGATGTAGCTTCTGATGATATAGACCGCAAAATGATAGAGGCTATCGGTTCCCAGGATTTAAAAAGGCTCAGAATGATAGAATCTGCCCTTACACGGATTCAGCAGGGCAAGTACGGTCTCTGCATAAAATGCGGCAAGAAAATTCCCTATGAGCGGCTGGAAGCCATTCCCTATGCTCTGATGTGTATTGAGTGCAAGACAGCTGAAGAAAAGCGCAACAGGTAAACCGTAACATATGCTAAAACCTAGTATCACGTTACACAGTTAATAGTGGATAGAATCGCTAATGATCGTTCATCATCAGTTGTGGTTTACAACCCCCAATTATGGAACGAAATATCCCTTTGGCGACATAAATTGTATGTTTCAGTCAAAAAGATTTTCTACCCTTTGGTTTCTATGATGCGGTCATTCATATTTTTAACCACTATTTCAATAGAAACGCGATACTAGCCGAGTGGCTAGTACCCCATGAAGCTTATAATTGCTTATAACAGAAAGAGTGGTGCATAGCCACACCGTCCGCCGAATATGTCCAGCGGATGGAAGATGTATTAGAGGTCTATAAACGTCCGTATAACAAAAAAGAACCGGTAGTTTGCCTTGACGAGGCCAACCGGCAGCTCGTTGATGAAATACTGAGCCCCCGGCCTGTCCAAAAAGGACAGGCTGCCTTGTATGATTACGAATATGTGCGCAACGGGGCAGCCAATCTTTTTATGATGTTCGAGCCGCTTGTCGGGCGGCGCGAAGTGAAAGTAACGGAACAGCGTACCGGAAAGGATTTCGCCGGCTGCCTGAAAAAATTGGCAGAAATACAATACCCGTGAAAAGATGGCCGGTGCAGTACAAGCTTGGCCGTCGAACGGAACAGTCAAAGAACCGCTGTTCACTGGCAGTTCACCACCGCCGATGCCCGCATTAAGCTGAGGCACTTGTATCCGAAAATTTAAGCTTCATGGAGTTATTATACGGTCGTGGTCTTTTCTGACGCAGGCTTTGGCCTACCTTCAGTTCTGTAGGGCCTCTTATTTCGCACGCCGTACGCCCTTTCAGGGCTTTGCGCGGCGGCTTCGAGCATAGTCGGGTTTATCCGTATAAATTAAGGTTTTAGTGCAAGTCTCTTAGATCTGTTTGCTCAATACCGCTTAAAATAAGTATTTCAGGGCGGTACTCAAAATGAATCGTGTCATAGTAACGCCATTTACCGCCCCATATAAAGCCAAAGGACTCGAAGATTTTTATTACCTCGTCGGGGGGATGGTAGCGTCTTGAGTAAGGGACATTCCACCATTCGATGTTTTTTCCGGAAGTCCAGAGCCAGTAGATTTCAAGGCCGAAAGAAGATTTTGGAATGAGGTCAATGGCGGCTCCGTAAGCATGGTAACTGCGGTTTTCGCTGGAAGCAATGTTTCTCCATTCCCAGCCCCCAACAGAACTAAGATTATTGATCCACTGCCTTACCGTGTTATTTGTTTTCGCGACTTTTAAAATTTGCTCTTCGACGAGACTTAATTGAACAAGTATGGAGTAATGAACCTGTACCTGAACTCCCAAAAAGCGGATTTGCTTGATGTGCTCCCAGGCCTCGTCCCTGTTCCGGCTTCTCCACAGGGCATCGGTAAAATGAGAGGATCGTTTCAACTGGTTTGTATTGCGGTTACGAGTCATTTCCCTTAGCCTGGCCGATTCTTCGGGTGTTGGCTGTACCCACGGTGGAAGCTCCTTTTGATAAGTGTAAAAGGGCATGGGGGCGAACTGATTAACCTCGCCCCTCAGTGAAGAAGGAAGAAGGCGGCCTCCGGCAAAATAAAATCTTTCGCCGTAAACCAGGATACTCCATTCTCCGTCGTGAAATTCCACCGCGTTTACCCTGTCGGGATACGCGCTTGCCAAAGCCCTTAAAACCTGCTCCCCCCGGTTTTCTTCGGCTCTCCGGACGGCAGATTCTTCAGCTTCCCCTGCCGCCAAGGCGTTATTTTCAGCCGTCCGAAACTGAGTCTGGTCGCCTTCTTCTCTTACACAGGCAATGGCAGTACAAATGGGTAAAAGCAAAAACAGGCAAAAGACGCGGGTATTCATGGCGCAAGGCCCTTGTATTTTGACATTGCCATAAGATACTATATATTTATGGGGCCAAAATATAAAAGAGGCTTGCTAGTCCTTCTCTTTTTCCTTGGTGTAAGTTTTTTCGTTTCTTCCCAGGAAATTGTAACCGCAGACAAGTACCTTGAAAGAGTATCGGATCGTTACAGCAACATCAGGGATTATGAGGCCCAGGTAAACATCCGTTCAGGCTCAACAGACATGATTGGAAACTTGAGCTTTCTTGACCCGTTCTTTTTGAGAATCGACTTTACCAAGCCTGCGGAACAGGTTTTGGTATTTAACGGCCAGCTTCTGACCGTGTATCTTCCCGACCTCAGGGCTGTACTGAACCAGACCGTTGCCCCGGCCCGCCGGACAAGCACGGGCGCGGGAGGCGCTTCCATGGCCTCGGCCCAGGGCTTGCTGCTCCTTCGCCGCGGTTATATACCAACCTTCGTGTCCGGGCCGGAGCCGGTTCCCCTTGACGAAAGGGACAGGGAGCCCGTTGTTAAGCTCCGGCTGACCCGCCGTCTTGCTTCGGAAGGATACAGGGAAATTATTTTAAGCATAAACCCGGAAACACTTATTATCAGGCGGATTGAAGGCAGAACCATCGCGGATGTTCTTGTACGCTTTGATTTCTTTAATGTCAAAACCAACCTTGGCATTCCGGAGCGTAGATTCGAATACGATTCACCGGCTTCGGCAAATATTTACAACAATTTTCTTTTTCGCGAAACGGATTAGGCAGAGGAATTTCAGTGGAATCTCTGGGTAATAAGCTAAGAGAAGCGAGGGAAGCCAAGGGCTTAACGCACGAATCCATAAGCCGTGATACAAATATTTCTTCCAAATACCTGGATGCGCTTGAAAGAGAAGATTATTCGCCCTTTCCCGGTGAACCTTATGTCCTGGGTTTTATCAGGAACTATGGTGAATACCTTGACCTTAATCCCGATGAACTTTTGTCACTTTACCGCTCCATAAAATTAAGGGAACAGCCTGTACCGGTGGACCAATTGCTTAAAAACCCTTCTCCGCTTCCGAAAATTCTCAAAGGGTTTGTGATATGTCTTGCTGTGTTGGCCGTTGTGGGAGGGGCAGGCTATTTTTTTGTTTACCGTTTTCCCAGAAAAACTGATGCCCCTCAACAGACGGTAAGAACAGCCGCCGAGTATTTACTGAACAACGATTTTTTGGAACGTAGATTTTATCCGGGAGATTCAATTCTGGTTGTTGAAGGATCTAACTCCTATAAGCTGGTATTCTCAGGTATAAGTGACGCTATCACAATTACCACTCCCAGAGGGCCTGTTATGCTGGATCTGGGTCAGGAAGTAACCGTCGATTTAAATACGGATGGCTTTGGTGAACTTCGGATTATTGCGGCGGATTTTGTCAAAAACGATAATACGGCCGGAGCCCTGCTTCGCTTTGAACAGGAGGTCTCGCCGCAAATGGCAGCTTCGTCTGAGATCACCATAGAAACCCTTAGCTCAAGCAGTGAAGCGCCTCTGGTTCTCCTTAACACGACAAGCGCTTTTCCCTTTACCCTTCAGGCCGTATTCCAGGGCTATTGCCTGTTCCGCCACGAGATCCTTTTTGAGCGTGACAAGCCGGGCCGTAACGAGCAGTACTATCAGCGTTCGGATGAGCTCAACATTACCGCAATGAACGGAATCCGGTTGGGCATCTCAAACGCCCAGGCGGTCAAACTCCAGGTGATCGGCGCGGGCCGTACAGTGCCTTTTGAAGCCGGCGGCGCAGGTGAAGTGGTAGCCGCGGATCTCCGCTGGGTGCGGGATGATGAAAACCGTTACCGCCTTGTATTGCTCAGGCTGGAATAACTTATGTATGAAGAATTTTACAAACTCACGGTTAAGCGTTTTTTAAAGTACGTCCGATTTTGGACTACAAGCGACAGACACATCGCGGATACCCCTTCAACTCCGGGTCAGTGGGATTTGGCAAAAGCCCTTGTGGAAGAACTAAGAGGCCTGGGTATTAAGGATGTAACGCTCACCGATCACTGTTATGTGATAGCCAAGTTGCCCGCAAGTACAGGCAAAGAAAAGTGCCCCACTGTGGGATTTCTTGCCCATCTTGATACCGCCTCTGACGTTTCCGGCAAGGATGTAAATCCGTGTCTGGTAACACACTACGACGGAAAGGCCATAGATCTGAGCGGCGGCCAAAGGCTTGATCCAGCTTCCGATCCGGCGCTGGCGGAGCACAAAGGCAAAGCCCTTATCCACACCGATGGAAGCACCCTCCTGGGCGCTGACGACAAGGCGGGGATTGCCATTATTGCCGCAGCCGCCGAATACCTTTTAAACCACCGTGAAATTCTTCACGGGCCTCTGGAGATCATATTCTCTCCAGATGAAGAAACCGGCAAAGGCCTTCCCGACTTTCCGGGCAACGATGTCCACGCCAAGGCATGTTACACCCTGGACGGCGGCCCTCTGGGCGAACTTGAGTGGGAGTGTTTCAACGCGTGGGCGGCGCAAATAAAGTTTTCCGGCGTCTCGATGCATCTTGGTCAGGCGCGGGGCGTTATGGTCAACGCCGCCCTTATGGCCTCGGTGTACGCCGCAATGCTGCCCAGAAACGAAAGCCCCGAAGCTACCGATGGTTACTACGGCTACTATTGCCCCCTTTCAATTCAGGGGAATGTGGAAAACGCGGAGCTTGAAGTGTTTATCCGTGACTTTGACAAAAAGGAAGGCGAAAGAAAGATTGCCGCGCTGGATACCTTCGCCCGCGCTGTGGAAGCCCAGTTTCCCGGTGGAAAAATTGAGGTCAGCAGCAAAGTTCAGTATTTGAACATGAAGGAAAAAATCGGTTCGCACCCAGAAGTAATAGATAAACTGCGCCAGGCGTTTTTAAACACCAATATTGAAATAAAAGAAAAACCCATTCGCGGCGGTACTGACGGCTCCAGGCTCACCGAGATGGGCATACCCACCCCGAATATTTTTACAGGCGGCCGCAACTATCACAGCCGCCTTGAGTGGCTTTCTGTCCCGGAAATGATTGCCTCATGCCGCCTTGTTGTGGAGTTAATCAGGCTCTGGGGCGAGTAAGGCCTCTTTATCAATTTACCACGAACCAACACAAACCATCACGAACTCTTAATTACAAGCTTTGATCCTTGCCTTCGTTTTAAAATTTATTTGAAAATGTACGCAATTGGGATATAATATATGACATTGTTTGTGTTTGCACTATTTTGAAATTTTATGCAGTTCAGGCACTGTATGACAGACTATATTTGCTAGAATTGGTAAATATCAGGATTCATTACAATTTGTTTTAATTTCTTGTCAAGCAAAGGAGACAGCATTGATACTTAGATTATCGAGGGCATTTCGGTATATCCGACTTTTCCCGAATAGCCGCCAAGTCGCAAGGCCCGGATTTTTTGCCCAAGGACAAATTTTGTCTGAGTTGTAACGTCACAACCAGTTAGTCATTTTTAAATTTGCAATATCCTTAAAATGCCGTTCATTATTTGTAACAAGAGTTAAATCATATTGGATGCAATATGCCGCTATTAATATATCATTATCGCCTACAGTAATACCTCTTTTTTGAAAATCAGAAAATATTACAGAAGCAACTTCCAAAATTTCCCTGTCAATGGAACCAATGCCAGATAAAGAACACATGGTTTCAAAAAGTGTCAATTTTTTGTTGGAGTTTATTGTCAACAGCCACCTTTTTATTTCATAAAATACCATCGGTGGAATCACAATAATATTTCCATTATCTGTCTCTTCTGTTACCCGGTTAATAATAATTTCGTTACCCTTGAGGTAATATGTAACAATATTGGTGTCAAGGGCGTATTTGATCATAATGCTCCCATTTCAGCAATTGTCCTGAATTTAATAGGCTGCGGGTTGCCGGACAATTCTTCATCGCAGTTCAGTATCGCTTCGCCGATCTCCCGCCATTTGTTTTCATATTTTGTTCCCGCGTCCGGCTCCTCCTCAATTGTTACGATGACTTTTTTTTTCTGAGGAATGGAAACCGGCCTGTCAGGGATAAATTGTTTGTCTTCAAAAATACCCGTTACTATTAACATATCAATCTCCTCTGGAATAAACTTATATCAGTAAAATCATCGCAATCACTCAGGAATCCTTTTAATAATATCCTATTAATGATTTCATTACAATAGTTCGCTCTTCATGGTAAAATTTAACATGAGACAATGCGTTCCATAGATAAAATTCGCAATTGCCGCTTATACTACATACAAGAGGGTTAAAAATGAAGAAAAATTTAGCGGCCTTTGGCCTTTTGCTCTGTCTTTGCGTAATTGGGCTGTTTGCGGCTTGTTCTTCTGATGTTCATGGTTACGGCAATTCAATCAATGTAGTTAATGTAAAAGCGATAGATCTCCTTGCGCCGGTATACGGCGAGCGGGATTCGGCAGCGGAAAAAGCCGCCACCGGCGCGAATGACTTCGCTTTCCGCCTGAGCGCGGCGCTTGTAAAAAACGCCGGCAATGGCAATTTTGTTTGTTCCCCTTATTCCGTCTGGCTCCCCCTTGCCGCCCTTCTAAACGCGACTGACGCTCAAAACAAACCCGCCCTTTTGACGGCGTTGGGCGCGTCGGGAATTACCGAAACGGACATCAACAGGGCCTCTTCGCGGATGCTGTATAACCTGACAAATTTTCAGAGTAGAGAATATAAGGGTTATTACAATCCCCTTAAAATCGCAAACGCCATTTTTGTAGGGAAAAATGTAACCCTTAAAAAAGATTTCGCTCAAACATTTATGGACTGTTACAGGGGAAGCAGCATAAATGTAGACTTTTCTTCCCGGGATGCGGTAGACGCTGTAAACCGCTGGGCAAGTGAAAACACAAACGGCCTGATTACCAATGTGATACAGGAATTTGATCCGTTGACAGTTACCGCCATTGCCAACGCAATTTATTTTTCAGACAGGTGGTCATGGGAATTTAATTCCAGCCAAACAAAAGAGGGGTTATTCCACGCGCCTGAACTCGATACGACAGCGTCTTTCATGCTGCGCCAGGGCGACGCACAAATTTACTACGAAGATGCAAAGGTACAGGCCATGCCGCTAAGCTTTCATCACGGGGGCGGTTTGTACATTATTCTGCCCAAAACCGGCGGAGCGGAGCAATTACTTTCCTCTATGACAAATGATTATTTCAACGAAATACAAAGGGATTCAGTTCAGGCCACAGGCAAGCTGCTATTACCGCGTTTCTCCATTGAAAGCACGATTGATGACTTAGCGGAAGCGCTTGTGACATTGGGCGTTCCCCTGTTTGACGAAGCTATTGCGCCGCTTACTGGCGGCTTAATAGAGGAACCGTTACCCGTATTCTTGTCGGACGCGATACAAAAGGCCGTCATAAAAGTTGACGAGAAAGGCACAACTGCCGCCGCCGTAACGGTAATGGCGGGGGCAACTTCTGCGGGGCCCCCGGAACCCACCAAGCCTTTTGAAATGATCTGCGACAAGCCGTTTGTGTTCATACTGTACAACTACACTTATGATGGAGGCAGTCAAATCCTGTTTACCGGAATTGTAAATCAGCCCTAAGTAGTGAAGGTTTTAAAAAACCAAATGCGTCACAAACTGATCAAGCAGAATCAATGCGCCTAATATGGCTGTATAAACGGCAAAGCCAAAAAGCGATTTTTCCCTGACAATTTTCAGCATCAGTTTAACGGCGAAAAAGCCGACGATTGCCGCTGTTAATGTTCCCGCGATAACTTCCACGCCCAGACCGCCCGCCGCTCCCCTACCCTTTGCCAGGTCTTTAAGGTTCAGCACAAGAGCGCCGAGTATTACCGGAATGGACAGCAGAAAAGAAAAGCGGGCGGCGAAGTCCCGATCAAGCCTGCGGGAAAGAGCGCCAGAAATGGTTGCGCCTGAACGGGAAATACCAGGCGGGATGGCAATGGCTTGAAAAATGCCAATAATAAGGGCGTCAATCCAGTTCATTTTCTCTCTTTTTTTATAACCATCGGCCTTGCTTATACGTCTTGATAAAAACTCCGCAGCACAAAGAAGTACCGCCGTTATTAAAAAACAAACGCCAAGGAATTTTCCCGTATTAAAAATGTATTCTATCTGATCGCCAAAAACCAAAGCGGCAACCACAGCCGGAATTGTCGCTATTATTAGAAAGCCAGTAAGCGGCTGGATGGGCCTACGCAGAATGGCAATGATGTCATTCCACAAAACCACAACAACCGCGAATAACGTACCAACATGCAGCATGGTATCGAAAAACAAAGTCTGTTCTGAAATACCGAATACCTTCTGTAAAAGCACAAGATGGCCTGAACTGCTTACAGGTAGAAATTCGCCAAGCCCCTGAACAACGCCCAATACAACGGCGGTTAAAATACTCATAAAACCTCTTCGTTAACGCACTTCAATGCCGATGATCCATTTTTCAGGTAATAATATCAAGTAGCAAGTAACCTTTACCTGAAAAAAGCATTCTTTATTTATAAAGGCCGTTGGCCTGGAGTCAAACTTTTTTTCTGTGAGGATCATCTTGAAACGGAAAATTTTATTTGCCATGCTGGTACTTGGGCTCGCAGCAATGGTCCAGGCTCAAGTAGGAGGGTCTGGCTGGAATCGGCGGAATGCGCCGGCTCCAGAAACAGTCACGGTTTCCGGCACTATGGTTGTTGCCCGGGGAATGCCGGCTCTTAAAAGCGGCGATGTCACCTATTTTGTCAGCGGTATCAGCCAGCTTATCGGTTTTATTGACGGATTCAAAGAAGGGGCGCAGGTAACCTTCGAAGGGGTGGTAACGACAAGTCCCAACGATCAAAACATTAAGTTCTTGAGAGCTTCCAAGTTAACTATAAACGGTAAGGTCTATGAATTATCGTCCCCGGCGCTCCCTGCTTTACCTTCCAATCCAGGCACCCCCAATCCGGGGGATCCCAGGCTTTATCAATTCAGGCTTCCGGGACCAATGATGCCCATGATGCCATACGGCCCAGGAAATCAGCGAAGGAGATAAATTTAAAACGAATAAAGAACCGTAGAACTCTGTTCTGCGGTTCTTTATTTCTCCACTAAATATAAATATTCTTTTACATGAATTTCACGGTTATTTAAATTCCTGCATCCCCGGAAAGTATTATATTTTGTTTCCAGTATTTCAACTTTACCAACTTTATTTAGCATATTTTTCATTTCATCCAAATTAATAAAGCCATCAGAATTAAATGAAAGAATGATATATTTTGATTTAATATTTTCAACAAGGGACGTTAACGCTTTTAACGCGCGATTGCCTTTGTTATAATCCGACCTGTTCCAATTTCCCGGTATGCCGGATATTTTGCTAAAATTTTCAGGATATTTATACTCTAAGATTAAGTTGAGCATAAAGTAATTGGAACCGTAAGGATGTTGATTGTAAGGAGGATCCAGATATGCTACGTCAACTTCAGGCAATGAATGAATAATTTCATTTGAATCTCCGTTATAAATCATTGTTTCGCAATTAAAATTGCTAAAAACAGGAAATGGCAGTGTTATGTCGCCGGTTATTCTTAATAACGCGTCTTTATTAATACCGCCGAATTGTCCGATGCCGGTTTCTTTATTTTTGTAAAATCCTTTAAAAACACCGGAAGTATTCGCGTGTATAGATGCTTCCGATAGTAAGGGAGCGAGAAAATATTTTTGATGGTGTTGGGGAATATTATCAATTAATTGGCGCATAGTATCTATATACATCGCGTTCCTTGTTGTATAAAAAACACGTTCATTTTGCTTTATATGTGTATCGTCTTTTGGAGCATATAATTCAGAAATAATACCGGTAACAAAGTTGTTTTTTGTCTGTTCAATTAATTCATTGTAATATTTACGTAAAATAACTGTATCTCTTTCATTATCGTTTGATAAATAACATTCATTTATTCGCCTTGAATATTTTTCAAGATCATTCACGATTAACAGTTCTGAAAATTGTTTAAAGTACCTTGCGACAATGCCTGATCCGCTGAAAACGTCAAACATTTTTAATTTTTCTTTATTTAATTTTTTTTGAATCTTATTTATTCCGTCTCCAATAAATCCTAATAATGCCCTTTTATTTCCGATATATGTGATGAGTTGCTGGGTGAGATAGTCATTATTTTCAATAATAGATTCTTCGTTTTTTATTTTGAAAAAGCCTTATCTGCCTGATTAGAAAACCAGTTAAAAAGCGCCTCCGAGCGGTTTGCGAAAGAATTGCCTATTCTCTCCTTCATGCCTGGAAGGGAAACCGCCTTTGACATCGAGGCAATGTAGACAAGAAGGTAATTTCCGGCGTCGATAACAGCCGCGACAGACTGGAGCTTATTCTTGCCAATTGCAGGGATGATACCGTAATTTAATGATGTAAGATTCTGCTGAACAAAGATAAAGGCCCCAGTTTCCGAATAATAATCGTACTGATAAATATTGTCGCCAAAAGTCAAATCTTTCTGGCGGGCCTGGATAGTGAGCCTTGCAGGGGGCTGCGAATACACCGGATCGGGGATTGGCTTTTTTGTTGACTGCCCGTCAATGACTGAAGAGATTTCGTAAAAAGTCCTCATTGTCCCGCGGCTTATCGAGTAATACTGAAGCCCGGCAAGGGTACTCAGCGCCAGAATACCGTTGTAAAGCTTTGTTTCTTCCTCGGCGCTCCAGGCTTCTTTTTTGGCGTTCTCCGGTTTTTCATAAACGAAGAGGGTTTCTACCATCACGCTTGGTTCCAAATCGCGACGTATAGTTTCGACAAGGGTCATTAAAGAGCCGCGCTGCGGGATAAACTTGGGTTGGACTTCGTTGAACTGAGAGAGAATAAGCTTTTCTCCCGCCAGTAAGGCGGCAACTTTTTCCCGGCCGATTAGGTTTTCGATTAAAGCCGAATTGTTTTGGCCGTAGACTCCGGGGCTGTAAAATATTGCCAGTATGGCGGTCAAAGCAAAGCCCCGGATTACTTTGCGCTTCATGTCAGCTGCGGCCAAGTCCGCGGTAAAAAACCCTCACCTGCTTGTAAAGCCCTTCGCCCTCACTTTTCGTTTCCACATCGGCAATGTCGTTCAGCGTGGTGTGAATAAGCCTTCGGTCAAAGGGGTTCATGGGCTCCAATAAAACCGAGCCCCTGTTTTCACGTACGCGGTCGGCTACCGTATAGGCCAGACGTACCAGAGATTCCTCACGGCGGATGCGGTAATTCTCACTGTCCAAAATTACCCGCATGTCTTCGCGTCCCTTGCGCCCGGCGTAAATATTGGCCAGGAGCTGGAGGGCGTCAAGATTTTTTCCTTTTTTCCCTATCAGGATAGATGAATACTCCGAATCAATCTTCAACCCGATCTTGTGCTCTTCGCGGAAAAGAACCATGACCTTTCCGTAATAACCCATCCGCTCAATAAGGCCTTCCAGAAAATCGATCAACTGCTTTTCAAATTCATTTTTGGGCTCAGGATCTCCGAATACGCTGTGGCTTGCCTGTTTTTGGCCGTTTGATTGTTTGACGCTAACATTTTTATCATCCGCAAGCAAACCCTTCGGGTCCGTAAACGGGCTCTTCGGGTCCGGAACGGCGCTTCGTTCAAGGTGGTTTGTGTGAACCTTGATTTTCACGAAACCCTTTTTGAACAAAGTCGCACGTTGGGTTTCCACAATCTCAACATCAAAATCGTCTGTTTTAAGACCTAATTCTTCCGCCGCGCGGTCTATCGCTTCTTTTTCGGTGCGGCCTTCAAATTCGTATACCATAAATATTCTCCATTTATTTTTTCCTTTTCTTTCTTGGTATGTTTGGGGCAATCACAGGCTTTGGCTCCGTTTCCGCTACAAGGGCCTTTCTCTTTAGGATGAACTTGTTGATAATCACCTGCTGTACCAGAGTTAAAACGTTTGACATAATCCAGTAGATGAGAAGCCCCGAAGGCACATCGTACAGGATAAAGAAAAATACTATCGGCATAAAGTACAGCATAATTTTCATCTGCGAATTTCCCTGCTGATCCGGCGTCTGGGTAACCTTGCCATAAAGAAGCTGAGAGCCGACATATATGAAAGGCAAGAGCCTTATTGCCGTCCATCCCAAAAACGGCAGTTTAAAGCCGTCCTGAAAATTGTATATCGCTTCCGGCGCCGAAAGATCCGGAATCCATCCGGGAATAAACATGGCGCCGCGAAGATCGAAATGATTGTTAAAAAGGTTGTACATGGCAAAAAAGATGGGAATCTGAATGATCATGGGCAGGCAGCCGGAAAGGGGGTTATAACCTTCTTTCTTGTAAAACTCCGCCATTTCGGCGTTCATCTTTTGGGGGTTGTCCTTATACTTTGTCTGTATCTCCTTGATCTTGGGAGACAAAGCCTGCATACGCAAAGTCGATTCTGATCCCTTCTTGGTAAGTGGAAACATCAGGAGCCTGACAAGCAGGGTAAGAAGAATAATGGCAACCCCGTAATTGGGAATGACCTTATAGAAGATTTGCAGAAGCCATTTCAGTATTTTTTCCAATGGGGCAAGGAACCCCTTGGTGTTGGCAATTTCGAAAAGATCGGTATCAAAGAGCTTAAAACCGTTATCCCCACGGTTGTATGTACTGAGGGTTTCCTGGTTTTTGGGCCCCAGGTAAAAGTGGTATTTGTCTTCCAGCCGGGAAGAGTTGAAGGCGGGGCGGGTAATGTAAAGCCTTGAGGCATTGGGAAGGCCGCTTTCCGGCGAAGCGGAGAACGCAAGGGAATATTGGTTGGGATAGGGCAGGGCGATAAGGGCAAAATACTTTCCTGTAATGGCAGCCCAGGCAGGCAGGCTTTCAATGATCAAAGGCTCCCTTTCATTTACCTTTTCTGTTTTTAGCTTTGCCTTATAGGTCATGTACCTGCGATATTCGTAACGCTGGTCCAGTTTTTCAAACCCGGGCCCAATCTGCGGGGCAAAGACAAGAGTATAAGCCGCGCCCCGGAAATTATAAGAATCTGTCGAGTTCCCGCCGTTTAAGCTTACTGTAAGCTCAAACATATATTCGCCGGGTTTGAATTCGTAGCGCTTAGTCAGAGTGAAACTCCCGCCTGACGGGTTGAGAAAATCCCTGGAAAACTCAACGATAAGATTGGAAATTCGCCTGACGCGGAAATTGCTGTTAATAGGCAATACCCTCTTTGCTATTACGTCTTCCATGTTCCCAAGCGCTATTGAGAAAGCCTGGCTTCCTGAGTTTCCGGCGAAGATCATTTCCACCGGCTCCCCGTGATCCATGTGGTTCTTCAGCCTGAAAGAAACTATATCCCCGCCTGCGTTGTTAAGTACCACTCTTAACAGATCAGTCTCCACGACGACAGTCTCCTCTCTTATTTCTTCCGCGGCAGCCTCCGGAAGAGAGGAAACTTGAGTACTTTGTTCGTCAATCCTTTCCGTAACAGGGGTCGGCGCCGGGCTTTCCGTGCCTGCAGCCGGACTTTGGTACGTCTGTTCGGTAGGCGGCTTGGGTTCGGGAGGTGGGTAAAGTACGGATTGCAGCCATAAAAATCCGACCATGACCCCCAGGGAAAGCAGTATTGCAAGTAACGTTCGTTTTTCCATTAATTGTCCTTTTTATGGAAGCGGATCGTATCCGCCCGGATGAAAGGGATGACAGCGAATTAAGCGCCTAAAGGCCATAAAAAGCCCCTTGAAAATCCCGTATTTTTGTACCGCTTCGTATGCGTACTCGGAACAGGTCGGTACATACCTGCAACATGGCGGATAATGCGGCGAAATCGCATACTGATAGAAACGAATCGACTTGGAAACAAATAAAAGCGCCAGTTTTCTCATAGATACCACATAATTAAATTTCCGAAATGATTACTTCTGACAGCCTAAGGTGGAACTAAGTAAACCTGCCTTTAAGAATAACGCCCGCAACTGTTCCGTTCTCACCGGAAATTCGTCCCGGCCCGGATATATCAACAGTATCAAATCGTATCCTTGACGAAGTTCACTCCGCAAAAGACGGTAAGCTTCCCTGCTTAAGCGCCGGGAATAATTCCGCTTGACCGCGTTTCCGTATTTACGGGGGAAAGAAAAGGCTATCCTATTGAATAAAAGCCCGTTCCGGTTCATTAAGAGCCTGGCACCGGGACAGGAAAAAGCCTTTTTCTTGTTGAAAACTTCCCGTATGTTATCCCTTCCCTTTAATCTTTCCTTCCGTGGGAAGAAATACCTTTTTTCCACCGGACTAAAGTCCGCCTAATAAGGCTTTTTCTCGTCAGAAACCGTAAGCTTTAGCCGGCCTTTTGCCCGGCGGCGCTTTAAAACCAGTCTTCCGCCCAAGGTCTTCATGCGCTCACGAAAACCAAATTTCCGGTTGCGCTTGACCTTGCTGGGCTGATAAGTCCTTTTCATGGGTCATCTCCTATATATATTGGCCCGACATCTTGGCCAGGTCATAAATGCAAAATAATACATACTTAGTATAGGAGAAAAGGCAGATATGGTCAATGGCTATGCCATTGGCTCTTTTTTAATGTTGCCTAGGGTGAGATGATCCTATATACTTTAAATGTAAGTATGCCAATAAGGTTTGGAAGCGGTTTCGGGTTATTAATTAATTGGCAAAGGAGTTATAGAAAGTAAATATGGCCCCTGCTCAGGTATTGGTCGTTGACGAAGCTAAAGTAAAGAAGGCGGTTCAGTCAGGGATCCCCCTCACTATAACTACTTTTACACTCCCCCATGAAATTGAAATTTACATAGAGCAAATTATTACTGTCTTTCTAAAGCAGCTGCAGCAGGAAAAACTCAGGGATTATGTCGTTTACTGTGTCCAGGAATTGGCGGTAAACGCTAAAAAAGCAAATACAAAGCGGGTGTACTTCATGGAGCGCGGGCTGGATCTTGCCAACCCTGACGACTACAAGCTGGGAATGAGCGGCTTTAAGGAAAACACCCTAAGTAATATAGCCCATTACCTTCAGCTCCAGAAAGAGAAAGGGCTTTACATCAAACTCATCCTCCAAATAAAAAACAATATTATTTACGTAGAAATCAGAAACAACGTGTCGGTAACAAAAACCGAGCTTATCCGTATCCACGATAAACTTGCGCGTTCCAGGCAGTACAATAGCCTTGAAGAAGCCATGTCCCAGGTTTTGGATGACTCCGAAGGCGCCGGACTGGGCCTGGTTATCCTGGTACTGATGCTTAAAAAAATGGGTCTTGATGAGGACTGTTTTGATATTCTGGGAACCGACAAGGAAACCATCGCCCGCCTGGTTATCCCTTTGGAACAGACCCGCCTTGAAAACCTTTCGGCTCTTTCTGTTACTATTGTTAATAACATCACATCCCTGCCCCAGTTTCCGGAAAATATCCTTTTGGTGCAGAAGCTCATCAATGATCCAAAATCGGAGATGGCTGGCATTGCCAGGCAGATCTCCATGGATCCCGCCCTTACGGCAGATCTTTTGAAGATTGTAAATTCCGCGCAGTATATGCTTTCCAAGAAGGTGGACAGTATCGCTGATGCAGTAAAAATGGTCGGAATTCGAGGTATCAAAAACCTGCTTTACTCCTACGGTACGCAAAAGATTCTGGGCGATGATACAGCGGAAAAGAAGAACCTCTGGGAACATAGCTATAAAACAGCCTTTTTTGCTTTTAACCTGGTCAAAAATTTCCGCAAGGATCATAATCTGTTGGACGATGCTTATGTTGGAGGAATACTTCATGATATGGGAAAAATCATTTTCTCCAATGTTCATCCTGATTTGCTTAAGAAGATAAAGGACTTCTGTTCCGAAAGGGGTCTGCCCGCCTCAACCTTTGAAGATCTTTCAGCCGGAATGAACCATGCGGAGATCGGCGCTCTCATTGCCGATAAATGGAACTTCCCCGAAGATCTTGTTGTTTGTATCCGTTATCATCACGATCCTTCTTCGGCCCCGGTGGAAAAAAGGGATTTGGTAGATACTGTCTACCTTGCCAATATGTTCTGCGAGCTTGAAACAGGGGGAGTCACTTTTGACCAGCTTGAGCCTTCTGTGCTTGAGAATTTCGGTATTACATCCAAAAAGCAGGTGGAAACCCTGCTGGCAAAATTTTCAAGCGGCTTTAAAAAAGAAGCCAGCCAATAACATACCAAAATGAAATTTAAGACAAGGCTGTTATTCCTGACGTTGTTTCTGTTGGGAACCTTACCCATTTTTTCTCAAACCCTTGTGGGCAGTGCCGCGGGCGATTTTTACAGCGCTTTCGCTAAAATGGGAAAGGATGAAAAACGCTTAACTGCTCTGGAAGACTTAAAGCCCTATATAACAGAAAAAGTTTCTAGCAGGCTCGAGGAAAGCCTGGTCTATAGGGTGGCTTTTATCGGCTATGCCGCCAACCAGTTGGGCATCCTTACCGGAATAACCAGTTCCGTTGGCTTTGCCGAAACCCTTAACGCCCTTACCGGTTTTTTGATGGTCATTGAAGAAAGCGGTGAATTGAAGGAATGGACAATAAAGGAAATCTCAAACCGCTACGAACAGCTCCTTGCATCTTCCTGGCGTCATGTAAACCCGTCGCTTTTTACGGTGATGCTGGATGCTTATTGTTTATATAAGCGAGGGGAGCTGTGGCAATAAGCAAACTCTAATTTATCTGTGTGAACAATAGACATTCCAAGTCAAAGGCGCAGGGGCGGGTGTCTACTCGGCCTAGTCGGTCGTGGCCTTTTTTGACGCACGTTTTGACGTGGCCTTTATTCTCGCACGCCGAGCGGCCTCGTAGCCATCCGTCCCTGCGCCTTCAACAAGATATGCGCAGATGTGTACATAAATAATAATTAAGGTTTTCAAGAGATGGGAAATTCTGCATCTCACCTCACAGTGAAAGCGCCAGAGAATAGATTTGCAAATGACGGAGAATAGACGGTATTTTAGGGAATTTAGCGGTATTTATCGGAATAGTGATTGTAAGGTAAATTTCACATAGTGTAATAAAAAGCGCCCCTGAATTTCCAAAAAAAGCGCTATTTTTTACGTGCGTCTATCGAAGCCTGAGCCGCATCAAGCCATTCATTGGCTTCTCTCTGCCCTTCGGCAAGATACTCCTGAAAAGCCTTTTCGAGTTCCGCTTTAATATCTGGTGGAGTACCGGGTTTTACCTTGTCAGTATGAACATCCCAGTACGGCGACTTTACAAATTCCGGGGCAACCTTCATTATCGCAACTCCTTTAAATAAGCCAAAATAATCTCGCCGATTTTTTTGGCAACCCTGCGCGGGCTTTTACTGTCTATAAACTCGGCTAATCCTGCTACAACAAACTCGAAAGGGCTTTTCTTTGCAGAACCAGAAAGCTCATCTGTAATTTGGTCTTGAGTTATGTTGAAACAATCCAACACATCTTTTTGGATTTTATCACAGAGATCCTTTGCCTGCAAACTGCCGTGTTTAATGCTTATCATTAGTGTAATGCTGTGGCCGGCGGCTTCGTGGACAACAATGCTCCGGTAATCGGTTCCTATTGGATGTTCAAGATATATTTCAACGTCATCTTCATCACAGAATAGTTCTGCCTGCTTTAGCAGGGTGAAATGCAGAACATTATTGAATGGAAAACCTTTTTTAATCGAATAACTCTTGGCTTGTCTGAAGCCGCCGCGCAAGGCCCTGCCGTGGGCGCACGGCGTGCGAGAATAAAGGCCACGTCAAAACGTGCGTAAATGAAGACCACGACCGTCTAGCCCGCGGTAGGGCTTTGCGCGGCGGCTTCGGGCTTGGTCGGGTTTATTCGTATTAATTAAGGTTTTGCTAGCTGCTCTGCCCACGCGTGCATAACAATCGCGAAAGCGCCGGACACGTTCAGAGAGCCTTTTGCCCCCCAGGTGGGAATACTTACCCTTCCAAGAGAGGCGTCTGCCACTGCCAGCGCACGGGGGCTTACCCCAAGTTCTTCCGAACCCGCGATTAAAATCCCCTGTGCAGGGAAGGAGAAATCCGCTAAAGGAGTGCCCCCGGTTTCAAGGGCGAAAAAAGGCCCACGGAAAAATGACAATGCGGAATAATTATCGAATGGATCATGAGGAAGGAATTCCCAGAGAACAACATCCACGCAGCCCATAGCGGTACGCAATGCCCGCTTGTGCTGAGGACTCGCGCAAAGGGGCGAAAGCCAGATCTTCTCTGCGCCAAATGAGTCAGCGGCTCTGAACATGGAACCAACATTGAATGGCGAGCGAATGTCTTCAAGGTAAATTTGCATACCGGGGAAAATATGCCGCTTCGATTGATCCAATGCGCCGGCAGGTTCAAAAAAATCCCAGTCGGCCTGATAGCGCCCGGTTTCGGCAAGCAAGATCTGATGGACAGTATTTAGAGTACGGCGCATTTCCTTTTCGTCCGTTCCGTGATCCTCAAGATTTTTATGGGCTGTTTTTAGCGCTTTCGCGGCAACGGCGGGGACGGCTCCGTCTTCCGCCAGCAATTTCACCAGCTTTTCGAAGTATTCCGCTTCGCCTGCTTCAAGCCGCCCAAAAAAAACGAAGCGTCTTTCAGCTCCCCTTACAAGGTTTGCCGCTTTTCGTAATCTTTGTGAACGCGGAAGCTGAGTCAATTTATGCAATGGGATCATAAGCGGCTCCTTAGGCTATAATACGCATAATGTTACTGGGACAGAAATTTTTCAATCAGCCAACCGCCGAGTTGGCAAGGGCGCTTTTGGGCAAGTACCTGGTTTTGGGGGATCTGCGGGGCAAGATTGTGGAAACCGAAGCTTACCTTTTCCATGACGACCCAGGCTGCCACGCAAGCAAGGGCCTTACTCCCCGCAACGCCCCCATGTTCGGCCCTGCTGGCCATACTTACGTTTATTTTATTTACGGGATGTACTATTGCCTTAACATTGTCAGCGGAAAAACCGGTGAAGGCGAAGCTGTGCTGATCCGCGCCCTGGAACCCGTCCAGGGAATCGAGATCATGATGAAAAGGCGAAACACAAACAAAATAGAAAACCTCTGCAACGGGCCTGGTAAACTAACGCAGGCTTTCGGCATTACCAAAGAATACAACAACTTAAGCCTGTTCACCGGGGAATTGCAGATCCATAACAGCCGGGAAAAACCTGAAATCGGGAGCAGCAAGCGGATTGGCCTGTCAGCGGGCTGGGAGCTTGAGCTAAGGTTCTTTATTAGGGGAAACAAGTTTGTGTCCAAGCCACCGAAAAAACCATAATTTTTACGAATAAACATGACCAAGCTCGAAGCCGCCGCGTAAGGCCTTGCCGCGAGCTTGACGGTCGTGGCCCTTATTTACGCACGTTTTGACGTGGCCCTTATTCTTGCACGCCGTAGGCTCGCGGCAAGGCCTTGCGCGGCGGCTTCAGACAAGCCAAGAGTTATTCGAATAAAATAACGTGAGTTCGACAAAATAAAGGAACCCCATCCCTAATCCGATATAATGGAATAACCAAAAACTCATTACAGAAGAAACGGGAGGGGTTCTATGAACGAGGATATTATAACCAGAATCTATT
>Ga0268262_10001379_pt1 | contig 30258 bp, 30 predicted proteins | sample TergutNc150P3_FD_190354 | JGI IMG/M metagenome (GOLD analysis project Ga0268262, IMG submission 190354) | Nasutitermes corniger P3 segment gut microbial community from laboratory colony in Florida, USA - Nc150 P3 (SPAdes) (version 2) | ecosystem: Host-associated > Arthropoda: Insects >... | reverse complement strand
TCAATCTTGTGTGCTACAACTTTATGCCTGTCTTTGACTGGACACGCTCCGACTTGGCTAAATTGCGCCCTGACGGTTCCACCGTGCTTGCCTATGACCAAAAATTAATCGACAAAATAAATCCAGCTAATATGTTTGATGTTATAAACTCAAAAGCCGACGGATTCATTTTGCCGGGCTGGGAACCGCAGCGTATGGCAAGGATAAAAGAACTGTTTGAAATGTATAGCGGCATTGATGAAGAAACGCTTTTTGCCAATCTTGAATATTTCCTGAAAGCGATTATGCCTGTCTGCGAAAAGTACGGAATTGACATGGCGATTCATCCCGACGATCCTGCGTGGTCTGTGTTCGCTCTTCCCCGTATAATGACCTGCAAGGAAAATCTTTTGCGGCTCATTCGTATGGTTGACAATCCCCATAACGGCGTAACGCTATGTACGGGAAGTCTCGGCACTAACCCGAAAAATAACATTCCCGATATTATCCGCAGTCTTAAAGGCCGTATTCATTTCGCTCATGTCCGTAATTTAAAACATAACGCTCCCGGCGATTTTGAAGAAGCCGCTCATCTTTCAAGCGACGGCTCAATGGATATGTACGAAATTATGAAGGCGCTTTACGATATAGGTTTTAACGGTCCGTTAAGGCCGGATCACGGCAGAAATATCTGGGGTGAAGTGTCCATGCCCGGATACGGTCTTTATGACCGCGCTCTCGGATTGACCTATCTTTCCGGGCTTCTCGAGGCAATTAAGAAAAGCCAATGTTAAAAGAATATGACTGCTGGCTGCAGGAAAGAAAAATAACGCCGTCTTTTAACGTACCGATTGTTGTTGTTACGCAAAATGGCACAGAAGTATCCGCTCAGGCGGTAAAGGAATATTGCCTTGGCATAAAGCGGCTTTTGGGATTTACGCCAAGAATAGAAAAAAAGCCTGTTGCCGGAAAAAGCGCCGTATTTCTCGGAACGCTTTCCGTTCTTGAAAAACAAGCCGAATTCTCTGAAGTAAAATCAAACATAAAACCTGAAGGTTTTGCGATTAAAGTTACAGATAATCAGGTTTTTATCGCCGGGAAAGATGAGACGGGGCTTTTATACGGAGTATTTCGTTTTCTGTCGCTGCTTGCGTCAGGTGAAATCAAAAGCGGCTTTGAATTGAGCGACTCTCCTGTCTCTCCTTTGAGAATGATAAACCACTGGGACAACTTTGACGGCACAATTGAGCGAGGGTACGCAGGCGGTTCCTTATTTTACAAAGACGGCCGCTTTAATTACGACAAACAACGTATAGAAGATTACGCACGCCTGCTTGCGTCAGTAGGTATTAACCGTGTTTCAATAAACAACGTTAATATCCGAGCGAACGCCAAACTTCTTATCACGGAAGATTATCTTAAAGACGCCGCAAAGTTAGCCGCTATTTTCAGGCGCTTTGGGATAAGGCTCTTTTTGAGTATCAACTTCGGAGCGCCTTGGTCATTGGGGAAACTCCCTACAGCTGATCCGCTTGATCCTGCCGTTGAAACATGGTGGAAAAAAAGAGCCGCAATAATTTACAAGTACATCCCCGATTTAGCGGGTTTTCTTGTCAAGGCGGATTCCGAAGGAGAGCCCGGGCCTTTTCAGTACAACCGTACCCACGCTGACGGAGCAAACGTGCTCGCAAATGCGGTCAAACCTTTTGGCGGCGTTATTATATGGCGTTGCTTTGTTTACAACTGTGCGCAGGACTGGAGGGATCACAGTATTGACCGCGCGAAAGCCGCCTATGATCACTTTATGCCTTTGGACGGCGCTTTTGCGGATAACGTAATACTTCAAATAAAGTTCGGCCCGTACGATTTTCAGGTACGGGAGCCTGTAGCTCCCCTTTTCGGTGCGTTAAAGAAGACCCGCTATGTAATGGAATTGCAGATAACGCAGGAGTATACGGGACACCAGATTGACTTGTGTTATTTGCCGTTTGTGTGGGAAGATATCCTGCGTTTTGATACGGCGCACGGGGAGAAAAGCAGCATTCGAGAATTAGCTGCACGGTACACAGAAGGCTCAAATATTGAAGGTTTTGCCGCAGTTGTAAATGTTGGGCTTGATAACAACCGGACAGGCCACGCCCTTGCGCAGGCTAACCTTTACGGATACGGACGGCTGTCGTGGAATCCGTTTCTGACAGCTAAAGAAATAGCGGAAGAGTGGAGCCTTCTTTCTTTTGGAAAAAATGCCGCAGCACAAAAAACAGCGGAAATTCTTATGAAGTCATATACAGCCTATGAAAAATACAACGCTCCGTTTGGCGTTTGTTTTATGGTTACCCCCGGCCTTCATTACGGTCCTAATATCGAAGGTTACGAATTCAGCCGCTGGGGAACATACCACCGCGCGGACGCAAACGCAATTGGTATTGACCGTACGTCTTCGGGAACCGGATACACAGATCAGTACTCGAAAAAAAACGCGGCTCTTTTTGCCGATCCGTCTACATGCCCCGAAAACCTGCTCCTGTTTTTTCACAGACTGCGTTACGATTTTATTATGAAGAACGGACAGACGCTTTTACAAAATATTTACGATACGCACTTTGAAGGTTATGATGAAGCTGCGTCCATGCTTGAAGAATGGAAGGGGCTTAAAGGTTCGCTTGAAAATGAAGTGTACGAGTCTGTGCTTTCCCGCTTTGAGCGGCAGTTGTTAAACGCGAGAGAATGGCGTGATCAAATTAACACTTATTTTTGGCGCAAGACAGGAATAGCCGATCAAAAAGGCAGGAAAATTTACGAATGATAACCTTTATGCTGCTTTTCACCAGATAAAACTTACCGCCAATCCGTTTGTAAAACTGAAAATTTCAGAGATTCCTGTTGACCACGACACCTTCTTGCCTGATTGAACAAATTGTGAATCTGCGGGAGGCTTTATTTCTTTTCCTGTACCGTCGGTAATTGTCATTACGGAATTACTATCGGCGCTGAAACTTATTGAAAAATTGTACCCTGCCGATACCTGTTTTACCAAATCAAGCAGGTCCTTGTCATATTTTAAGTCCGCTTCAAGCAAGGTAATATCCAGCCTATTTTCGTAATAACGCGCCCTAGTTCCTGACGGATCTAGAAATTTTAACAGAGCCTGCGGATTGTCAAATTCAAGCGTAACATCTGTAACTACATCCTTCTGTTTTTCGCTTGAAGAAAATGAAGCGATCCTGATACCAGGGATTCGCGAGACGCTTCTTTCAAAGTCGGCGCGGCCTACGGGAACTATTGGCCAATTTTCGTTTCCGTCAAATTTACCGATTGTTTCAGCCATGTTTGAAACGCGGTATTCCATGTTGATTTTTCCCGAACCGTCCTTGCGCATTTGAATATCCATGGACAGGCCGATACACGAATTAAAAACCAATAAAAAAGGGAGAATAAGCAAGACAGGCAGCAGTTTTTTTGTCATATTATTTTTCATTAGAATTCCTCCGAATGAATGCTCATATCCTGAATACGGACAGGAGTCTCATTTTCAATCATTTTAAAAGCTTTTTGCATTACGGTTTCACCGAACGTTTTGGAATTGGAAACTACAGCGCCCCCGATTTGCGCGAAAGAAAGAGAATCCTGCAGGTCAATTTCCGCGGCGCTCATTTGGAAACGTTTTTTCAGTTTTTCGATAACAGGCTTGACTACACGGCGTTTTTCTTTGATATTAGCGGCGCCGGGGATTTCAAATATTACCTTTATCATTGAAACAATCATTAGAATATAGTTTATAATAAATACGGTTTTTGCAAAAGCATCCGGCGTTATTACTCAGCGCATACTTAAAATAATGTTCCTTATGCTGTCTTTGTTAGCGGCGGATATTTTTTCGTTGGCAAGCAATTCTCTTACAGCTTCGGTATCCCTAAACCCGTCATTAACGGCAGTCTGAAGCTCTGTTATTCCTTCGCTGCTTGCGTTATCTGCAATTAAAAGAGTTCTTGCCAGTGAAAAGCGAATTTCGCGGTTTAAAGCTTTTTCTGACGAAGTTGTTTCAGAAAGAGCTTTACGGTATTCTTCGATAGCTCTTGCGTATAGCTCGTGAAATTCAAGAAGCTGCGCATATTCATACCTTACTCTTACATCTGAATTATTGTTAAGCCAATTTGAGTAGCTGTCTATCGCTTCTATCTTGTTTTGAGCTTTTTGGCATCGCGCGTAAAGAAGCTGCATTTCACTGCTTTCAAGCATGGAGAGGGAATTATTTTCAAGAACTTCCTGCGCGTTACTGTAACGTTTCATCGCGTATAAAACAAGCGCGTGATTATAACCGTTGTCGGCGCTTTCCGGAATTAGTTCCTGCAGTCTTTTGTAATGTTTTTCGGCAATTGCAAAATCACCTGTATTAATTCTTGTATAGGCGGCGGCTTTCAAGGCGAGTACATTATCCGGGTCTTTCTTTAAAATACCTTCAAACAGTTTTGCCGCTTCATTGTACTGCTTTTTCTCAAACGCTATCCGTCCCAGATTGTACTGTGAAGCGACCATTGTTTTGTCGGCCGCTTTCGCGCGGTTAAGCCACATTTCGGCTTCTTCGAATTTTCCGGTCTCGAAATATGCCATACCGATGGAATAATATTCTTCTGCAGACGCCGCCATTCCTACACAACTGCATATTAAATTGACGCAAAGAATAAAAACAAGAAGCTTCAATAGTTTTTTCATTTCCTGCACCCAAACACCGTATTTTCAATTTCCCGGAGTTGTGAGCGGTATAGATTGGCAATACCTGTTCCGTAATCGGTAATCAGCTGCATTATATTGCGGTTGTTTGTTTCGTTATCTTTGCCGTTAAGCCTGTCCCCCGCGTCTCCGAGACCGGGCATGATATAAGCGTCATTGTTAAGTACGCTGTCCATCCAGAGTGTATAGACATCGCAGTTATCAAGCGCTCTTACAACCCTAAGTGCGCCTTTAAGGGCGGAAATCGCATTAAAAAATAAAATTGAACGCGGCTTTATTCCCGACTTTTGAAGGTACTTAATTACGGTAACAAGGCTGCCTCCTGTCGCGTTCATCGGATCGGCAAAAACCAAATCCTTGCCGTCAAGAGTTTCAAGGTTAAAAAAAGATTTATCAAGGTTTAGAATATATTCCATGTCGTTTTCATGTTTACTTTCATTGCGGTTTATCTTGAAAAGAGCGAAAGGCGTAACATAGCCGTTGGACGAATATTCTTCTATTTCTTTGCTCATAATCATTGACGGAAGAAGCGCGCCCCTGAGCATTACGCACATTACGGTGTTCCCTATTTTATGATCCGCGTTGTTAATCTTATGAACAGCATAATTTTGGACAGGTTTAATTACCGGCGTTTTTACAATAAGATAATTTTTATGTTCGCCGGGAATGTTTCCCCACGCGAATTTGTACAGCATCTCGTATGTGCGCTGTATATAGTAAAGGAATTCCTTGTTATCTGTTTTTATATCCCTTAATTTTGCAACTATGCGGGAAGCTTCCGAATGGTCTTCCTGAGGTGGAGAAAATGTATAAACATGCAGCTGCGGTGTTTTATTGCATATTTTCTCAAGTGAATTGCCTATTTCATTGTATATTTTTATTAAGTCGCTTTCCGCGTTTTTTTCACCTTTTTCCAGCAGCGGGAATATTTCAAGCGCCTTTCCGTACAATTTGTCAAGGGCAAGAAGGTTTTCTTTGTCATCGGTTGTTAAATACCCGTCCAGATCAGCGGCTTTAAATATAACATTGTCCATAAACAACCATTATATTATTTATTTTCTAAACAGACAATGGATTTAATTAAGAAATATGGATAGCGCAGACTGGAACATACCTATTAAAAAACCAAGTATTCCGCCGAAAATTTCTACCCATTTGAATTGGTCTGACATTACATCAAGGACAATCCTTTCGACTCGCAGCATGTCAAGCGAATCTATTCTTTCTGAAACAAGTGATTTTACATCAATAGAGGAGAGTATGTTTTCAATTTTTTCGTCTACGGTTGTAATTAATTTTTCCAAAATAAAATCGTCTAATTTTTTCTTGTCTTCCGTTCCTATGTCAAGTAACGCGGCAAGATTTTTGCTTTTTCCGGGAATGGATAGTATTGCTTCTGTCAGGGTTTTCTTAACTTTTGCGTCGTTTAATAATTCCCGCGCGTTATCGATTAGCTCATCTATAATTTCAGGCATTTTTTGTTCAAGCGTAATATCGTATTGACCCGCTGAAATAAAAAAACGTTGAAAAGTATTGAGTTTCAAAAAAATGTTCCTTAAGAGTATCCGCCCTTTAGATTCCATTTCTTTGCGGATTTCATAACGGTTAAGAAATTCAAGAATGAGCGAAGTAAGCAGAGGGTAAATTTTTTCCGCAGCTTCTGAAATTTTTAAAGACAAAAAATCATTGTTGTTTTTAAGCAGTTCTGTCGGCGATTTGGCGAGAATATTATCGGTAAAAAGTGAAATTGCGTCCCGCGTTTTTTTACGCACATCATCACGGGCAAGGCGCTGCCTGATAATTTCCGCGGTTAAGAGCTCCCGCTCAACCATGCCGCCGATACTTTGCGCGAGTCTGAAACGCTGCCTTGGAAGGATACCCGGAGTAAAAGGAAGCCTAATGCCAAGAATACGAATTTCCTTAAGCGGACGGAAAAGCAGTTTGATCGCGATTACATTTGTAATGTATCCGATAAAACAGCCGACAACTGGCGGAATAAAGAATATAATAATCCGGTTCACCTTGTCATTGACTCCGATGCTGTTTTAGCCTGATTTTCACTGTTGTATATATCCATTACTTCTTCTTTTAGCCAGCCGTACTGCGAATCTTCAATTAAAACCCATGAGACAAACCCGCTTGCTGTTTTTACGGACTGTCTTCTTATTATGCGCACAAGCGAGCCGCGTCTTAAGTACCCCTGTGAAGGACTGTCTTCCGAGGGATCGGCTGTAATGTGGGTGAATGAATTGGTAATTACCCCGTAACCGATATAGTCCTGAGAAAGGGGAGATGTTTCAGGCGGAATAACGGGGTTTTCTTCTTTTTTTAATAAACACGAAAACAAGGATATAATAAAAAAAAACAATAGCAATTGACCAAAGCTGTTTTTAGCCGTTATTCTCATATTAATGAAAAATATAACCGCTTTAGCTTTTTTAGTCATCATAAATTGTGTATATATTTTTATTAACCCGGTATTCAGTCAGGAAACAAGAAATAACCGCTACACAGTTTCGGTTAGTCCACAAGCCGGACTTATCTACGGTCAGGTTTTTGAATATGTGTATCCTAACCCTTTACAAAGAGAGACAAAAGCTGAATTGTACAGCGAACTAAAATGGGAAATAAAGCCCGTTTATTATGTCGGCTTGCAACTAGATTTTGAGCCTGCCGATATTATGCGCAGTCTTGGCTTCTTTTCTTCTTTGTCCTTTAAAGCCGGCCTTCCGAATGATTCAGGGGTTATGGAAGACCGCGATTGGTTTTTTCCGGAAAACAGTGAGCTTACAAGATTTTCAAGCCACACCAACAGAACCAATAGTTTTTTTGCTCTGGATGCCGCTTTAGGCATTTCATTACCTGTAAAATCAATTATTTGCTTTAAACCGTTTTTAAGCGGTAGTTGGATGCGTTTTTCATTTACGGGAAGAGACGGTTATTATGACTACAAAGATATTAAGCATCCGAAAGGGCAGCTTTCAGGTGATGTAATAAATTACAGACAGGACTGGCTTTTAGTCGCCACAGGTTTTTCGGTAGAGACTAACGTTTTATACCCTTTTGCTATTGATGTATCCTTTCAAATAAGCCCGTTTACATATTGTAACGCTTTAGATGAACATATAAAAAGAGAAGTTTTTTTTAGAGATTATACAAGTATGGGGCTTTTTTTTGAGCAAAAACTAAATATAACTCTAAACATGAATCGTATCGCTCTTTTGCTTGATGTTTCGTACCGCCGTATCGGTAAAACCAAAGGTAAATCGTATAAAAAAGGAGAAGAATATACTGATTTCACAATTGTCCAGAATGAAGGAGGCGCGGGACTTTCACTTCTGGATACCCGTTTTCTTGTCAAGATTCATCTTTTTTAAATCTAAGCTAAAGAAAAAGCGCCTGTGGAAAGAGAAAGTGTAAAAGAGCGACAGCAAGTAATCCCAAACCAAACGGTTTTCTGAAAGCTAGAAGGGTTCCGGCAAGGCTGTCCAGTGAATTTGTTGATGTTGAAACCGAAGATGTATTCTGACGGTAAATACCGAAAATTAAGACAAGACCGGCTGCGATTCCGGCAATCGCCGGTACAAGATCACCGATGATTGGGATTTTATCTACAGTAGGTGAAAGAAGTTTTAAGACACCGGTAACGGCACCTAATATTCCGAGAACAAGGTTAAAAGTAGGGTTGTCTGTAAAGCTTAAAGGTTTTTCCGGGGTTTCATTATCATTACCGGCAAATAGTACATACCCGCTCAAGGCATTACACAAAATAGATAAAAAATACAATTGTACCATATTAGGAACATATCAAAAAAACCAGGTTTCGTCAATGGACTTGTCAGGAAATATAATAGAGTTGTTTATTCAGGTTTATATCTGACTTTAAGGGTATTCTTTTCTGTTTGAAGAACCATCAGTAATTCAGTCGATTCAAAAGGCACTGTAAAACGATAAGCTTCTTCATTTTCCAGACTGAAAAATACACGATGATAGAATATGTTTATTTTTTCGCCTTCCTGTATCACAGGAGAAACGGCGATATCTACGCCTCCTGAATATGCGGTTTCCGTATTTTTTCTGGTTTTTCTTATTGCCAGGATAGTCATACCTTCATATTTGATTCCGTTTATTTCCAGTTTATTTCCGTCAAGTAAATAAGAACCACTTGTTTTATTTGAAAGCGAAAGAAGTATTATTACCGCTGTCATTATCAAAATTGTAAAAAAAACCATTGCTCTTGGCTTGTCGGCAACCAGGACTTTTATAAATCCTGAACGGTTCTTTTTACTCTCATCATACAGATCCCTTACAGCCTGAGGCGCTTTTTCCAGCCTGCGCTCGCGGCTGTAGTAAAAGTTAAGTTTTTCTTCTCCGTTTACTTTTCCGGCGTTCTCGTTACTCAATTTGTATTTAGCGTTTGGCCTTTTGGGCTGCTCACTGTCTGTCAACGCGCTTCTCCCATTAATCTGTCGGTACGCCACCATACAAGTTTTATGTTATAGTTGTCTGCCAGCATCGCAGAAAGAATACCTTCTGTTGAAAGGAAAAAATCGTTGTACCTAATTTCGTCATTGGAAAAATTTATATTTCTCCGCTGCTGTTCATTTGAATATGTATCTACATAGAGCAGCGAATAACCTGTATCCACCGGAAAATACAGAAGAGCTTTTCTGTTTCGCGAAACTCCGAGCATTATGTAAAATACCTTTGTTTTGGTATTATTGCCGTTTTGTGATATTTCAAATAACGGGATTTCAGCCATGCCTGAATAGGAACCGTCTTCAACATTTAATATCCAAATAGTAGAGCTGACAGGCTCTGAGCCTGTGCGGGTATTGGTAGATTGATCAAAAATATCACGGCTGTAATCCACTTTTATAAAAAGCCTTCTTGAGTCAGGAGATGCCATTACGGAATCAGCAACGGAGAGCGCCTGCGGCCAGTCGGGAAGAGATGGGATAACAGAAGAAGATATTTTAACAAGATAAAGAAGCATTCCCGAAGAATTAAACCAGTATATATCCCAGCCGTCTTGAAGACGGCAAATAACGGCAAGTTCGTCGTTAACAGTAGCGGTAAGCGCGACTATTCTTGGAAAGGGACTACCTCCGATTCCTTCGCATCCCAGATAATTAATAAAACGTCCGTCCTGATCAAAGTGTAAAATTATTCCGTCCAGTAAAGAATTTCTTTCCCTGTCAAGACGGTGAGCCTGCGATGGAAGCCTGTCTTCCACGAAAATATGCTTGCGTGAATCAACCGCGATCCAGCCGGGTTGTTCAAGAGGATATGAATATGCCCAGCGTGTCGCCTGTTCCTCGCCCGAAATAATTGTTTTTAAACTGATTGGAGGAGGATTGGTCTCTTCGTTATAGATCATGAACAATAAATCGCCGTAAGAATTGAATCTGCTGATTTTTCCGCCGTTACCGTCTGAAATGTAAAATTGCCCGTCCTTCATCGTAAAACCTGTACGCCTTATACCCCTTGTACCGTCAAGGTTGTAAAGAGCGATCTGATCTTCCATATGGCCTACTTCAAGTGTAAAAAGTTCTTCCCTTTCCACAGAATCAATTTGATTGTTTTTACATGCTCCTGTAAGAACAAGCGACAGTATCAGCAATATGTATATCATTAGTTTACATATTACATTATTGCTCATATTGCGCAAGGCACAGTTCATAATAGCGGCCTTTTACAGCCATCAGTTCCTCGTGTGTGCCGCTCTCTACAATTTGACCGTCGCTTACAAACATTATCTGAGTGCAATTCCGTATCGTGGAAAGCCTGTGGGCGATGATAAAAGAAGTGCGCCCTTTCATCAATGTTTGAATTCCCTCCTGTACAAGTTGTTCCGTGCCTGTGTCAATACTGCTTGTGGCTTCGTCCAGAATAAGAATTCGCGGGTTGGAAATAAGGGTGCGGGTGAAAGCCAAAAGCTGTCTTTCGCCGGCGGAAATGCCGCTTCCGCGCTCTGTTATGCGGGTATCATAACCGTCGGGCAGTTTTTCTATAAATTGGTTGGCTCCTATCAGACTCGCGGCGGCGCGGATTTCTTCGTCTGTAGCGTCGAGTTTTCCGTAACGGATGTTGTCGGCGATTGTTCCGGTAAATAAAAAACTGTCCTGAAGCATTATTCCCATCTGGCTTCTTAACGAATGCAGGGTAACCTTCATTATATCCTGACCGTCAATTAATACCTGTCCTTCCTCAATATTATAAAAACGCGACAGCAGGTTTACGATGGTTGTTTTTCCGGCCCCCGTAGGACCTACAATGGCTATGCTTTGTCCGGGATGTCCGTTAAAACTGACATTGTTCAATACTTTGCGGACTCCGTCATAACTGAAAGTTACGTTTTTAAACTCAACATGCCCCCGCACAAACGGAAATTCCACGGCGTTGGGAATGTCCTGAATTGTTACAGGTTCCGCTATTGTATCGAAAATTCTGTCAAGGTAAGCCATCGCGGTTATAAACGTGTTGTAAATATTGGCAAGGTTTATTATCGGCTGCCAGAAACGCCAGGCGTAGTTTCCCATAACGAGTAACATTCCGAAACTTGCCATCGGGTTCATCCAGAAAACGCCCATGATGTACACAAACGACCAAACTAACTGGCTTATTGATTCCGTAGAAAACCATACGGTATTTGAAATATAAATCGCTTTCATCCATACATTGTTGCGCTCGTCGGCAAGCCCGTTCATTATTTCAAGATTTTTATCCTGTCTGTCAAAGGCTTGCGTTACTCTTACTCCGTCTATGGATTCTTGAATGTAGGCGTTTATATTTGAACCCTTGTTTGAAACAGCCTGCCACGCTCTGCGCTGGGCGGGTTTGATCGTCCAGATAAAAAGAGCGAGCAATGGAAGGCCGATGACCGTAACTGTCGCAAGATGAGGGTCTACCTTGTACATAAAAAAGATGATAAAAAATATGTTTAGTACTTCTATTACAAAGTTAATAATTCCGTTGGAAAGCGCGTCCGATACACTGTTTACGTATGGGACTACGCGGACAAATATTTTTCCGTGCGGGCGTGAGTCAAAAAAACTAAAAGATAATTTTTGCAGGTGCGAAAATAAATCCTGGCGTATGTCATGGATAATTCCCGCTCCCGCCTTCGCTACAAGTATGTTACGCACGGCGCTTAAAGCGACGCTTACAATAATCGATGCCGTAAGGTATGCGCCCATCAGGAGCAGTTGATGTATATCTTTGTTTGGGACAGCTTCGTCCAACGCTGTTTTTATAAACAGCGGTCCTACAAGACCGGAAATTGAAGCAAAGATACTGAATATCAGCGACAGCCTTAAAGGGCCCTTTGCCTTAATTAAATAGCCGAGGACGCGCTTTACGTTAAATAAACTTACCTTTTCGTCAAGGTATTCGTCCATGTCGTAGCGGTTTTGCTCTTTAGCGGTTTTTTGTTCTCTTTTTTTACTGAAGAACGCCATTATTTCCCCTCCAAAGCATCAAGACCGGCGTTATATTGAAGCAGCCAGATATTGTAATAAAATCCTTTTAACGCAAGCAGTTCATCATGGGTGCCTCTTTCTATGATTCGCCCCTTGTCCATGACAAGAATTAAATCCGCCTTTCTGAACGACGATATCCTCTGCGCGATAATTATTTTTGTGCAGGGAAACTCAAGTTTTTCAAGCTGTTCCTGAATATAATGTTCAGTCTCGCTGTCCACCGCGGAAGTAGTGTCATCTAATACAAGGACGGCGGGTTCTATGGCAAGCGCTCTTGCCAGGGCTATTCTCTGCCTCTGTCCGCCTGAAATCCCGACACCGCGCTCTCCTACCAATGTGTCATAGCCGTCCGACATTTCATTGATGAAATTATCCGCGTCTGACTGTACCGCGCGTTTTTTTATATTTTCATCGTCCAAATCCGGTCTTCCGTAGGAAATATTACCTTTTACGGAATCGGAAAATAAAAACACGTCCTGCATCGCGAGCCCTATTCTCCGCCTTAACGATGATAATGTATAACGTCTTACGTCTTCGCCGTCCAAAAGAATCGCGCCGTAGTCAGGCTCATAAAAACGCACAAGGAGATTTATAAGAGAAGTCTTTCCCGATCCCGTACTGCCGAGTATGCCTATAGTGGAACCGGCTTCCGCCGTAAAGTTAATATCTTCCAAAATCGGATTCCCGTTAATTGTAAGTTTTATATCTCTGAATTCGATTCTTCCGGTGGGTCTTTGCGTTAACGGCTTGGCGCCTGATATGTCGCTAATTCCCTTTGGTGTTTCAACCACTTCGCGGATCATCTGTCCGGCGGAAGTGTAACGCTCAAGGTCCGCAAGGAGAGGGCCTAACATTTGCATCGGCATTGAAAGCGCCCATGTAAGAGAGGAGAACGCCATGTAATCGCCGGGCGTCATCCATTCCTTGATTAAGAAGAAACCGCCTGCTACAAGCATTATTACCATGAGGAGTTGGCTTGCGGTATCAAGGAACGGCTGGTATTTCGCGGTTATCAGCGCGTTTTCACAGCTTATATCCCGGAATTCGGCGTTTTGTTTTTCTACTCTTTCCTTTTCGTATTCTTCGCGGGCAAACGCTTTTACTACACGGTTACCGTCAATGTTTTCCGTAACGGCGGTTCCAAGGTCTGTAAGTTTCTGCCGAAGTAACATAAAGCGTGGCCGGATTTTTTTAACAAACCTGCTGCTTATATACAGAATAAAAGGGGTAATGACTACAAGGCAAAGAGCAAGTTTCCAGTTAAGGAACAGATAAAAAATAAATGTCGCGGCAAATAACGCGATAGCTCCGATAAACTGATAGGAGACCCACGCTACAGTATGACGCAGGCGGTCAAGATCCTGTGTCATCCTTGTCATTAAATTTCCGGTAGGGAAGTGGTTTAAGAATTTATAATCCTGCCACTGAACAGTCTGGTACATATCCCGCCTAAGGCGCGTCATTACGTCGGTGCTCGCGATTTCCATCAATATTATCTGAAGATAGTTAAGCCCAAGGCGGGAAAGCTGGACTATCATCATAATAACAAGAAGTTTTACTAAAGGGCTTGTATCGCGGCCTATAATAACTACGTCTATTATTTGTTTACCCAACATGGGGTTGATAACGCGTATTGTTGATGTAACAACAGTTAGAAACAACCCGCCCATAAAGACGGCCCTTTTTCCTTTCATGTAGTTCCAGACCCATTTTATTTGTTCCATAATAGTCTTACTTTTATTCCTTTCACAGAGAAACACATTGCATTAAAATGCAGAGATATTAGAGATAAGCGACGTTTTAATATCGATTATCGTGGTAGTATCCGCCGTTTTATTGCGGATACTTGATTTTAAGAACGGCGTTTTTACGCTTGTCCCGCTGATCCTAACACATTCTTGTTTTTGTGCGAGTAGAGTTCTTTAAGTGCATCACGCGCGGGCCCCAAGTACTTGCGAGGGTCGAACTCATCCGGTTTTTCGGAAAAAACCTTGCGGATTAATGCCGTCATTGCAAGGCGTCCGTCTGAATCGATATTGATCTTGCAGACTGCGCTCTTTGCCGCTTTACGAAGCTGTTCTTCCGGAATACCGACTGAATCGGTAAGTTTTCCGCCGTACTTTTCTATCATGTGTACATATTCAATGGGTACTGACGAAGAGCCGTGCAGAACAATCGGGAAGCCGGGTATTTGTTTTTCGACTTCTTCAAGTATATCGAAGCGAAGCGGGGGAGGAATAAGTATCCCGTTCGCATCCCTTGTGCATTGTTCCGGTTTGAACTTCGCGCGCCCGTGGCTTGTACCGATGGAAATCGCAAGCGAGTCAACTTTTGTCTTGCCTACAAAATCAATAACCTCGGAAGGCTGGGTGTAATGACTGTGCTCGGAAGAAACATCGTCCTCGACTCCGGCCAAAACTCCAAGTTCTCCTTCTACGGTTACGTAATCTTTTTGTGAATGCGCGAATTCGCAGACTTTTTTTGTAAGAGCGACATTTTCATCGTAAGACAAATGAGAGCCGTCTATCATTACAGATGAAAAACCGGTCTCGATACAATCTTTGCAAAGTTCAAAACTGTCGCCGTGGTCAAGATGAAGGACGATTGGAATGTCATACCCAAGCTCATGCGCATATTCAACCGCGCCGCGCGCCATATTTTTTAAAATGTTCTGGTTGGCGTATTTGCGCGCTCCGGCTGAAACCTGAAGGATTACGGGGGATTTTGTTTCCACGCATGCCTGTATAATTGCCTGCATCTGTTCCATATTATTGAAATTATACGCGGGAATCGCGTAACCACCCGATATTGCTTTTTTAAAAAGGTCTTTTGTATTTGCAAGACCAAGCTCTTTATAACTTGTCATTATTTAACTCCTTTATAGATGTTTTTTCTATATTATATGTTACCTGTTTTTTGGTCAATGCCCCTACCATTCACTCGGGACAAAATTCTGCGGTATACCGGCTTTCATTGTTATTCCGTCCTGCTCAAATACGAAAATTCCCGCGTTTAATGCAGCCTGTTTTTCTTCTTTTTCAATCACTGCTCCCGCAATAGCTCCGTAAATTTTACGTTTGTCATTATATTTACCGCGGTGACTTTTCAGTATTTTTAATTGAGAAAAAAGTAAATTTACATTCTTAATACCCGTTTTGGTAATTATTTTTACCGCAGTTATGCAGTCTTTATTTTCAAGAATTATATCAATTTCAGTCTTTTTATTCTTTTTCTTGTCAATAATTTGTCTGCCTAAGGAAATATCGTCAAAATGGTATCCCATCTCGTCAAATTTGCTGATAATGCCGGTACGAATCAAATTTTTATAGAATTCAGTGAAACTATCCCCTTTAACAATTTTTTTCTTTTTTAACCCTATTTTACTGTTTATACTTTCAATTATTTCGCTGATATCCAAATCTTCTATATATTCATTCCTTTTTTTCTCCATGCGCCGGATAAATTTGTTTCCGCTTTCTTCAAGCTGTCTGTTATTCTCTTCAATTTGCCGAAAAAACCTTTTTTCAATTTCATCCAAATAACGTTCTTTTTTTTGCTGGTCTTCAATCAATAAAGCCCAAATTCGCTCAAACATAATGTCACCGAGTGAACCCGACTGTGTGGGAGCATCCTTTCCGGCGGACTTTTTTTTCTGTTCCGGTGGAAGCGTTGTTTTCATTTACAACTCCTAAGTAAAATATTATGATATTATTCAGTCGTTCACAATGAAGAATAAAATAAGAATCAAAGTAACGCTCATTCTTACAGTTTTAGCGCTTGGTTTTATGGTTCCCGGTTATTTCTACCTTTCTCGCTCTCCTGTTTTAATTATAACCGATCTCGCGTTTGTTTCGCTTTATGGAGAAGCGAGAATAAAGCAGGAGAGTCTGATATCATCGTTTATGCTGTTCCGCAGGGTTCGTATTGTTTTGGTTGCCGACGATGCCAGTGACGAAATAGTACGAATAGCGATAACCGATGCTTCGTCAACTCCGTTTTGTGTAATTTTTCCGTTAAGATTTATCCGCAGTGCCCGTATTTACCGTGAACAAAATCCTGAGATTCCCGTAGTAATCCTGGAAGGCAGGCATAGTAATGCTTCAACCGATTCTGTTATTGGAGGAAATAAAAACGATTACTATATTTATAAAACAGATATAAACACAGAATTTCATAAAACTGGCATGGCAGCCGCCTCTATTAATATGGGTAGGAACGGAAAAATCGTTGTTTTTATAGAACCGCAAATCCAGTCGCAGGCAACTGACGCTTTTTTACAGGGAATGAATTCCTTTGAAAATCCGCCGCAAGCGGTTTTTTTTAACAATTTTATACAATTTTCTGAAATTCCCGATATTTCCTGTGTAGTTTTAGTAGGTTCAGGAGTTGAATTCTTGGAAAACAACGAAGAAATCCCCATAATTTTCTTTTCTTGGATTGATTCTGCTTTACTGCCGGCACAAACGGCGCTTTTAGTTAATGATTCTTCTTTAGCGCAGACTGTAGAAGCGGTCAGGATGGTAATAGCCGGACAAAAAGAAGGGCTGTTACAATCAAAATTTGTTAGTTTTAAAAAAAGCCATATTGACAGGAAGATATTGCGTAAAATTCATAAATCAGGTTAAAATATATAAAGACAGGTCTTTATGATTTGACAAAGGCAATACAAATAAATATAATTGGAAATAAGGATGTATAAGGAGTTAGGGATGAAACAAACCAGTTTCAAATTTATCTGCCTGATTGTTTGGGCATGTATAACGGTTTTTTCAGGTTTTGGGGATGATGTTACCAATAGCCTGGAAACAAAGATTTTAGAATCTTTTAACGGGGATTCTGACTCACCTCTGGTATGGAAAGCGGTAGGAAGCAGGTTTATTACCAAGATAAATGATGTAACATATCCCATAACAAATTATGTGGAAGCATGGCCGATTGCCGTTTTTGGATATAACAGAGGTAGCGACAGCACCCCTGTCAAAAGTTTTGGTATAAACGGCCGTTTTGACCGTCAAGGATATAACTGGATTGATGTATATCCTACATTAAAGGAGACTCCTGATACTCCGTATGAAATACCGATACCGGGCAGAGTCCAAAATATGGATATGTGGGTATGGGGTGCGAACCTAAAATATTATATTGAAGTTTATGTGCGGGATTATATGGGTGTTATTCATAGTCTTAAACTTGGCGATATTTCCTACACCGGCTGGAGAAACCTTAAAGTAAATATACCCACCACTATTCGCCAATCCAGAAGAATATTACCTTCTTACGCTGCCTTAACTTTTGTAAAGTTCAGGATATGGACACAACCGGTTGAGAAAGTTGATAATTTCTATATTTACTTCAAACAGTTTAAAGTTCTGACTGATATGTTTGAAAGTTTGTTTGACGGCAATGATTTAGCCGATCCCAGAAATGTAGAAAGACTCTGGGCAAACAATTAAGGAGAAAAAAATGAGGAATTTTTTAATTGTCGCTATTTTCCTTTTCATTGGCAGTTTCATTTATGCCCAACAAAGAGAAGTTGGTTCACCGGATCCGGAGAGACTTGGGATAGAGTCCGCTCAGCAGATGTTAAAAGAAGTTTCTGTTGACAAATTTGAGCATGACGGTTTCTGGCGTTCTACCATGTCTTCCGACGAAGGGTATGCGACGTCCAGATTGTTTGCGGGTTCTCCCTCAGGCAAAGAACCAATTCCGGACGAAGCGGAACTTAACATTCCCGACAAGTATGTACTCGGTACAAGGATTGATTTCCTTCGCAGGGGATATAATTCCTTTACCATTTATCCTACAAGGCCAATTCCGATAGAAGGAATAACAAAGACTGTTTCATTATGGGTGGCGGGTCGTAACTATAACCATGATCTTACACTTTTAATTGAAGATTTTTTTGGAAGAAAATATGAATTTTACATTGGAAAACTCAATTTTATGGGCTGGAAAAGAATGACGGTAACAATACCTCCGCAAGCCGAAGATGGTTTAAGCGGCGTTGTTCAGAGAAATTATCATTATAACAACCATATGGGGATCAAGATTATGGGGTTCCGTGTTGATTGTGATCCTCTGGAAGCTTATGGAAGTTACTATATTTATTTGGACGATTTGCGAGCGACGACTGACCTGTTTTCCGAGTATTACCGCGATCCTGACGACATGGTAGACGGCTGGTAAGCCGTAAATTAAGCTGTCTGATCCTTACGTGTAGTAAGTGATCAGACAGTTTTTTTTTACCTTTATGGTACTTACCGGAAAATGCGCTGCTCCCGGTGCCGCGGTGGGCAGAATTTTTATATATAAAAATAACATATTACTGCCGAAGGAAAATCTTATTCCTGAAGAGGAACAACAGGAAAATATTGATCGTTATATGCTGGTAAAAAAGCAGGCTTTGGAAGAATTTGAGGGAATCAAAGCAGCCATGCAGAAGCACGATCCTAAAAAAGCGGAAATTTTCGAAGCTTATCAGGAAATAATAAACGATATAGTAATTAATGAAGAAATTCCTTCCAAAATACGAAATGAGAATTGGGCAGGGGATTGGGCAATTTATCAGGTTTATGAAACTGTTATTGTTGTTTTACAACAAACAGCCGATTCACTTATCGCTGAACGAGCGATAGATTTTGATAATGTTCGTTCCATGCTTTTAAGATTATGGTATGGGAAAAAAAATGACGGGCTTGAACATCTGACAGACTATGTAATTATTGCCGCTCATGATCTTTTACCTTCCGATATTGCTTGTATTGACAGAAATAAAGTTTTAGCGATTGTTACCGAAACAGGCGGAATAACGAGCCATACGGCAATTATCGCTAAAAGCTACGGGATTCCGACTGTTTTGGGTATAAATGAACTTATTAATATTGTAAAACACGGGCAAATAGCGGCTGTTAACGCTGACGAAGGACAGGTAATTTTAGATCCGGAAGAATCTGTAGTGGAAGAATATACACAAAAAAGCGATGTATTTCTTCGTGATAAAAAGATAACGGAAACATATCTTTACAGGGAAGGATGCACTGCCGACGGAGTAAGAATTGATATCGGCCTTAATATCTCAAATGTTGATATGGATTTATCGGCTGCGGATTATACGGATTCTGTCGGGATTTTCAGGACTGAGTTTCTTTATATGGGACGCGATACTTTACCCGGCGAGGATGAGCAATTTGCCGTTTACAGCAAAGTACTTGAACGTTACGGAAATCGTCCGGTAATTATCCGTACTCTTGATATTGGCGGAGACAAAGAACTTACCAGTATGGAATTGCCCAAGGAAAAAAATCCTTTTTTGGGAAACCGCGCCATAAGGTTTTGTTTCAGTAAATCTGATATTTTTATAACTCAGTTAAAAGCCGCGTTACGCGCTTCTGTTAACGGTAATCTCTGGCTTATGCTGCCAATGGTCAGTTCTCTTGAAGATATCCGCAGGGCAAAAGAATTTATCTGTATGGCAAAGGAAGAATTAAAAAAAGAAGAGATAGTTTTTTCAGAAATTAAAACAGGCATTATGATAGAGATACCTTCTATTGCGCTTGTTTCAGATTTAGCGGTAAAAGAAGTTGATTTCGCGAGTATTGGCTCAAACGATTTATGCCAGTATCTTTGCGCCGCGGACAGGATGAACAGTGAGGTGGAATCATATTATCAAAGTTATCATCCTGCAATGTTCAGGCTTTTAAAAGATATAATTAAAGCGTTTGATAAGGCCGAGAAACCGGTTTCTATATGCGGTGAATTAGGAGCGGAACGGCTTGCGATACCAGTACTTGTTGGTTTGGGCTTAAGAAAACTCAGCATGAGCGCGGCTTCTGTCGCGTCGGTAAAACGCGCGTTATCTTCTTTCACTATAAAGCAGGCTGAAGAAATAGCGGCGAAAGTTCTGGAATTGCCTACTGCCGTAGAAGTGAAAAAATTTCTTACCGGGGTCTAATACTGAATATTTAAACAGGGACTAAAATGTCGATTTTATTTTCAGGTGATTTTCATGCCAATGCTCTGGATGAACTTAAATTTATAACAAAAAAAACGCTTATTAATAAGTATCAAAAGATCGAATACGATGAAATAAAGTACCACATAATCCTTGGAGACGCCGGATTTCTTTGGCCTGGAAATGAAGAAGGCGATCAATATAATTATAAAGCGCTTGCCAATCGTCCGTTTCCCATTCTTTGTGTTATGGGAAATCATGAACCTATCCTTGGCATGAATGACGTACCGGAAGTTGATATTGGGATTGGGGAAAAAGTTCTTCAAATACAGGACAAACCTTTTGTGGCATACCTGAAACGCGGCAGTATATATAAAATTGAAAATCACAGATTTCTTGTTTTAGGCGGAGCTTTATCCATTGATAAGGAGTTCCGGCGGCCCAATATCAGCTGGTGGCAGCGCGAGTATTGGGATGAAACTGAAAAAGTAAATTTGTTTTTATTGTTGGAAAAACATAAAAAGTATGATTATGTTTTATCCCATACGGGGCCCGGCAGAATAAACAGGATAATTTATAATGTAAAAAGAGCCGGATTAACGCCAAAGTTTTTTGATGAAGTGGCCGTGCTCAATGAAAAGATAGACGAAAAAATAACTTGTAAACAGTGGTTTTGCGGACATTGGCACATGGATAAATATTACTATGATGAAACTTTAAAACGCGGTTATCAGTATTTGTATGAAAAAACCGCACTTATAAAGGATAATGAAATTATTGTTTTATAATTACGGATAACTTCTTCATTTAACACGCGCGTACACCCACGAATTGCCTTTTTTACCGTTTCTTTTGACAATTTTCAATTTTGTTAAGACGTACAAAGCTTTTTGTGCTGTCCATTTGTCAACACCGGCCTGTTCTGATAAAAGAGAACTTGTAAATTCTTCTTTTTTTTTAAAAGGAATGAATTGCAGGTAATCAATCGGTTTTTTAAAGAGGATACTTTCATGCCATGAGGTAAGCTCACGGTCATGGAGACTGATTCCCTTTCTCCGCCATGAACCTTTACCGTCTTTGATACGTTTTTCCGTAATATCAACCATAACAATTTCTATTGTTACGCGACGGATAAGCGGTAATTGCGGAGCATAAATAAGAACGTTAAAAATACTCCATTTTGAGCCTTTTACGGGGCTTTTTCGGTAATAGAGAAGTTTTCCGTCAGTACCGTATACTTCTATTTTTTTTGTAAGCGCTATGGGGTGTATAATCCTTACCTTGCCATGTTTAACGAATTCTTTTATTTTTTTTGGTAACGGCGCAAAACTGCCCGTCTGGACTTCTATGTATTCGCCATTTTTCTTAATTCCGTCTGCGACAAACCCGTTTACTTCGACTTCTGTTTTCCCTCCTGTGCCGGTGTAATTAAACTTCAGTGTACGATGCAATGAACTTTCATTAAAAATGCCGATTTTTGAAGATTTTTTCTTATTTTTATATGTACTCAAGCAATTCCTCCACGCTAAGCAATTCCAGAAAATGGTAAGTTTCGCTTGTACCTTTTTTTTCTTCGGTTTTTATCCCATCAACTCTGTAAACAATCATTTTATTGGTAGGAAGCGGCATGGACAAAACATTTCCGTTCATATCTACAAGAGCGTTAAATGGAAGCCGTCCCTGTATTTCCTGGATGTCGCCGTCGGGAAATACAATGAAATATTCGCTTATGAACATGGAAAAATAATACTGTATGAGAGCAGCCGACGCAATGAAAATTTCCACTATATGAACGTATAGTAATTTTTATAAATTTTTGTTTTTTTTTCAAAAAAAATTATCAATAGTTATTGACTTAATAAATAGACATGATGGATACTAAAAGTGTCATTTAGTGGCATATCTTAGTATTTCAGGGAATCAGGTGGAAAATAACCCAAAAAAAGGTACTCTAGAGAGTACCCTGGACGATAAAGGTCGTGTTGTAATTCCTGCCTCACTTAGGGAGTCTTATTCAGGAAAACTCGTAATTACACGCGGAGTTGAGCATTGTATATGGGTTATGACGGCTTCTGAATATGAAAAATACTTGGCAAATTTCAAAAAAACAAGCGAAAAACTGAATTTTACCTCGTCATATATAAAATCATTCTACCGCCACCATGAAACTACCGCGCAGCATGTAGAAATTGACCCAAAAACCGGACGTATTCCGATAAACGCATCATTGAGGTTATATGCCAGTCTGGAAAAAGACTGCCTGGTGGTAGATTTTAAGAAATATCTTGAAATATGGAATGCGGAACGGAATAGAACCTTCATGGAAGAAATACAGGCGAAAAACAAATATATCCATGAAGAAATGCTTGGACAGGTTGATTTATTTTCAGATGGGGGGCAGGAATGATAACCTATATTCATATTCCCGTTTTATTGGAAGAATCCATAAACCTTCTTGCACCAAGGACCAATAACGAACTGATGATCGACGCGAATACCGGAGAAGGAGGACACAGTATTAATTTTCTTTCCAGATTTCCGGAATTGAAAATGGTTTGTATTGACGCGGACAGCTCTATTCTTGCCAAAGCTGAAAAAAGACTTGAAGCCTACAAAAACCGCGTTTATTTTTACTATGGCTGGTCTCATGATTTCTTTGCTGAATACCCCGCGGAGTTGAAACGTCCCGATACTATAATTATTGATCTTGGTGTAAGTCTTTTTCATTACAAGGAAAGCGGACGTGGGTTTAGTTTCGAAAAGGACGAATACCTTGATATGAGGATTGATACGTCAAGCGGTTTGACTGCGGCGGACATTTTGGCAAGGCTTCCTGAAAAGGAAATTGCTGATCTTTTGTATAATAATTCGGGCGAACGTTATTCGCGCCGTATTGCTTCTTCTATAGTAAATGAACGGAAAAACGGGACAATAACTACCACTTCGGCGCTTGCCAACCTGGTACAAAGAGCAGTGCCGGCTTCTTACAGATACGGACCGGTTCATCCCGCGACTAGAACGTTTCAGGCTCTGCGTATTGCGGTAAATGGGGAGTTGTCAAAGCTTCCGTCGCTCCTTGAGGCGGCGCTTAGGGTCCTTGAGCCTGGGGGAAGGCTCGGGGTTATCAGTTTTCATTCATTGGAAGACAGAATAATTAAAAATTTTTTCAGGACAATGAATAAAGACTGTATCTGCCCTGCGCAAGCGCCGATATGTAGATGTGAGGGACGCCGCTCAATCAATATACTTACCAAAAAAGGTGTTACACCGGGAAAAGACGAGATTGAGCGGAATCCTCCTTCCAGAAGCGCAAGGCTTCGTGTTGTAGAAAAAGTCTTAGACGAGGACGGTCAATGATGAAACGGTATTTACTTCTTTACCTGTTGGTATTAACAATTCCGGCTTTTCTCGCCTCTCTTGTCTGGCAGTCAAACAGGTATCAAAATCTGGAGAATGAGCTTTCGCTCCTGGAACAGACACAGGAAGAATGGGTCGAAAGCAATAAAAGATTAATTGCGGGCATAGCCGAATATTCATCCGCCGAAAGAATAGAAGAAATAGCCAGGTATCAGCTTGAATTAAAAAAGATACCTCCTGAGCATTTGCTACAGGTAAAAATAACGGGAGGGAAGGGGAATGGATTTTGATCTCATGAGTATAAGTGAGCTATCAAACCTGATTGAAGCCCACCATATTTCTTTTTCGTCAAATTCCTGTTTCTCCTCCGTTGCCATTGATTCACGTAATGTCAGTGAAGGTTGTTTATTTTTCGCGTTAAACGGAAAATCATGTGACGGGCACAGTTTTGTCAGCGCCGCGTTTAATTCAGGCGCATGCGGCGCAGTGGTAGAATCTTCCAAAGTTGACAGCTTTGCCCTTGTAAACCTCGCTCGAAAAACAGGAAAAGAATTAATTATAGTGGAAAATACCCTGAAAGGTTTGCAGGATTCCGCCAGAGTTTATCTTGAAAGATTTAATAATCTTGTAAAAGTGGGGATTACAGGTTCTTCAGGTAAAACAACGGTAAAAGAGATTGCCTCATCAATTATTTCATGTGAAAAAAATACCGTAATGAATGATGGAAACCTTAATTCCGAAACGGGGCTTCCGTTATCTGTTTTTAAAGTGCGTCCGCATCATGAAGTCGGCGTTTTTGAGCTTGGCATGAATCGAATAGGTGAAATTCTTGAAATAGCGAATGTCCTTAAACCAAATATCGCGCTAATCTCAAATATTGGAACTGCCCATATCGAACACATCGGCAGTAAGCTGAACATACTTAACGAAAAAAAATGTATATTTAATTTTTTAAGCAAAAGCGATACCGCATTGATCCCAAAGGATGATGAATACTCAAATGTTCTTGCGGACGGCGTTAACGCCAGGGTTAGTTTTTACGGAATTGATACTTTTGACGAGCTTGAGCAGACACGCAGTCTTGGACTCGAAGGAACAGAAATTACATGGGCCGGAGAAAAAATCCATTTTGCCCTGCCGGGGAAACACAGTCTCCATGACGCAATGGCCGCAATCGCTGTTGCTAAAGAAATTCATGTCAGCAATGAAGCGATAAAAAAAGGCCTGGAAAAAGCAAGGCCGCTTTTCGGGAGGCTTGAGATACTTAAAGGGCGCACAACTGTTATTCGCGACTGTTATAACGCGAATCCTGAATCTACCGAAAAAAGCATTGAATTCTGCAATTCACTTGACCGGCAGGGAAGAATGATTTTTGTGATAGGCGATATGCTTGAGTTAGGTGATTATTCAGCGTCTGCTCACGCAAATTTGGGAGAACTTCTTGCGGAGTCAAAAGCAGACAGGATATTTCTTTTCGGAAGAGAAACTGCCGCGGCAGCCCGTGTTTTGGAATCTAAAAGAAGGGATTTTTTTCATACGGAAAATATTGACGAGTTGTCTTTCGCTCTTAACCGTTATGTTCAAACAGATGATCTTGTTCTTTTGAAAGGTTCAAGGGGCTGCGCTTTGGAAAGATTAAGTGAAATGCTTACCGGTGGTATACAATGATACGTGAAATTATTCTTCCTTTAATAAAATATTTTACCCCGTTTAATATCTTCATCTACCTTACATTTCGGGGAGCGTTTGCGGCTCTTACAACATTATTATTATGTTTTTTGCTTGGTAATAAAATAATTATTTCTTTACGCAGGCTGAAGGTAAATCAATCCATTCGCGAAGACGGTCCGCAAACTCACCTTGCGAAAAGCGGTACGCCTACAATGGGCGGGATTTTAATTATTCTTTCTGTTGCAGCCTCAATGCTTTTTTGGTGGGATTTTCACAACCGTATGGTATGGATAATCATGGGTACTTTCCTTGCGTTTGGCGCTATAGGATTTATTGATGATTATCTTAAGGTTACGCGTCATAATTCAGCCGGGCTTAAAGCAAGGGTAAAACTGGCGGGACAATTTGCGGTAGCGATAACTGTTGTATTAATTCTGTATTTTTCCGGAGATAAAAATACAACAGCTCTCTATATTCCGTTTTTTAAAAATCCTGTTGTTGACATGGGCTGGTTATGGGTTCCATTTGCGGTTCTGTTAATCGTAGGAGAATCAAACGCAGTTAATTTTTCAGACGGGCTTGACGGTCTTTTAGCGGGACTTTTAATTGTTGTTTTTCTTACGCTTGCTATTCTTTCATATATTACAGGCCGTATAGATTATTCCGAATATCTTGGAATCCCGTATGTTCCGCAAGCGGGCGAATTAACAGTTTTTTGCCTTGCGGCCGCAGGCGCCTGTGTGGGTTTTTTATGGTTTAATGCGCACCCGGCGGAAGTTTTTATGGGAGATGTAGGCAGTTTGTCGCTTGGAGGAGTAATCGCTGTTATTTCGCTTATTACAAAAAAGGAAATTCTTATTCTAGTAATCGGCGGAGTATTTGTTCTTGAAATCGCTTCCGTGATTATACAGGTAATTTCTTTTAAGCTGCGGAAAAAACGGGTTTTTAAGATGGCGCCGCTTCATCACCACTACGAACTAATGGGATGGCCTGAAACAAAAACTGTTATACGTTTTTGGATACTTGGCGGGCTTTTCGCGATTATTGCCCTTTCAACGTTGAAAATTCAATAGGGAGAATGAAGTGTACCATTTTGACGCCGAACAAATGAGAAACAAAAGAACAGTACATCTCTTTTATTTATGTGTAATCCTGTTATTCGGGACAGGCCTTGTTACTCTTTATTCGGCGTCTTACGCGTTTGCTCTGCGGTTTTTCGGGGATGGTAATTATTTCATTATCAGGCAGTTAATTTTCGGCGGAGTGGGTATTGTTTTATTTTTTATTTTTTCAAAAATCAATCTTGATAAATTCCGCAAATTTATTATGGTTTTTGTCGGGCTTGCGGCCTTCCTTTGTATTCTTACGTTGGTTCCCGGAATAGGTATTGAGCGTTACGGAGCATCACGCTGGATAGAAATCGCTTCTTTTTCATATCAACCTTCGGAAATGGTAAAATTTGTTCTTCCGCTTTATCTTTCTCATCTGCTGGATAAAAAAGCCGGAAACTTTGATAATTTTTATTCAGGTATATTGCCGCCTGTATTGGTAACAGGACTTTTCTTCGGATTGATTTATATACAAAACAATTTTTCTACCGCGGTGTTTATTGTGTTTAACGCGATGGTTATTTTTTTTCTTGCCGGAATGCGTTACCGCTACTTTTTGGCGGCTCTCGCCATGATAATGCCTGCTGCCGTGCTCTTGGTTTTTACAAAAGAACACAGGGTGAGGCGTCTTGTAAGTTTTATTAAACCCGAATGGGATCCTCTTGGAGCGGGTTTCCAGGTCAGCGCCAGTCGTGACGCTATTGTTTCGGGCGGATTATGGGGCAAGGGAATAGGAGAGGGAACGCGCAAGATAGCGAGTATTCCCGAAATTCACTCTGATTTTATTTTCAGCGCTTATGCTGAAGAAACCGGATTTATGGGTATAATCCTGTTTTTTGCCGTATTTACAGCTTTCGCTTTTTTAGGATACAGGGCAGCATGGAAATGTGAATCATTATTCGGAAATCTTCTTGCGGGTTCATTAACGACAATAATTGTGTCACAGATGTTATTGAATATCGCCGTAGTGTCTGGAGCTCTTCCGGCTACAGGAATTCCGCTTCCCTTTTTTTCAGCCGGAGGATCTTCTCTGGCGACAACGCTTATTTGCGCGGGACTAATCGCTAATGTCGCGGGAAAAGAAGACAAATATTCAGCCGTTTCAGGTAAAATGTATAATTACAAAAATCCGGAGGATAAAGATGGCTTCTGAATTCTCATACGCTTCTGACACTGTATTTACGGATGCTTCCGCTTCCGGGAATTTCGGTAAAAAGACAAAGTTCTCGTTTAAAATTGAGAAAAGCATAAAACGGCTTATATTAATAGCCGCGGTGATTTTTGGAGCTGAATTTATATGGCTATTTGGCGTAACGCCGTTTGTCCCTTTTTCAACTGTTGAAGTTCAGGAAATTGCAGGTTTAAACCGTAATGATATCTTAAGTTTTGCGAACCTTAACGAGAATTCATCATTTGTTTCCACCAATACAAAAAATGTGCAGGAAATACTTTCAAGCCATATTCTTGTGGATTCCGCGATAGTTATAAAACGTTTTCCGGATAAATTGTCTGTTTTTATCACTCCGAGGCAGGCAGCCGCTGTAACTCTTGTAAATAACGGTTCAAAACAAGCGTTGCTTTTTATTGACAGGCGCGGTGTCTTTTTTAAAATGGGAGATAATTTACAGGAAGCAGGTCTTCCAATTCTTTCAGGTTTTGAAAATCCCAAGTTAGGCATGCGCCTTCCTTCGGGACTTCTTCCGTTAGTCGATAGTCTTTATGAACTGTCGCGTTCCTCACCGGAATTGTTATCTGCTATTTCTGAAATACGAGTTGAGCAAAAGGACTGGGAGGGATTTGATATTGTGCTTTACCCTGTTCACAGCTCAATCAGAGTGCGTATGGAAAACAGCCTTACGGAAGACGGGCTTAGATACATGCTTTTAATGCTGGATGTATTCAAAGACAGTTCCGAAAAACCGGACGAGATTGATTTAAGATCAGGCATGGGTTCATACAGAGTAAGGGAGCAATCCTTATGAATAATAAAATTGTTGTTTCACTTGACATAGGTTCCGCGTTTGTACGCTGTATTGTCTGTGAATATGACGATAATGGTGTTCTTCAGATTATCGGATCCGGAATACGTCCGTCAACAGGTTTGAGAAAAGGCGTTGTAGTAAATATCGAAGCTACTCTCCGGGCTGTAGCCGGCTCTATTGAAGACGCGGAAATGATGAGCGGGCTTGAAGTTACAAGCTGTTGGACAGGGATCGGCGGTAATCATATTAACGGAATAAATTCGCGCGGCGTTGTGGGAGTTTCAGGAAAAAGAAAAGATACAAAGGAAAGGGAAATAGGTCAGGATGATATTAACCGAGTAATTGAAATCGCGAAAGCTGTAGTAATACCGACCGACAGGCAAATACTTGAAGTTATTCCGCAAAATTACAAGGTAGATGATCAAAAGGGAATAAGGAATCCGCTTGATATGATCGGAGTGCGTCTTGAGTGTGATGTACATATAATTACCTGCACGGTAACAGGCGCTCAAAATCTAATCAAGTGCGTAAACCGCGCCGGATTCAGAGTCAATGAATTAATTCTACAAACGCTTGCCGCGGGACGGGCTGTCCTTACGCAGGACGAAATGGATCTTGGCGTAGTATTAGTCGATCTTGGCGGCGGTACTACGGATGTTCTTGTTTACATTGAAGGAACTCCTTATTCTACATATACAATTCCCGCAGGCGGGACTCAGGTTACAAGCGATATATCAATAATTAAAAATATCTCCATGGACAATGCTGAAAAAATCAAGATTGACGCTGGCTGCTGCTGGAATGAACTTTTGGATGATGATGAAACTGTCATAGTACCGGGAATTGGAGGAAGGCAGCCAATGTCAATTCCACGTTCACAGATACTTACAATAATAAGACCGCGGATGGAAGAAATATTTAAAATGGTTAAACAACATCTTGATACATTGAATATTCCCCGTCCTCTCGGAGGCGGCGTAGTTTTGACAGGCGGCGGAGCCGCTTTGACAGGAGTTGTTGAACTGGCGAATAATATTTTAAAACTGACCGCAAGAATTGGAAGTCCGATACCAACGCAAAATTTGGGAGGGTTAGTTGAAGAATACAGAAAACCTTCCTTTGCTACAGTTATTGGGCTTGCGCTTGAAGGAGAGAAAAGATCGGGAATTGATACTGCGGAATATGATCTTGAATCAAGGCAGGCTGACAAAAAAAATAATGTTATTAATAAATTAAAATCATGGCTTAGAGAAGAATTTTTTTAACAGTCTTTAATCCGGATGAAAAAACGCCGGATTTTATGGCAGTTAATAATAATAAAATTGGAGGGGGAACAAAAATGAATGTTCTATCGGTACAGGAAAGACCCGGTGTATTGCAATCAAAAGTAATACAGTCGCAAATTATCCCGTTCAAACCGCAGGAAGCGGTTACTCAGGATAAAAAAGCAATTTATGATGAGGTTTTACCTGCAGTTATCAAAGTTATCTCTGCCGGAGGCGGCGGAGCAAACGCGCTTAACCGCATGATTGACAGCAATCTTTACGGGGTTAACTATATTTCAGTTAACACGGACAGCCAGGATCTTTACAACAAAAGCAGGGCGGAAGTTAAGGTGCAAATCGGCGCCAAAGTAACAGGCGGACGCGGAGCCGGAGGAAAACCTGAAAAAGGCGAACAGGCCGCTATCGAAGACAAGGAAGCTATCGCGCAGGCGTTAGAGGGCGCAGATATGGTTTTTATTACTGCAGGCATGGGCGGAGGAACAGGAACAGGTTCCGTTCCCGTTATAGCAAAAATAGCAAGAGAACTTGGAGCCCTTACAATAGCGGTTGTAACTACTCCCTTTGAATATGAAGGCCGCTACAAGATGAAGCTTGCCGAAGATGGAATAGAAAAATTACGTCAGGAAGTAGATACGTTAATTGTTATTCCAAACCAATATTTGTTTAAAATTATTGACAATAAAACTTCATATGATAATGCCTATTTACTGG
>Ga0268262_10001378_pt1 | contig 30275 bp, 29 predicted proteins | sample TergutNc150P3_FD_190354 | JGI IMG/M metagenome (GOLD analysis project Ga0268262, IMG submission 190354) | Nasutitermes corniger P3 segment gut microbial community from laboratory colony in Florida, USA - Nc150 P3 (SPAdes) (version 2) | ecosystem: Host-associated > Arthropoda: Insects >... | reverse complement strand
CTTTGAATCTGTCGAATTCTTTGAATAAATCTGATAACAGATACTCCTCAAAATCCTTTACATCCTCCTCACCGTTGTATAGAACGATAAATACGGGCTTGGGGATGACTATCTTCTTTTTCTTGTATAAATCTTTCTTGTCGTACAGGCGGTTGTATATCTCGGATATATAGTGCAGCATACGCAACGGCATATTTTTATTGATTGTCGATTGGTGCTCGATTAATACAATGAGTTTATCGTCCAACATAAACGACAGGTCGTTTAGTTTGCCGCTCGATAGCACATTTTGGAGAGTGGTCTTTTTTATGGACGTGTTCGGGCTGATTTCTTCGCCCAACATCGCGCCGACCGCGCCGGAAATGTCGCGGATGGCCTCCTCTTCATTGAAAAGTAGCGTAAAGACGGAGTTCTTGAACTCACGGTTCGCTTTGGGGCTTGCGGTCAGGTCTTCGGCCATTTGGTACGGTCCTTTTTGGGGGGATGTTGGCTCATGGCTCTTTAATAATATACATTACGGGCGGCGGGATTGCAAAAAAATGTGAGGCGGGGGGATGGTTAACAACCGACCCGACCGACCCCGCCGACCACGCACACCAACGTGGACGGCGGGACGGGGGCGGGCGGGGTTAGTCGTTTTTGACGCAACGCACAGAAACGAATTCACCTTCAGTAAAATTAATCCCAATCTTGCCGCCTCTTAACCATCTACTCCCCTCTTCCACAATATCACCTTTATCGCTTATACAACGGGTATAGCCAACATCAAAGCCGGCCGCATTACGTCCCTTCGCTGCTGATGTCCACCAACAACCAAATTCTCCGTACCCTCTGAAAACACCGGGCATGATATTACCACCATTAAAATCTCCATGATAAAAGCCGCCTGGCAATGCCGAAAATCCAAATGCATCAGTGCCATAATCCCAATCATTCCTCGATTTCAACGCCGTAACGGCAGGAACATCGTTTTTGCTTGCGGCTCTTACCAAATCGCTCCACTCCCCGCGAGACGGTAAATGATATCCAGAAGGACAAATCGATTGCGCAACACTCCCTTCATACAGTCTTCCGTATTTTTTACAATTGGAATTATCGTTATCGTAACACCTGCTTTTATCAGTACTACCCGTTTGATAATTCAGATTCTCAGCCATCCAAGTCTTGTCCCCTATCACCACCGTCTTGTAAACCCTACCGTCCCTACCGTCGGTAAACGTCCCCTTTGCCGGGCTGCTCCCCCCCGACGATTGAGGCGGCGGTTGATACTGCGACTCCACTTTGCTAAGCATTTCATCCACCTGCGCCTTAATAAAATCCAAAAGCCTCACCCTCGGCGGCACGTCCTTCATCGCCGTCCCCTTCGCTATCCTCGTCTTTACATCCACCATACGCGTACTGACGTATGATGTCCTGTCGAGTTCCGATATTTGCACGACGCATACGTAGTCGGCTTTCGCTTCCTTGTACCAGTCGGCGATTTGCGCGTCGGTTAATTTCGACTGTCTCATTTGCTCTCTATCCATTAAGTCGCTCGCGTCAATCTCCACCATTTCGTACTTGCCGCTTTGCTCCAAAAAAGTAAAGACCGCCGAAGCGATAACGTCGCGCCCCTCCGGATTCCCCATGATGTAGACAGCCGCCACAGGTAGCCCCGTCCGAAGCCGTTGCGCCACCGCCGTCCCCAAGAAAGCCCCCGTCAAAATCACCGCCGCCAGAATAACCAACAGCGTCCGTCCATACTTCTTAAACGTAAAAAAACTCATAACTCGGCTCCAATCATTAAGTTAAGTGATATGGTGATTGATACTTATTAACCGTTATCCGGCTAAGGCTGCACGTCGTCCGAATTAGGATTATAGGATTAGGAAAACAGATTATAGGATTAAAAGTCAAAGGCGCCCCCCCGCCGGATAGCCTCCAGACTGCCCGTCCGTCGGCTAAATATCGGCTAAAATCGACCGTAGAAGCCCTTATTATACGTTTCCACGTAGGCTAATGTATCATTAAAACGTAGGTTTAATTGTTACACTTTGGGCACAGCGAAAACGTCGAAATTGGGGTCAAAAAGGGGGTTGGACAGGGATTCTAGGTGCAACAATTAAAGGTACGTATAATTGTTACACTTTTAATATAATTCATGGGCTTTCCGGAAGTCAAATAGTATAAAAAATTTTTCCACCCCCCGTCCCGCCCCGTGCGACCGCCCCCAAACGCCCCCGCACACGATCCCAGTCTAAATCCGAACATCTCAACGATCCTTTCGGTTTGCGTCGAGGCGGTCAATCATGTGGTTTTGATTCTCTCGCCAACATACTTCTCCACCGCTTCCAAGAATATTTCGGCGTTTTCGACCTGAGCGGCTACTTCGGATTTGGATACAAGGTAGAATTCCTTGTAATCGCTGTCGCCTCGGATTGCGAAGGAGTTTTTAATAATGTCCGAGAATTCCGCCGGAAAAACTCCGGTTCTTATATAGTCTTTACGAAAAGCGGCAATTACGCCGGAATGTTTTTTGGAGTCGAACCTATCAAGCGCCAAGACCGCCCGCATAGCGTTAAATATACAGTAATAAGAGCGGTTAGCGGCGCTTTTCGGCGAAGTGGCGGGAACCCGCGCGTCTTGTAGACACTCCCTTGCTTGATCCAGACGGAAAATAGCCAAATTTTCCGGTATATTATCAGGCTGCATACAATGTTACCCCGTCTTTCTGAACATTTATATAAAAACCGGAAGCGTCCTTATATCTGTGGAATATATGACTGCAATCCATGCTCAAATAAACAAGAATATCATATTTCATGTCAAGGTCTCTCGTTTGGGCATAAATTTTACTGCGTACCTCATTAGCCTCCTCCAACGCAATGTCGGCTATCACCATGATGTCTATGTCCGACTCCTCGTCGTAGTCGCCCCTTGCGTAGGAGCCGAAAAGGATTACCTTCTCCAGCTTGTCGCCCAAGACCTCTTTGGCGGCGGCGCAGACCCTTGACGTTATCTCGTCCAATACGGATTTGTCGCACATAGTAGACTCCTTTGCGGGATTATTGATGTTTCACGCCAATAATAAAGATAATATTCGGCGACTAAAAAAGCCAATTCTTTTTTAGACGGAAGGCTTCGCCTTCCATCTTACCCCTTCCCGTTCATTTCCCGCTTAAAACCGACGGTGTAAATGCCTGCGACAAAGAGCGCACCGCCTAGAATGTTGCCAATATAGACGAAGATGAAATTCATCCAGAATTGCGCCCAAGTCGCGCCGCCCTCGAAGATGGCGGCTGGGATGATGAAGGCATTCGCCACGCTGTGCTGAAAACCGATGGCGACGAAGGTCATAACGGGGAACCAGATGGCCAAAAGTTTCCCCGCCGCGTCCTTTGCCCCGTAGCAAAGCCACATCGCAAGGCCGACAAGCCAGTTACAGCCGATGCCAGAGAGAATACACTGATACCAATTTGCCGAGAATTTTACTGTCGCGACGCGAATGACTTCCGCCTTGTAAGGATCCGCGGACGTCAAACCGACGACGTGGCCAAAGACAAAAGCAACAAAGAAAGCGCCTATGAGATTGAAAATCGTGATGACCGCCCAGTTGCCCGAAAGCTCGGCAAACTTGACCTTTTTCGCGTAAAGACTGGCGGAAACGGCGGTCATATTGCTGGTAATCAACTCGCCGCCGCCCATCAGAATGACAATCAGACCGATGGGGAAAACAGAGGCCCCGACCAAGCTTGCGATACTGGGGAGGCTTTCAGCGATGCTTGACGCGACGCGGACATAGAGCAGGTAACCGATACTGATCATCGCGCCGCCGACAAAACCAAGCACTGCCTTTTCGAGCATCGCGCGATCAACTTTTTTGCGCCCGTGCGCGATGACGCTGACCAAGATTTGAGCCGGGGAATCCATAATTTTTCTCCTTGAAATATCTCTCTGTCTCTATTTTTATGCCCTATGAAAACGATCCGCCTTTTTTTCGGTTCCGCCTTCCGCTTCAACGGCGTTGGCGATATAGATAAAATTAACAACGCCGGAAATGGCGACGCCGACGATGAGAACGGTAACCATGACCGTGGTAAAGTTCGCGGAAAGATCGCGGCACTCATCCGAGAACGTCGCCAATCGGTCGGCTTTGATGTCCGCAATATTCACCATATTTTCGGTTATTGTTTCCGATGAGGGTATCGTAACGTTCTTCATATACTCTATCAACTCCGCCTGCGGCGCTCCGTTTTCAGCGTCGTCGGCAATTTTGTACACGCCCGGCTTAAAAACGTTGATATATACCTTTATAGACTCGTCAAACAACGCCTTGACATCGGGCCTCACGATAGCTCTGCCGAACGCCGCGGCGCTGTCCTCAAACACTTTGCAATGACCGTTCATCGATCTTCTAATTTCCCGTAACTTGTCCTTGTCGCCGGTATAGAGGATGCAACTCCGCATATCGGAACACAAGGAGAGGACGCTTTCCACGATATTAATCGCGGAATTCAAAGGCAGGGCGTGATTGACAACGGTATCTGAGTAATCATTGTTCAAGCCGTTTAAACTGACAATGCTCGTAACGCCGACCACGCAAATTAACGAGGCCGTAATACCGAAACTCACAAGCAGCTTCGTCATCATTTTTGAACTCTTCATGAACGTAAATCCTCTCTTTTTTGTTGTATTTTAACCCAATAACCCACGCCTTATATCAATAATATAATACCCCCGCGCCGGATTTCCAATTATTTTCGTATTATTTTCGTCTACGGCGAGATGAATAATTTGTCTGAAACGCAACGTACCGAATGCCCGTTGCTCTTGTAGTTGCTGGTTTTGTACGCGACACCGTCGTGGCTGTTCGACATTACCCGATTGCGAGCTTGATTGTACGCGTAGTAGCTACCGTACTCCGTAATTGTTCTCCAGTAGCAACAGCCGTCATACTCCAACGTCGCCCTCCAGTAACCATCATTATCATCCCTGCAATCATCATCCCACCAACAACACTCAGTAGACGTCCACCATACGCCGTCTTCGCCGATCTCTTCGAAACGGCTATCGTCATAGGAGTAGCGGATGCCGAAAACGAAATTGTAATTGTCGGAAATGACATATGGGTTGACGGTACCGCCGGGCAACGCCGAAAATCCGAAGTCATCCGTACCGTTACCGTCGCGCCCGTTGTTCTGTTTATTCCACCCGCTCTTTGATTTCAGCCTCTTACCGGCAGTACCCTTATATTCCCCGCCGTCCGCCATCGCCTTCAACCATCCCCAATCCGCATCGCTCGACAACCTCCACCCGGCGGGACAAGCCGCCATCGCCGTCTCCCAATCGTACAGCCTGCCGTATTTTTTGCAATTATCGGCGTTGTTCCGATAACACCAAGACCCGCTGTCCGTCTGATAATTCAAATTCTCCGCCATCCACGCGTAACCGCCGATCCTTACCGTCTTGTATGTCTTCCCGTCCCTGCCGTCGGTGAACGTTCCCGTTTGTTGCGCCATCGCTACTCCGATGAACACTGCAATCAACGCCGCCGTAATCAATATCGTCCGCATAACGTCCTTCCCTTATCTATCTTGTTTCGCCGTTTACTATCAAAAGGAATTCTTCAGGAGTTTCGACTTGAATAACGCTCTTCACGATAGCTTTTTATCTCCTCCGCGATTATCTCCTCCGTAATCCCCAAGCGCTTGCCGTGCGCGTGAAGATCGTCCATTAACTTCTCGTGCAGATACAGCCTTATCGCACGATTAACAAAATCCTCGCGGCTGATCTCCTCCTCCTTCGCGAGTTCGTCTACTTTGAGAAGAACATCGTCGTCCACTGTCAATGTCGCCATAACGACCCTCCTTTGGGTTTCAGATTCATGGGCGCGGAACATTGATAATATATATCACGGCAGGGACGGACGGGGGGATTTTTTCGGTGGGGCGGTCGGTCAGTACGTCCCCCAGCCCAAGATTTTTTGGCAACCCCGCCGCCCATAATATATATTAATAGGTAGGTAACACACAGAAGGAGGCCGTATGCCCGTCAAAAAGGCTGTAAAAAAGAAGCGTCCCGCGACCGCCGCCAAATCCGTCGCGAAGACCCGCGCCGCCAAGCCCGCCGAGCGCGAGCTGGTCTCGTTCGATTTCGCCGTCAAATATCTGTTGCGCGGCAAGCGCGACTTCGTAGTCCTCAACGGTTTCCTGTCCGAGCTTCTCGGCAAAAAGGTTGAGGTCAAGTCTATAGAAGACGTAGAGAACGTTAAGGACGGCAAAGACGACAAGACCAACCGCGTAGACTTAAAAGCGCGGATAAACGGCGGCGAGATCGTCGTATTCGAGATTCAGTTTTTGCTGGAATGGGATTTCTTCGGCAAAGCGCTTTTCGGCGTATGCAGCGCGATAAAGGATCAGGTTGAGGCGGGCGATGTGTACGACATAAGAAAAGTCTATTCGGTAAACATCGCGTACTTTAATTTAAAATCCAAAAAGGAGTATCTGTTTTCCGGCAAGCTGAACGGCTTTCAAGGCGTACACTACAAGGACGAAGTGATCCCTTTCGCCCAATCCCGTTCCCAGAAGTCAAAAAAACAGTTCGAGATTCATCCTGAGTATTACCTGATTTTACCGAGAATGTTTGACGAAAAGCTGCGCGGCCGTTTCGACGAATGGGTCTACATCCTGAAAAACTCGAAAGCCCGCGCCGACTTCAAGGCCGCCGGAATCAAAGAGGCCAAAACCAAGTTGGATTACCTGCGCATGACGCCCGAAAAGAAAAAACAGTACGTAAGATTTCTGGAACTCCGCCGAAGCGCCAAAAGCGCGTTGGAAACGGCGGTAGGTCAAGGCGAACTTAGAGGCGAGCGCAGAGGCTTACGGAAAGGCATAGAGAAAGGTCTAAAGCAAGGCCTACAGAAAGGTCAGGAAATGGAACGCGCCAAACTCGTCAAAAGTATGTACGAAACGGGCTTAACCGTTGCAAAAATCGTAAAAAGCACCAAAATTTCCGAAACCGCCGTTAAACGGATTTTAGACTTGTAAACGGTCAAGCGCAGTCGTACGATACGGCGGCGCGGATTTTTTACGCAAAGACCCGCCGAAACGCCGCTCACCGCCGCCGAACGACCGCCCCGCCGCTTGACCCTGCCTAGACCCAAAAAAATTCCTATACCCCATATAAATCAAAGGGTTAGCCGATTTTCGACGGGTATCGGCGCGGCGGCGGTAGGGGTTGGGGGAGGCACGGCGCAAATTTTTTTGCAAAATTCTTGATTTTCCTAGCGCCCGGTTATTATTTTAAAAAAGTAGGCAAAATACGTCGGAATGGCGGGTTGACGGGTTGCGGGTTGATGATGCCCGTCGACAACTAGGGGGGGTAGCGCTCTAGGGGGTAGCATAGGTATTAATTTCAGACAGTTAGGCAGGGGCTGAGTGAGGCGATGCTATGAAAACTATCGGGTTACATACGGATTGTGCCACGCTTGTGTCGTGCGCGGGTATGACAGATACGCGCATGGTGTCAGCTATTGACACGGGTTTTGCCCCCCCCCCCCCCCCCCCCCCCCCCCCCCCCCAAGTCGTTGATTTTAAACGAGTTACGACAACTTATATCCTACTGTTTAGTAGGGTATCGTTTAAACACGTCTTTTTTAGGCATATCTCTACAAAGCAAGCTTCGCGAAGAGTTGATACCGCTCGGCGCGTGGTTTTGTGGAAAGTATATTAACAATACAAACAAAAGGAGCTTTTAGCATGGGTACAAACGCAGCAACGTATTTTCAGAGCGGAGAAGCGCATTACCAAAACGGTAACTATGGCATGGCCATCGCCGATCTCAATCAGGCGATAAACTTAGACCCTAAATACGCTCGAGCCTATTGCTTACGCGGTTTGGCGCATATTGGGAAGTCCGATGTGAATAGCGCGATCACGGATTACGGACAAGCGATTCGGTTGGATCCTAATTATGTTGCGGCATATAAGAATCGCGCCGATGCGTATCACGCAATTGGCAACCTTGAAGAAGCGTTCGCAGATTGTGATACTATTATTAAAAAAATTGATCCGTCTAACGTTGCCACATATTTCTCCCGAGGAATAATGTATGCCGAAATGGGTAAATTGGACGCTGCGATTGAAGATTTTTCCAGTGCTATAAAATTAGATGGTGATAATGCCGATCTGTATTTAGCCCGTGCGCATGCACACAGAGAGAACCGAGAGATTGACAAAGCTATCCCTGATATTGAAGCCGCGCTTAAACTCGACCCAAACAATGCAGATGCTAGAAATTTTTTGGAACTTGCAAAGAAAATGCAACTCGCCAAAAATCAGCTCTTCGGAAACACTTAGAGTGGGGAAGAGGAGGGAATTGCGCGGATTAGATTTGTTCTTTCAAGCACGGTGTCGTGGAGAACGATTACAGGAGGTTTCACACACAAATGAAAAAGGAGGTGTTAATAGAGTCGTGGAGGATTTGTTGTAGTTTTATGGCGTTTGAAGTAAACCAACGCAGGAAGAAGAAATCCTGCCAATTTTGGTGTTGTCCTTTCAGGCATGGTGTCGGGGAGGATGTTTCAAGTGGTTTTCACATTAGACGGAGAAAGGGGGTGCCCATGCTTAAAGCATTGTTCGCTCGTATCATTAAAGCAAATTTGGGCGGTGCAATTGGTATCATCATTGGCATTATTATTGGAGTGCTTGGGGTAGTGGCAATGTTGATAGTTGGTGTTACAGAGAACGATGAGGCGATCTTTGGAGCATTTCTTTGGGCGTGCATATCAGCGATTGGTATTCCGCTGCTTGGTATCGTAGGTATTTTCGTAGGTGCCATAGTCAAACTCATAATAAAAATAATAGGTCTAGTAATACCGAGAAAATCATCGGAGACGAGTGGACCCGAGAGCTGGGGGCGTATCAATGCATATATAGAAAATGGCGACTACGATAAAGCCATATCGGAATCTACCGAATTGATCCGGCGTAACCCTGGTTCTGTGAGCGGGTATAGTTTACGTGGCGACGCATATTCCCAAAAGGGCGACTATGATAAAGCCATTGCGGATTATACAGCGGCGATTCGGGTTGATCCAACTTTTCCATTGGCGTATATCAGCCGCGCTGGAATATATTTCATGACCGGTAATTTCGGGAAAGCGGTTACGGATTGTACCGAAGCCCTTAGATTTGACCCTGAGTTGTCTGAGTCGTATGTGATTCGCGGCCGCGCGTATTTGGAAAAAGGTGAATTTAGCAAAGCCATCGCGGACTTTACCGAGAAGCTTAGGGTCGATCCTAACAATGCGCCTGCGTATTTCTTCCGTGGTAATACGTATCTCAACGCAAATTCAGAAAAGTACGATGCGGATAAAGCCGTTGCGGACTATACCGAGGCTATAAGGCTTGTTCCTAACTATGTAGATGCGTATTTCTGCCGTGGTTGCGCATACTTTGACAAGGATGACAGTGATAAAGGCTTTGCGGATCTTGATGAAGCGATCCGACTTAGCCCCGCTGCTTCGGGATTGTATTTTATGCGCGGCATATCTCATTCACAGCACGGCCATGTACAAGAAGCTATTCGTGACTGTGAAAAATTCCTTGAACTTGAACCTAATAGCGAAGAAGCGGAAAAAATACGGAACCTTCTTCGCGATTTAAAGAGCGGTAAAACCATATAAATGACAAGGAGCCGTCACTAATGTCATCATTCGTAAAAACGCTAATCAAAAGCGCCCTCGCGCTAAGTCTTATCTGCGCCGCCGCGTTCGCCCAACCCAAGCCCAAAGCCGCCGTATACATCATGGGCAACCCCGAAGGCCGCAATGTTCTACGGGCTGCGGTCAATAATATAAATCATGGACTGGGCGGCGGCGCGGATTTTTTACGCAAAGCCCGACAAAGCGCCGCTCACCGCCCCTCGAACGACCGCCCCGCCGCTTGACCCAGCCTATACCCAAAAAACTCCTATACCCCATATAAATCAACGTGTTATCCGATTTTCGGCAGGTATCGGCGCGGGGCGATATGGGGGTTGGGGGAGGCTTGGCGCAATTTTTTTGCAAAATCATTGTTTTCCTAGCACACGAATATTATTTTGATAAAATTAGGAAGACACATAAAATCAACCTATAGCGAGGAGTCTTTTTAATGGCGTCATTCGTCAGAATTTTCGTTAAATCAGCCGTCGCGCTATGCGTCCTGTTCGCCGTCGCCTTCGCGCAACCCAAGCCCAAAGCCGCCGTCTACATCATGGGCAACCCCGAAGGCCGCAATGTTCTACGGGCTGCGGTCAATACCTTTTTGGTTAAGAGCGGCAAGTACCAGATGATAGCCGTTGACGCTATCGATGTTGTGGCCCAAGAGCAAAAGAGGCAGATGAGCGGGGCGGTGTCGGACCGCGATATCGCGGCGCTTGGCCGCGACGCCGGCGCGGAGTACGTATGTGTCGTAGAGCGCTCGGAACTGGACGGATTCTCTTACGTTACGACACGAATGGTGAATGTCCAAAGCAAGGTGGCGGAACTTGCGGATATGGTGGAGCTGCCGATAGGCGGAAAAATTATAGACCTCATCCAATGGCAGATAGGATCGATGCTTGGTATGCAAGTGGGGCCGCGGCCGACCGGAACGCAGAGAAGCAGGGAAGAGGTTTTGGCTGATATTCAGCGGCTTGAACAACAGAAGCGTGATGGAACGAATATGTCTAGTAACATAGCGTCCGGCGGCGGCTTACGCTTTACCGACGCGAGAGATGGCAAAGTATATAGGACAGTAACAATAGGCGGCAAGACATGGATGGCGGAGAATTTGAATTATCCGACCTCAAACGGTTCTTGGTGTTGGGGTGACCGTCCTGATAGTTGCACAAAATACGGCAGATTATATGATTGGAATGTCGCACAGACCGTTTGTCCATCAGGTTGGCACTTGCCTTCTCGTGATGAGTGGGGGATTTTGACTAAAACCGTTGGCGGCACTGGTGATTATGGGGATGGTGGCACGGCGGGTAAAAAATTGAAATCGAAAAACGGTTGGTACGAAAACCATAACGGTACGGATGATTTTGGTTTCGCTGGTTTGTCCGGCGGCGTCCGTCGTCCGTGGGGTAGTTTAAATACTTCCGGCGACAGTGGTAATTGGTGGACGGCCACAGAGAGCGGTAGCAACACCGCGTATCATCGGTACATGAACGAAAGCCATGACCGCGTGGGTGAGTACGGCGGTGATGTCAAAGGTAACGGTTTTTCGGTGCGTTGCGTTAAAAATTGAAGCGGTGAATGATAATTAGTGTAAACTTCAAAGATGTGACATGGCCGTGGGATCAGTAATCTTTTCGTATAAAGTAGCGGTTTAGTTTTCCACATCATTTTTATTATTAGGAGATTAATCGTATGAATAGAAGCAATATGTTGAAGATGTTTACGATAGTGTTGTTTGCGACTATCTTATCCGGATGTGTCAAAACCAATAATCTTTCTCCGCTCAACAAAAAGATACCGCCGGAGGAGTGCGCGATTTTGGTTATTCCTCGTGAAACAGCTGTCAAGCGCATTGACGGCGCGAAGCATGGATGGGTGTTTTCAACATGGCGAGTCGGATTTTGGGCATGGTCACGTGGGTCAAAAGCCGCAAAACTACGCATCCCGGCCGGCGAGCATACCATAATTTGCGAATATTCACATCCGCAAGACGGGTGGAAAGCCGATAAATTGCAGAGTGTGGTAAATATGAGCGCCGGAAAAATGTATATGCTATCTGTCACACTGGATGATGCGACGAAAGTCGGCACAGGTTCTCGTATTATCAACATAGCGACTTCTTTCTATAGAGATCAGATAATTGATATGGTACCCGGCATGGGCTGGTTGCCTAGAGCAAATCCCAAAGGTATGGTTTATCAAATCAACGAAATAGACCAAGCGACGCTTGATCAGCATCTGCTCGGAATACGTACTCTTTGGAAAGACGTTATACTAGGTATCCTTGTCGGCATAATATGGACAATTATTGTCGTAGCGTTGCGCGCGCTTTTGTATTTTATTTTTATGGGAAAATTTAAGAATAGTCATGCCTTTACCGCGTTTATTCTCTCTTTTAGTTTTTCTGTGGCAGGTGTTCTCGTAATAAATTATAACTTAAGCGGGAATCTTTTCTTTTATTTGTTATCAACAATACTCATGGGTATCGGCGCGTCAAGACGGGACCTTGGCAGTAGATCCGCTAGTGAAGGCTATATTAAACTTCATGGCAATGATTTTAAAGAAGCGATTTCAAAGTATGATAGCGCGATCCTTATGGCTCCTTACAACGCGGATTATCGCAACAATCGTGGTCTGGCATATTGTCATTTAAATAACAGTGAAAGCGCTATTGAGGATTTTACCAAAGCCATAGAGCTAAAACCGAATGCAATGTATCTCAACAATCGCGGCACCGTTTATTATGCGTTACAAGACTGGGAGAAAGCAGCCGCCGATTTTTCAGCCGCCGTGCGGCTCAAACCTAATAACGATATGTTTAAAAAGAACCTCGCCAACGCACAAGCGCAAATCGCCGGGGGAAGTCCCGGTACGTCCTCTACTGTGAGCAGCGGAGGACGCGCCGCGGCGGCCGCGGTTTCTGACAAACTTGGCGGTTTGGAGATGGTGTTTGTGAACGGAGGGACGTTTGAGATGGGCGCAACCAAGGAGCAGGGCAGTGATTCCTATGATTATGAAAAACCGGTGCACAGCGTAACGCTTGACGACTATTACATGGGGATGTATCCGGTAACACAAAAACTGTGGACGGTGGTAATGGGTAGTAACCCATCTAAATTTATAGGTGATAATTTGCCCGTAGGAAATGTCAACCTGGACTATATTGTCAATGTGTTTATTCCACGATTAAACGCGGCAACCGGAAATAAATATAGGCTGCCTACGGAAGCGGAGTGGGAATACGCGGCGCGCGGGGGGGTAAAGAGCAAGAAGTATAAGTACTCCGGAAGTAACAATATCGATGATGTGGCTTGGTATAAAAACAACAGCGGAGGTAAAGTGCGTGAGATAGGAACGAAGAAAGCGAATGAGCTTGGGATATTTGATATGAGCGGAAATATATGTGAATGGGTGAGCGATTGGTATGGTGACTATACTCCTAATCCGCAAAAGAATCCTACCGGCCCCGCACAAGGTCTTCCGGGGCAACCGCTTCGTTTGCTTCGGGGCGGTGATTATAGCGACGCAGGGCAATTTTGCCGGGTCTCGGCTCGAATAGACGCCCCAAATCTTGATTTCCCGAACTTTGGGTTTCGTTTGGCTCATTCCCGTTAGCTTGGAGGTATGGCCCGGCGCAATTTTTTTTGCAAAACCCTTGATTTTCCGAGCGCCCAACTATTATTTTGATAAAATTAGGAAGACACATAAAATCAACCTATAGCGAGGAGTCTTTTTAATGGCGTCATTCGTCAGAATTTTCGTTAAGTCAGCCGTCGCGCTATGCGTCCTGTTCGCCGTTGCTTTCGCCCAACCCAAGCCCAAAGCCGCCGTCTACATCATGGGCAACCCAGAAGGCCGCAATGTTCTACGGGCGGCGGTCAATACCTTTTTGGTTAAGAGCGGCAAGTACCAGATGATAGCCGTTGACGCTATCGATGTTGTGGCCCAAGAGCAAAAGAGGCAGATGAGCGGGGCGGTGTCGGACCGCGATATTGCGGCGCTTGGCCGCGACGCCGGCGCGGAGTACGTATGTGTCGTAGAGCGTTCGGAACTTGACGGATTCTCTTACGTTACGACACGGATGGTGAATGTCCAAAGCAAGGTGGCGGAATTTGCGGATATGGTGGAACTGCCGATAGGCGGAAAAATTATAGACCTCATCCAGTGGCAGATAGGATCGATGCTTGGTATGCAAGTGGGGCCGCGGCCGACCGGAACGCAGAGAAGCAGGGAAGAGGTTTTGGCGGATATTCAGCGGCTTGAACAACAGAAGCGTGATGGAACGAATATGTCTAGTAACATAGCGTCCGGCGGCGGCATACGCTTTACCGACGCGAGAGATGGCAAAGTATATAGAGCCGTAACGATAGGCGGCAAGACATGGATGGCGGAGAATCTTAATTATCGACCGCAATCGGGTATTTTTTGGTGTTATGACAATAATAATTCCAATTGCGATAAATACGGTAAATTGTACGATTGGAATACTGCGATGAAAGTCTGCCCAAGCGGTTGGCATTTGCCCACTAAGTTGGAGTGGGATTATTTGGTCGGATTGACCGGAGGCAACGAAGCGGGTAAAAAGTTGAAATCGAAAAGCGGCTGGAACGGGAACGGCAATGGAACGGACGAGTACGGATTTTCGGCGCTGCCCGGCGGCTACCACCGCGTCAGCGGCTATTTCGTCTACATCGGCGAGCGTAGCGACTGGTGGACGTCCACGGAGAGCGGGGGCGGTGTGTACGATAGGCTTATGTTCCACGATAACGGTACCGTACGCGAGGACAACGACGACGTGGGCAGCGGTTATTCGGTACGTTGTGTTAAAGACTGATAGCGGTGAATGATAATCCGTTTTTTTAGGCAAGGCTCGCCGAATCGCCGCTCTCCATATCGACCGGCTTAGTCTTCCACCGCTCGTGCATCCACACCCACTGTTCCGGGTGTTTGCGGATGTAGCCGCTGATGATGTCGTTGATCTTTTGTATGTTTGTTACCAAATCGGCTTTGGGGTCTCCGGTGTCTACGGGGATTAATTCCTCGCTGACGTAGACGTGGTGTTTGTTTCCCGGCACTCTTGCCGTTACCGATACGAACATCGGGATTCCGAGTTTCATCGCGAAGCGTACCGCGCTGCTCGGCGTGAAAGCGGGGTGTCCGAGGAAGTTCGCGAAAACGCCCTCTAAATGCGTGTCTTGGTCTATCAATACTCCCATGACTTTTCCATGTTGCAGCAGCCGCACGATTTTGCGGGTGCTTTCCGATCTGTCGATATACTCTATGCCGGGGCCGCTTCTCATCATTCGCACGGCCTCGTCTACGTCCGGGTTTTTGAACGCCCGTCCGATGGCGAAGCAGTTCAGTCCTCGGCGTGCGAACAGGTGCAGCAGCATCTCGAAGCAGCCGAGGTGCGCGGTGATGGCTAATATGCCTTTGCCGCGCTCGCAGGCTTGGGCTATGTGGAATAGGCTGTCGTGAGAAACGATATTGTCAAAGACGTCGGCTTTTGTGGCGCCGAGATAAACCGCGTCGAAGAGATTTTTTCCTTGCGACATGAACACCGCTTGCGCGACGGCTCGGATCTTCTTTTTGCTCCACTCGTTTCCGAAAACGAACGTCAGGTTTTTGACGGTCGACCGCCTATCCGAGCCTAATATGTAGTAACACGCCCACCCCAAAAATGAGAAGAGTCCCAAACCTATCTTGCGGGGCAGCGCCCGCCCTATGGCAAAGCCGGCTTTCGCCATCCACCCCAAGAGGCGGTTGCGGATGCTTTTTGGAATGAGTTTTCTTAGCGGCCGCATATCGGGTCAACCTCCTATGTCCGTCTTTTCGACGCCGATTGTAACTTCCATCCCCTCGACCTCAACGTTCTCCGCGTTGCTGATCGTCGCAGCGGGGACGCTTTCGATATTGACGGCCAGCGTTTCGGCGCATACGTAATTGCGGAAATCGGCGAGCGCGTCCTCAATTTCTTTTGGCGAAGAGTAGCGGATAACGATCCGGTCAGCGACGTTTAAGCCCATCTCTTTGCGTCTGTTTTGCACGCGGTTGACAAACTCGCGCGCCATACATTCGCGTTTTAATTCAGGTGTGATTGTGACTTCGAGGGCGACGGTGAGTTCTCCCTCCGTTTCCACCTCTAACCCCTCGCGTTTGGCGCGGCGGACTTCTATGTCGCCGTAGGCAAGCGCAGTTCCCATCACGTCAATCGTAGATCCGCTTTCCAGATTCTTTATATCCGCGGCGCAGAACTTTTCAATCAACGCGCCGGCCTCTTTCATCTTCGGGCCGAAGACTTTGCCGAGCTTCTTGAAATTCGGTTTGGCGGAGATGCTTACAACGCGCTCCTCGTCGCTGTCGAATGATACTTTTTTGACGTTCAATTCCTCTTTGACAAGCTCTTCCATGTCGCGAATTAGGTCGATCTTTTTGCGGTCGGAGAGGACGACGGTGAACTCGCTGAGCGGCTGGCGCGTCTTTATGGTGAAGCGGCTGCGGAGGGCGCGTCCCATAGCTACGGCCTGGCGCACCAATTTCATCTTCAGTTCAAGCGGTTCGTCAATGGCGTCGGTTGCGGCGGACGGGTACGCCGACAGATGAATACTCGGCGGCTCGCCGGAGAGTTTGCCGTTGACCAAATTCCGATAGATGGTCTCGGTGACAAACGGCAAGAACGGTGCCATCACTTTAGAGAATTGGACAAGGACGTAGTAGAGCGTCCCGTAGGCGATATTTTTGTCGCCGTCGTTCTCGCTGCGCCAAAAGCGGCGGCGGCTGCGGCGGATGTACCAGTTTGTCAAGTTGTCTATAAAATCCACCAAGTGCGGCACGACTTTGTAGAGATTGTATAACTCCATCTCTTTGTTGACGGATGAGATTACGTCGCTGAGAAGCGACACTATCCACCTGTCAAGCTCCGTCCCGCCTTTGGGGGGATTGAGGTCGGAGGGTTTCCACCCGTCCACGTTGGCGTAGGTGACGAAGAAGGCGTAGGCGTTCCAGAACGGCAATAACACCGCGCGGGACATCTCCGTCACGCCCTTTTCCGAGAAGCGCAAATCTTCCGCTTTGACGGCGGGGGAATTTATAAGAAATAGGCGTAGCGCGTCGGCGCCGAGTTGATTCAATATATCTTCCGGCGGGGCGTAGTTGCGCAGTCGCTTAGAGAGCTTTTTCCCGTCTTCGGCGAGAATGATACCGTTGACAATGACATTCTTAAAGGCAGGTTTCCCAAAGAGCGCCCCGGAGAGAACCGTCAGCGTGTAGAACCACCCGCGCGTCTGGTCAAGCCCCTCGGCTATGAAGTCGGCCGGGAAATTTTTCTCAAAGATTTCTTTGTTGTCAAACGGATAATGCTGTTGCGCGTACGGCATAGACCCCGACTCGAACCAGCAGTCTAAAACTTCGGTAGTACGTTTCATCACCGCGCCGCACTTGGGGCATTTAATCTCAAAGTTATCTATGATGTGGCGATGTATGTCAACGGGGCTGATATTTACGTTGGCGAGCCTTTCCGTCCATACGGAATCGATACCCGCGTCGGACAATCGTTGCGCCGCGTCTTTCGCTTTCAGACTCTCTTGCACTTGTCGCGCTGTTTCGGCGTGGATGGATTCCCCCGCCGATTTATCTCCGCCGCCTACGAGCGTATGCAATTCATCCAACCCGCCCACGCACTCCTTGTGCCCGCAGTCGCAGAGCCATATCGGGATAGGCGTTCCCCAGTATCTATTACGTGATATATTCCAATCAGGAGCGCTCTCTATGCCCTTGCCGAAACGCCCGTTTTGGAGATGCGGCGGAACCCAGCGGATCTGCTGATTGTTCTCCAGCATATTCGCCTTTAGCGGCTCGATCTTCATGAACCAAGTCGTTATAGCCTTGTAGATGAGCGCCGTGTCGCAACGGTAGCAGTGCGGGTAACGGTGCAGGATTGCCGTCTTGTGGAATAACCTGCCGTTGGTCTTTATTTGCCGCGTGATTTCATCGTCGGCGGTGTAGACAAGTTTGCCCTGCCACTGCGGGACTTCGTCCGTGAATTTTCCCTCGTCGTCAACGGGACAGACAATCGGCAGCCCCATCTTCTGCCCCACGATAAAGTCGTCCTCGCCGAACGCCGGGGCTATGTGGACAATGCCGGCGCCGTCTTCCGTCGACACAAAGTCGGCGGCGGTTACGGTGAAGAAACGCGGGTCTTTATCCTTGAAATAATCAAATATCGGAACATAGCGTTGCCCGACAAGATCGCCGCCCGTCATCTCTTTGAGTACTTCTATTGTCGACAAATCTTTATAATAAGCGCCGAGACGCTCTTTTGCCATTATGTAAACGTTTTCGCCGTCCCTTATCTTTACATACGCTATCTTTTCCCCCACCGCAAGCGCAACGTTTGAGGGCAGCGTCCACGGCGTGGTCGTCCACACCAATATTTTGGTTGACGGGTCGTCAGCCAGCGGAAACGTTACGGTTATTGACGGTCCGCTAATCTCCTTATATCCCTCGTTGACCTCAAAGTTCGACAGCGGCGTGGCGCACCGGGGGCAGTAAGGCTGCACCCTGAATCCTCTGTAGATCAGCCCCTTGTCCCACATCCGCCTGAAAACCCACCAGATGCTCTCCATGTACGGCGGATCCATTGTCCGATATTGGTTGACAAAGTCCACCCACCGCCCCATTCGATTTACGACGGTTTCCCACTTGCTTGTATAGCGAAGCACGATTGACCGGCAGGCCTCGTTAAACAGATGGATGCCGAGTTTCTCTATGTCGCGTTTGCCGGAGACCTTAAACTCCTTCTCCATCTCGTTTTCAACCGGCAGCCCGTGGCAATCCCACCCGAAGCGCCTGTCAACGTAGCGTCCGCGCATAGTCTGGTAGCGCGGGATGATGTCTTTCAGCGTCCCGGCGAGCAGGTGGCCGTAGTGCGGCAAACCTGTGGCGAACGGAGGCCCGTCGTAAAAGACGAACGCCTCTTTGCCGCGCGTCCGCTCAAGCGAGGCCTCAAAGGTTTTCTCCTTTTCCCACACCTCTTGCACACGCCGCTCGACGTCCGGGAAACGGACTTGCGAACTTACGGGATCAAAAAATTCTTTGCTCATAGCGCCTGCAAAACCTTTTCTATCAGTTTAACGAGTATAGGTTCGGCCGTGTCCGCGACCGCGAGGATCTTCGCCAGCGTGGCCGGCTCAAGCGCGTCGGGCAGACACGAATCGGTTATCACGGAGAACCCGAGCACCCTCATCCAAGCGTGGACGGCGGCGATCACCTCCGGAACGGTGCTCATTCCCACAACGTCCGCGCCCAATGTTTTCAACATCCTATACTCCGCCTTAGTTTCAAGCGACGGCCCGCTCATGGCGGCGTACACCCCGCGCTCCAATTTTATCCCGTTGTCAAGCGCGACTTTGGAGGCGATATTCAGCAACTCGCCTGAATACGGCTGCGACATATCCGGGAAGCGCGGCCCTATGCGGTCGTCGTTCGGACCAATAAGCGGGTTGTCGCCGAGCAGGTTGATGTGGTCGGTGATTGCCATGATCGTCCCCGGAGGGAAGAGCGGATTTATCCCGCCGCAAGCGTTTGACACAATGAGAGTATCCGCCCCCAAAGACTTCATTACGCGCACAGGGAACACTATCTGCTGCATAGTGTAACCTTCGTAATAGTGAAAGCGCCCCTGCATAGCAACGACCGACTTACCGGCGAGCGTGCCGAAAATCAGTTTGCCGGCGTGCGACTCAACCGTCGACAGCGGGAAGTGCGGAATATCCTCGTAATTGAGAACGATCTCCTTGTTGATGCTGTCGGCTAAACGTCCCAAACCAGTGCCCAAAATCACCCCGTATTCCGGTTTCGCTTTGGTCTTGGTTTGAATGTAAGTCGTCGCCTCTTTAATCAAATCAAACTGAATCGGCTGGCCAGACATTTTTTTCTCCTTTTGACTTTGACTTTGATTGAAAATGCGGGGCATAGCCCCGCATTTATCTATGAAGCCGAAGGCTTCGTCTTAAAAAGATTTATCTTTTAACTTCTCGAATACTTCATCCTCTACAAGGTTCTCTATCAATACAACTTTATTCCTGCTATGCCCGCCCTTGACTATCGACAGCGATGTCTTCGCAACATCAAGAACGTCCGCCAAGTATTCTATCAACTGTTCATTTGCCCTATTGTCAACCGGAGGCGACGTTACCGATACTTCAACATCTTTCTGACCGCGGACCTTTATAGCGCACCTGCTTGACCTCGGTTTGAGTTTCACATTAATAGTTACCGCCATAGCCGCATCAGCCTATACGATAATCGGTTGCGGCGGCACTCCGCCGAGCGGCTTGTCGTCGTTCGGCGGGAACGGGTTCCTCGGCGGCGCAGCCCGCTGTTGCGGCGGGGGGAACGACGGGGCGGGCGGCGGCGTCTGCTGCCTTGCGCGCGGAAGCTCGGACGCCGCCGGTTCGTCCTGATCGTCTTCGCGCAAATCGCCGCTTATCACCTCCAGCAAATTCAACTGCGTCGAGAGCATCGCCTTGAAGCGGGCGAGAAAACTGTCGCGCTGGTTGCGGATGGAGATGATTTCGCTCTCCAGCGCGTTGGCCCTCTGCCGCGCCTCGCCCTCGTAGCGGTCGGCTCGTATCTGAGCGTCCTTTATGATAAGCTCCGCCTCCTTCTGGGCGTTCACCCGCGCCTCGTCGCTCGACCGCTGGGCGCTCATCAACGTCTCGTTCAGCACACGCTCTATCCCCGTGTACTTGCCGAGCTGCTCCTCCAAGCTCTTTATCTGCGTGGCGAACTCGTTGTTCTGACGGATGAGAACCTCGTACTCCCCGGCCACAAGCTCAAGAAAACTGTAGACGGCGTGCGAATCGCACCCGCGGAAAGCGCGGGGGAACGGCTGCTTGCGAATGTCAAGAGGGGTAATGCGCATTTAAGTCCCTTTGTCTTTTTAAAGTATTATATTGATACGAATACATTTTTGTCAACACATCTAATTATCCGCGACCGCCGACAAGCGTCGTCCCGATCCTCACCATCGTCGCCCCCTCCTCGATAGCCCACTCAAAGTCACCGCTCATCCCCATAGACAGCTCCGCCCCCCCCGCAACGCCGCCGCAGTATTTTTGCGACAGCTCCCGAAGCGCCGCGAACGCCCCCCTCACCGCCGCCTCGTTACCGCCCAGCGGCCCTATGGTCATCAGCCCCCTAAGCTCCAAGGCTTTGCTCTCCGCCACGATCCCGCAAAGCCGCCCGCACTCCTCCGGCGTACACCCCGACTTCGACTCCTCCCCGGAGGTGTTGACCTCCACGAGCACCCGCTTCCTCTCCCCGCCCCCGTACAGACCCTCCAGCCGCCGCACCAGCTTCTCGCGGTCGACCGACTGGATCCACCCCGCCAGCGGCCAGACCTTCTGCGCCTTGTTGGTCTGCAAATGCCCTATCAGATGCACCGTGAACTCCCCGGCCAGTTTCGGCGCCTTCTCCTCGATCTCCTGAACGCGGTTCTCGCCGATGTCGCGCACCCCGAGGTCGATCAGGCGCTGAACCGTCTCAGCCGGGTGGTTCTTGGTGACCGCCACCAGCCGCACCGAGCCCGCCGCCCGACCCGCCCGGAGGCAGGCGCGCTCGATCCGTTCGCGGACTTCGCTGAGCCGGGCCGCCAAATCCGGGCCCGCCGTGGCCGATTCGTTCATTCGGGACGCCTTTCCGTTAATCTATAAATATACATTCGGGGCGGGGGAAAGAGCGTTAAAATCAAAATCTTTGGGGGCGGGGGCGGAAAAGCCGGATTTCGGCCCTGCGGACGCTGTCGGTCGCGGCGGCGTTGATTGCCGCGTTGATATTGGTACGGCGACGGCGACCGCTAACCCATACCCCGCCTGCCCACCTCCGCCGCTTGTTCGGCGGTCGGTCGGGGTCATAATTTTGAGCGACGGAGGCCGGATTTAGATGATGCGGAACTTTTTGAAGATTTTTCTTGACAATCTAACAGAAATATATTAAATTATCCATATGATAAAATATGCCGAAGACATTGTAAGAAAAGCGGCTAAAGGACTTATTCCGCCGAGTGTTTTTTTGCACATTAATAACGCTTTTACGGCAATAGATATAACAAAAGACTTGAACCTTTTTGACATAAAACCCGTAAAAACGTCAAAGGAAACAGGCCCTCAATATTATCGATTGCGTAAAGGGAAGTATAGAGCGATATTTTATGTTGATAATGACGATATAAAGGTTATAACGTTAGACAAACGGGAGGACGTATACCGAAAATGGCGCTAATATCATTGACGCTCAATCAAAACGAGGAAAGCATGATAGACTTTCTTTCGGAATATTACGAACAGGATAAATCATCCCTAATCAAATATTCTATCAGGGAGTTGTATGAGGATATAACGGACAAACAGGCTATAGCCGAGTACGAAGCCAAAGAGAAAAACGGCGGGGTAAAATTCATTGATTCCGCCGAGGTGTTGAGTATGCTGCAAAGTCAAAAGCATTAACGGCGAGACCGAAGTTCCGCGCCCGTGAACCCAAACCCCAAAGGAGGGTCGTTATGGCGACACTGACTGTGGACGACGATGTTCTTCTCAAAGTAGACGAGTGCGCTAAGGAGGAGGAGATCAGCCGCGAGGATGTTGTTAATCGTGCGATAAGCCTGTATCTGCACGAGAAGCTAATGGACGAACTCAACGCGCACGGGAGGCGTTTGGGGATTACGGAGGAGATAATCGCGGAGGAGATAAAGCGCAGCCGTGAAGAGCGGAGGCGAGCCAGCGCATGAAAATAGTATTGGACGCGAACGTTTTCGTTATTTCGCGCCCGTGAACCCAAACCCCAAAGGAGGGTCGTTATGGCGACATTGACGGTTACAGACGACAGACTGCGTCAAGTAGACGAGTTCGCGAAGGAAAAAGCGCTCAGCCGCGAGGATGTAGTCGATGAGGCGATAGCGATTTACGTGCGAACAAAGGAATGGGACGACATTTGCGCCTACGGTTATAGCCACGCCTTGAAATACGGAATCACGGAAGACGCTATAATTGAGGAATCGCGCGAGTTGACAGGTACGGGAAGAGCGTAACAAAAATGAAAACGGTCTTGGACGCGAATATATTCATCTCCGCGCTTTTTTGGGATGGAAACCCGCTTACGGTCACTCAAAGGGCGGCTCGCGGATCGGACAAGTTATTTTTTACCGACGACATCATTAACGAAGTGGAACGCGTACTCGGAAAACCTAAACTTCATCTAAGCGAATACGATATTAAACGGATAGTTATGCGTGTAGAACATATCGGGAAGAAAATCTCCATCTCCCCCCAACACCGCGTAAAAGGCATCTGCCGAGACCCCAAAGACGATATGTACCTCGAATGCGCCCTCGCCGCCGGAGCCGATTACATCATCACCGGCGACCGCGACTTGCTCGACCTCAAAGAGTACGGCGGAGTGAAAATTGTGAACGCGCGGAGTTACTTGGATATCGTGGGCGGATGAACTCTCCATTGACAGTATTGTTATATAGACTTTTTTCGCTTCATTGTATACGTTTTCACTCCAGGATATCCGTCTTGGGCGTATTCTGCGGAATTCTGGACAATTTCGTCTAGGCCGAACCTCCGCTTTGCAAGTACTCAGATACTTTTCCATATAGTATCCAAGGATAATGATCTTTATCTGTCTTATTAACCTTGTCTTGCGTTATAGCCTCAATTAATCCTTCATAGCTATAACTACGAACTCCATACCATCCGCCTTTAAACTCTCCATTAGAACCTCTATTTCTAATATCCCAATATCCAACTCCATTCTTTGGACTATCTATCCAATTCCACTTAAAAACAATAAAACCATCCAAAATTCTACCATTTAATTCGCCAATATAGCTTTTCGAGTAATATTGATACTTTCCAGAAAAGCTATCTTCGTTTTCAACAATATCAACATCCCCAAAATTACTAATCCATTTGCCAGTCCAAATAGATTTCTTTGGGGTAGAGCTATCTTCAGTTTTAGACTGTAACGGCGAAAAAGTAATACTTAAATTATTTAATTTAGTAAAAACAATAATCGGATTTGATGTTTCCGCATCTTTGGTATCTACGCTTCTTTTTATCATTTCTTCTAATCGTTCTTCTGCATCTTTTAAACTACTCCCATCAGAATGATCAATAAAAAGCGTATAAAAATCATTTATGTCAAATGGCAACGGTTTATCAATTTGGGCTATATGAATTATTGGTTTACCGGTAAAGTGTCTTATAGCCATTTCATAAAAAACATTCGGATTATTCCCAGACAAATCACATATAACAATATCTGCGGAGATGATTTTGCCAATTATATTATTGATTAATGAGGTTGGCTCATTAATTTTATCCGCTCGGATTACTTTTATTTTATGTTTTTCACAAATTTTTTCTAATAGAAAATGAAATATAGTATCCGATCGTTTTCTATCATAACTACCCGGTTTACCTATCGGTGTAATAAAAAAACACGTTTTCATAAATCTTCCATACGTTGTGTTATATATACCATCAAAATCTCAAAAAATAATTTTATCATTTTTACTTGCTTTGCCAGACTTGAAACCTCACCAAGCTATCTACCGTAAACCTAACTGCCGCACGATGTTTGCTTTGCGGCTAACACCGGCATGATGCGATTGGCTGACGCATATCACACCACGCTTAGTCCTGGAGGCACCTAACCGAGAACCCGCGACCCTTGCCGTTGGTGGTGGAATTCGGGCCGTCGCTTAAGAGGATGGTCACGGCATCGGAGTTGTAGCCCATTGCTCGGCCGAAGGCATCGGCCCCGGCGACTGGATTGGCTGCCCACGAGGCCGTCCACCAGACGCCGTAATTGCCGGCACCGCTGAAACGGTCATCATCGCCACGGAGACGTTCTCCACCAGGCAGGGCCGAAAATCCGTATGTATCCGTCCCGTTACCGCTCACGTTATCGTCTTTGTTCCAATTCCAACCGCTTTTTGCTTTCAGCTTCTTACCACCCACATAATAACCACCTGCAAAATCAACCAACGCTTCCCATTCATTCAAAGACGGCAGGTGCCATCCGGTTGGGCAAACCATCTTTGCCGTATTCCAATCGTACATTCTTCCGTAATCCACACAATTATCCGTTTTGTTTTCATAACACCACGAACCGCTCGATGTTTGATAATTCAGATTCTCCGCCATCCACGTCTTACCATCTATCGTTGTTGTTCTGTACTGTTTATTGTCTCTAACATCCGTAAACATCCACTTTGCATAAAAAGTAACATCTTCCGTGACATTGTACGTAGAACCCGCAGTATAATCTGTTCCCGTACCATAGTTACTTGTATTCCACCCACCAAAGTCGTATCCCGTCCTCGTCATAGTCATATTGCTCAACGTTATGTTAGAGCCAGAACTCACACTAACCGCTATAGGGACACCGATAGTCGTACCATTGCCGTTATAGGTCACCGTGTAGCAGATCGTGCACGTCCACTTCGCGTAGAACGTTTTGTTTTCTGTTACATTCGTTACCGGGAACAATACCTCTGTAGTCAACGCCGAATTGGTGTACCAACCGTCGAATGTGTACCCGGTCTTTATCATCGCCGCTGGTTGGGCTATGCTCCCACCATGATCGATGCCCGTCTGCGTCGGAATAGGCGTACCGCCGTCGGTGTTCCATGTCACCGTGTGCGTCCATTTCGCGTAGAACGTTTTGTTTTCAGTCACATACGTTACCGGGAACGACACCGCCGTCATAAAAGCCGAATTTGTGTACCAACCGCCGAAGATGTACCCGGTCTTCGTCATCTCCGCAGGTTGAGCTATGCTCCCACCGTGATCGACACCCGTCTGGACCGGTCTCGGTGTACCGCCGTCGGCGTTCCATGTCACCGTGTAGACGTTGAGCGTCCACTTCGCATAAAAAATTTTATTTTCCGTCACATTCGCCACCGGGAACGACACTGTAGATGTCAGTGCCGAATTGGTGTACCAACCACCGAAGGTATACCCGGTCTTCATCATCGCCGCCGGTTGGGTTATGCTACCTCCGTGATCGACACCCGTCTGGGCCGGAATAGGCGTACCGCCGTCGGCGTTCCATGTCACCGTATAGTCGTTGAGCGTCCACTTCGCATAGAACGTTTTGTTTTCCGTTACATTCGTCATCGGGAACGACACCGCAGATGTCAACGCCGGATTAGTGTACCAACCGCCGAAAGTGTGCCCGACCTTCGTCATCGCCGCTGGTTGGGCTATGCTCCCACCATGATCGACACCCGTCTGTGTCGGAACCGGCGTACCGCCATCGGCGTTCCATGTCACCGTGTAGCCGTTGAGCGTCCACCCCGCATAGAACGTTTTGTCTTCTGTCACATCTGTAATCGGAAACACCGCCGATGTAGACAAATCCGAATCGGTATACCAACCGTCGAAAGCGTATCCGGACTTCGTCATCGCCGCAGGTTGAGCTATGCTCCCGCCGTGACCGACATCCGTCTGGGCCGGAACTGGCGTACCGCCATCGGTATCCCATATTACCGCATAGCTATTGAGCGTCCATTGGGCGTACACAACCGTATTAGCGGGGAATACCATATTTGTCGTCACCGTTGAACCACCGACAGATTCGGTAAACCAACCGTTAAATGTATATCCAACCCGCGTAGGTGTCGGCAAAGACACCAGTTTTCCATCAGTACCTGTTGTGCCGGATGTGGGGGTTACCGCGCCACCTGCCGGGTCAAAGGTCACTGTGAAAGAGGTTGTTGTCCCGCCGTTGCCGGGATTATCACCACCACCGTTGCCGGGATTATCTCCACCACCCCCGCATCCCACCAACCAACACGCCCCAACTGCCGCAATTGTTAAAATAATTGCGATCCACCGACGTTTAAAGTATCTCATATTGCGATCTCCATTAAAAATAGTGAAATAATAAAAATGACTACCTCACTCCCACGACCACCAACACCCTCTCACGCTTGCCGCTCTTACCCCCTACCTCGCCACGCGCTAAATACGTGCCGGACGACACTAAACGACCACCTGCGTCTCGCAAGTCCCACTCGCCTGATTTTACGGTGGCCACCTTGTTGCCGGATGCGTCGTAGATATGGAGCGTCGCACCTTTTATTTTGGCGCCGTTGCGGTAGAAAGTTACTACGTTAGATGATTTGCTCGCAGGATTCGGGCCTATAGTGAAGGTGGCGGGTGGCGCGGTGAGTGGGGCTATTGATGTGAGTTCGTTGTTGGGACGGTGAGCGGGGATTAGGCGGTTGGAGGCGGCTACCGCGTCTGGTATACGCACAAAGGTTACCGTTACTACCACCATTGCAGAAACGTCTGTTAGCGTGTAGGTATTAGTGGTATTGCCAGTAACCGCCGCGCCGTTGACCGTCCAACCGCTTACTTCGTAACCATAGTCAGGAATCGCGGTGAATATAACGCTTTTGCCTTGCTGTACCGATGTGCCGCTAGTAATAGGACTGTCGTCAATCTTTGCCGTTAAAACGCCGTTTACGCTGGCGCTGAATGTCACGGTGTAGACTGCCGTCCATCGGGCGTAGACGATGGTATTTTCGCTTAATAAGTAACCATCCGTAACCTTTTCGCCGTTTGTTGCCGCTGTGAACCAACCGTCAAAAGAGTAACCTGTTTTTGTCGGAGTAGGCAAAGACACAATACGCCCGTTTTCACCTATGTTTATAGTTAACGGTGTTACCGTGCCGCCGTTGGGGTTGAGCGTTACGGTATATACAGACCGCGTCCATTGCGCGTGGATAGTAGTATTCGCGCTATACTTTCTGCTTTCTGTTACCTTTTCGCCATCGGTCTCCGCCGTAAACCAACCGTTGAAAGCGTAGTCGCTTTTGGTCGGCGTGGGCAAAGAGGCGAGTGTAGAATCAGCGCGAGTTGTGCCGGATGCTGGGGTTATTGTGCCACTCGTCGCGTTAAATGTTACTGTGAAGATTGGTATATATTTCGCGTAGAATGTCTTGGGTTCCGTTATATTAGTAATCGGGAACGTTGCCGCCTCAGTCAAAGTAATATTGGTATACCAACCACCGAAAATATATCCGACTTTTGTTATTGTGGATGGTTCGGTTATGTTGCTACCATGAGTAACAAGCTGTTGCGTGGGTACGGGAGTGCCGCCGTTGGCGTTCCATGTCACCGTGTAGTCATTGAGCGTCCATTTTGCGTAAAGTGTTATGTCCACAGTTACAACGTCAGTACTAAAATTCCACGCATTACCGGTACACGCCGCATTTCTATACCAACCACCAAAGGAGTAATTGGAGCGAGTAGGGTCGATGGGTTTCACCACTTTGCCTACTACCGTCTGCGAACTTATAGCACTACCTCCTTGTGAATTAAAAACTACCACAGATGTTTTCTGCGGCTCAAAATAAACATAAAATAGTTTCGACCTATTCAAGCCAATTATGTCGTCTTCACTAGCGAAATAATTATAACGCAGATCTAAATAATTCCACAAAATAATATTCGTCAAGTCTAACGTGGTTAATCGATTGTCTTGGCAATACAACATTGTCAGTGCGGTATTCTTCGACAAATCTAACGTAGTCAATTGATTGTGACCACAACACAACCCTCCCAGCAAAGTATTCTTCGACAAATCTAACGTGGTTAATTGGTTTTCTTCGCACATCAAGGTAACCAGCCGAGGATTTTTCGACAAGTCTAACGTGGTTAATCGATTTTTTTCGCAACTCAATCCAACCAGCTGAGGATTCTTCGACAAGTCTAACGTGGTTAATTGATTGCCACCGCAATTCAAACCTATCAGCGTGGCACTCTGCGGCAAGTTTAACGTGGTTAATTGATTATTTTCGCAAGTTATTTCTTTCATCCCAGTATTATGCGACAAGTCTAATTTGGTTAATTGATTGCTATCGCAATTCAAGTATTCCAGCACAGTATTACGCGACAAGTTTAATTTGGTTAATTGATTGTTATAGCACCGCAATCTCGTCAGTGCGGTAGCTCCCGACACGTCTAACGTTGTTAATTGATTATTACCGCAACTCAAGTACTCCAGTCTAGTAGCCCCCGACACGTCTAATTCGGTTAATCGAATGTCATCACAACTCAAACTCGTCAGCGCTGTAGCTCCCGACACGTTTAACTTGTTTATTTGAGTGGAATAATCCCTGCCATAATAAAAATTCAAGGACTTCAGTGCGGTATTATTCGACAAGTCTAACGCGGTTAGTTGAGTGGAATACATGCCAAAGTCCGCCAGCGCGGTATTCTTTGACAAGTCTAACGCAGTTATGTGAGATTCTGAGATATACAAGCTCGTTAGCGCGGTATTCTTCGACAAGTCTAACACGGTTAATTTATCGCCACGCAAATCCAAGGACACCAGCGCGGTATTCTTTGACAAGTCTAACGCAGTTATGTGAGATTCTGAGATATACAAGCTCGTTAGCGCGGTATTCTTCGACAAGTCTAACACGGTTAATTTATCGCCACGCAAATCCAAGGACACCAGCGCGGTATTCTTTGACAAGTCTAACGCAGTTATGTGAGATTCTGAGATATACAAGCTCGTTAGCGCGGTATTCTTCGACAAGTCTAACACGGTTAATTTATCGCCACGCAAATCCAAGGACACCAGCGCGGTATTCTTTGACAAGTCTAACGCGGTTAGTTGAGGGGAAGATATCAACAAGGACTGCAACGCGGTAGCTCCCGACACGTTTAACTTGGTTAATTGTTCACCACTTAAGCCCATGCTCGTAAGCGCGGTATTCTTCGACAAGCCGAACTCTGTTTGATTGGTATATATCACCAAATATGTCAATGCTGTATTCTTTGACAAGTCTAACTCGGTTAATTGACTGTTATATATCCACAAGGACTCCAGCGCAGTAGCCCCCGACACGTTTAACTTGGTTAATTGTTCACCACCTAAGCCCATGCTCGTAAGCGCGGTATTCGTCGACAAGTCGAACTTCGTTTGATCGGTATATATCATCAAATATGTCAATGCTGTATTCTTTGACACGTCTAACGCGGTTAAGTGACAGCCATCCCCATGCAACCCCTCCAGCGCGGTCAAATACTCTATCCCCGAAAGGTCTGATATCTCTTCATGAGGGTAAAACTGAATCCAGTCAATCCATGTCACATCAGTATCAAGTATCGGAGCCGGAGCGGTTTTGCCGATTCTCCCATACACCCACGCCCTAAAAGCCGGATCCTTAAACTTAGCCGTAATATCCACCTGCCCCACCGCCGCCCCCGCCGCGATCCACACCGTCACCGCCGTAAGCAACAGCGTCTGTCCCAACTTCTGCCGATTAAAAAAGCCCATAAAAACCTCCACTAAGTTTATTATTAACTTGATTATTTATCTTTCTAAGTTTAAAATCAAAAAAAGACGTAGCGGACGAATACCCGTAAAGCGCGTTTAAATCGCGTTTACAGCGCATTGTTTTTGGGGCGACAAAAATGTCTCCCCGATGGCAAATCGTTGATTTACGGGGCATATAGCCCCCCAAAAAGGCTATAAAATGTGTGTGTGGGGGGGGGGGGGGGGG
>Ga0268262_10001377_pt1 | contig 30277 bp, 20 predicted proteins | sample TergutNc150P3_FD_190354 | JGI IMG/M metagenome (GOLD analysis project Ga0268262, IMG submission 190354) | Nasutitermes corniger P3 segment gut microbial community from laboratory colony in Florida, USA - Nc150 P3 (SPAdes) (version 2) | ecosystem: Host-associated > Arthropoda: Insects >... | reverse complement strand
GACTGCGTGGCGCAGACTAAAAGTATCGACAGCAGGTCGGTGGGGAAGCCGGGCCACGGGCTGTCCTCTATCCGAGGGATCGCCCCGCCTATGTCTTTGCGTACCTTCAGCGGCTGGTTCCCGGCCACCCGTAACGTCCGCGCCGCCGCGTCGGTTTCCGCCGTGATGCCGATCCGCTCGAACTGGAAGAGTATCATCCGCATAACGTCGGCGTCTATTCCGCTGATCGTCAAATCGGAATCCGTAAGAGCGGCCATGCCGATGAACGAACCCGCCTCTATGTAGTCGCTCCCTATCTCGTGCTCCGCGCCGCCGAAGTCGCCGCGCCCGTGCACGGTAATCAGGTTTGATCCAACGCCCTCGATCTCTACGCCCATCTTTTGCAAAAGACGGCAGAGCCCCTGCACGTGCGGCTCCGACGCGGCGTTGGCGATCACCGTCTTGCCCCGCGCCCCGGCCGCCGCGATCAGCGCGTTCTCCGTGGCGGTGACGGAGGCCTCGTCCAAATATATGTCCGCCCCGACAAGCCCGCCCTCCGGCGCGGTGAGGATGAACGCCGTCTCTCGTGTAACGTCCGATCCGCTGACGCGTCGCTCGATCTCAAGCGTCGCCCCCAGCGCCCGAAAAGCCAAGAAGTGCGTGTCGAGCCGCCGCCGCCCTATGTGGTCGCCGCCGGGCTGCGTGATGATCGCTTTTCCCGTCCTGACAAGCAACGCCGAGGCGAAAAGCGCGGAGGCGCGGATCTTGTTGGACAAATCAACGGGCAATTCGGAAGTAACGATAGACGCGGCCGTTATCTCGCACTCGTTGCCGCCGGTATTAACAACCTTAGCCCCAAGCATCGACGCGATCTCAAGCATATTGCGCACGTCGCCGATGTCAGGGAGGTTTTTGAGACGGATAGGGCCGCCGCTCAAAAGCGCGGCGGCTATGACCGGCAAAGCCTCGTTTTTGTTGCCGGTAACGGAGATGGAACCGGAGAGGCGGCGGCCTCCTTCTACTGTGAAATAGCCCATTGTTATTAGTTTCCCTTACATTATCTGATTCAAAATTTATTGTTATAATCATCTACGGACATATCAATGTCCTTAAGGATTTTGCGTATCAATGTTCTAACCAAATCTGTCGAATGCATTGGAACAATCGTTGTACGCCCATCGGTATGAAGGAAAAAACGATGACTACCTTTTTGTCTTATGACGGCAAAGCCCTCATTTTCCAATAATTTGCACATTTGAGCGCTAGTAATTATTTTCAGCTTACTCACACCGCAACTTCTATCTGCTGAATGCCGACAAATTTGGAATACGCCTGAAAATCTTTTTCGACTTCAAGGCATAACGCGATAGCCTCACGTATTTTTTCCAACACATCCGGAACTGTGGCGGCTTGCGTATAACAACTCTTCAACGACGGTACGGAGGCTACATAAGAGCCGCTTTCGTCTTGCTCAATCAACACCGTGAAATTGTAAGTCATATAGGTATGTTTCTCCCCAAAAAAGGGCGGCCTCGCAAGGCCGCCCGGGTTTCTGCGAAATTCAAAACATCAACTACCTGACCACTACACGCGAATTTCCGAGTTTCTTTCCGTTTGACATCAGCTCCACTAAGTAATTTCCCGCCGGAATGTCGGCGAGGCTGAAAGAGGCTTTGCCGGCGGCGCGGAAGTTGGCTATTGTCTTGCCTTTTAGGTTGACCAACTTGACGGACGTTTCGGCGTTGCTTAGGCCGAGTACGTTTAGCGTTCTGCCGTTTACAACGGCTAACGGGGCGCGGGGCGTGACGGGTTTGGCGGTGATTATCGCGGTCGGTCCGCCGACGCTTGAGCGTGCCGCTTGCGAAGTTGTTATTTGCGGGACCGGAGCGTTCGCTTCATTGACCCACTTAGTCGCGCTCCATTCGCTTCCCATATCGTCAAAGTTATAGAACACGGTGTTGTCGGCTTTTATGTTGTCGATGTATATCGTGCCGGTATAGGCTGAGCCGGTCGGTTGGAATTGCAGGATAAAAGCCTTGACCTTGCTCGCGTCAAACGATCCGCTTTCCGGTATGAAACCGTTGGATATGGGGATAGTGACGGTGAACCATTGTCCGGTCGGCTTGGTTGACAAGTCTACAGCGTAATTCGTAGCGGGGCTCCATGTCCAGTTGTCGCTTACCTTTACAACCGGCAATACTTTCATGTTGGTGCCGCTTCCTGGGGCGATGTACATTTCGAAAGTCAGATTGGTCTTTCCCGAAAGCGGCAAATTCCCTTCCTTGCCGAGTTCCGCTTGCGGGGTGCCGGTGGGAAGACCGTTTATTGCAACTTTCATCACCTGATCGCCGTCCGGCATATCAGGATTGGAACCTCCTATTATTTCTATTTGAGCCTGATGTTTCGCGAAGAGATTTTCCAAAGCCGGCTTAGTGGTAGTAAAAGACCCGAACTTGCTGGGATTACTCTCCGTCATAGACCAGCTCAACGCGCCGCAGTAGCCGTTGTTGTAGGCGTACTCGTAGGCGGCGGTGATCGTCATGGCGGTACCGCTCTGTATTGATCCGTAACCCGACCCGTTGCCCCAACTTTGAGCGGGGAATTCGCCAATAAGGACGGGTCTGTCCATGCCCCAAGATTTCGCATTGTTGTGGAACGGGGAACCGGAGGTTCCTATGTATTCAGGGTAATAGTGAGCCATGTAAAAGTCTAAATACGCTTTAGAAGCGAGCGGATCGCTGCCCGCCGCCGTTTTGAGCTTAGAATCGGAGTACCAAGTTTTCATCTTGCCGTATTCGTGAATTCCGGTGGATGCCATCTTCACTGTTTTATCATGCACGACTGCGGCTATTCTGGCGGTAATTCTCAAAATATCGCTCATCGGAACCTTGTCGCCGTCTGACCAGCCGCCTGCGTCCGACGACATTCCTTCCGGTTCGTTAAACACCTCCCAGCACATGATCGCCGGGTGATTGCCGACGGCGGTCAACATGGGGGTAAGCACTTTGCTGATATAGGTGTCTAAGTTTGCCGGCACGGTAAGAAATTTTTTATTTATGGCGACCTTATTGGCGTCTTTACCGTCTAATTGCAGCAAATCGAAAGAAAAAAGACACAGAGACACAACAACCCCGTATTTGGACGCGCTGTCAAGCACCTGCCGTACATTGTCTATGGTCTTTGTACCTATCCTGTCCACCGACCCGTCGTTGTTCATTTTAGGCTCATTCCGAAAGTCGGTATGCAGCCACCACCGCACGGCGTTACCGCCCGCGCTCCTTATTTGTTTGAATTGGTTTACAAACGGGGTGATGTTTACGCCGACGTCGCCGACGTCATTGCCGAAATTGTTCCACGCGATGTTCATACCCGATACGAACACTTTTTGCCCGTTGATGATAAGGCGTCCTTCCGTTTGAGAAGCGGCCACGGCAGAGTCTTTCGTAGTCTGCATCGGCACCGCCGCCATCGCCCCCATCACCACCCCCGCCGCCAAACACAAAGCGGCGACAACCCTGATCTTCTTGAACGTGAACATAATAAGCACCCCTTACCGGTTAAGTTTTCGGAAACGTTTTTTATTTCGGTTATTGTTGTCATAAAAGCGTCCTTAGCTGGACTAGCTTAATAGTGGAAACCGCAAAACGGCGAAACCGCAAACCCTCGACAAAATAAGCCCCGCCCGGAGCCGATTTCTTGAACTCTTAGGCACTGCAGTGGTTGTTCGCTTGGCCGCTTCGCGCTCCGCCTACGGGGGCGGCCTGCACTACGTCGTCCAAAGGTGAATTCCCATATAATAAGTGTTAGTCAAGAATCTCGGCAACTCCGAGCGAAGCCGAAAATACAGCCACATTTTTAATATAATAATTTTTTTGGGAAGTGTAGGATTTTTTTTAATAATTTTTTGACCTATTGCTTCCACGAATGGCACTCCCCCGGAAACTCCCGCGACTTCACCGCGTCTATGTAGTCTTTGAAGGCCTCGAACATCCTTTCCCGCATGTTTTCGAAGCGGCGCACGTGTTTGAAGAGCTTTTTGGACATCCCCAGGAGGTCGTTCGCCACCAGAACCTGCCCGTCGCAGGCGTTGCCGCTGCCTATGCCTATGGCCGGTATGGCGATTTCGGCGCAGATTCGGCGGGACAGTTCGTTCGGGAGCATTTCGAGCACTATGAGTTTCGCGCCGGCTCCGCAGAGGGCTTTCGCGCCGTCGAGCAGTTCGGCGGCTTGGTCCGGGTCTTTGCCGAACGGCTGCGGTTTGTCGTGCAGCTGCGGGTTGTAGCCGATGTGGGCGCAGACGGCGAAGCCGTTTTCGGCGAGCCGTCTGACGATTTCGGCCTTTTCGCCCCACCCCTCGATTTTGACGCAGTCCGCGCCGCACTTAGCCAGCCTTTCGGCGTTGGCTATAGCCGCGTCCGCGCCGTCGGCGCAGCCGTAGGGCAGGTCGGCTATGACGAGTGCGTCCCTGACCGCGCGGCAGACGGCGGAGGTGTGGTGCGCCATGTCGTCCATGGTGACCTCGCGTTCGCTCCCGTAGCCGAGGCAGTTCGTGCCCACGCTGTCGCCGACGAGGATCGAGTCCACCCCGGCCTCGTCGAGAATTTGCGCGGTGGGGAAGTCGTAGGCCGTGACCATTGTAATGGGGCGGCCGTCCAGCTTCTTTTGGGCGATTTGGCTTACGGTCTTTTTCATCTGCGCGTCGTGTCCGTTCCGAATATTCCCGGGCCGAGATCGTCCGCCCCGGCCCCGTCGCCGTCGAACCCGCCGGAGCATCGGCAGACGGCTATGCACATCGCCGCGATCGCCGTCGTCAAAAACAATCTGTACATATAATCCTCCTTGCTAAACCTTGTTTTTCCAGTTAACCGGCCTGATCCTGAATTGCAGCCCCAGCTGCAGCGAGTGCCACTTAGTCCGCAGCGTGGGGCCGAAGGGCAGTTTGAACTTTATGTAGAGCGACGGCGACGCGAATGTGTCTATGAATAGGTCGGCCTCCGCCATCAGTTCGTGGAACCACCAATCGTTGTCGAACACGACGCGTTTCAGCTCCCCCCTCTGTTCCCCGTCGCTTATGTCCTCTATCTGTTCGATCACTATGTCTTCCCACTGGCGGCCTATGCTGTACCCTACGGAGTAGTTCCGCAGTCTGTACTTGAACCCTACGGAGAGCGCGGTGCTCGGGAAGAATATCGCCGGATCGACGTTGTAGAGCGAATCGTACCAGACTTTGTAGCGCGTACCGTTCTTGCCGGAGAAGTAGAGCGTGTCGGGTCGGCGGAACTTTACACCGGACACCCACTGCCCCAGCTCCGCCTGCGCCATGAAGCCGCGTCCTGAAATCTGGTAGACGTTTCCCAGCGTTAGGCCGTTGTAGTTGTTGAGCCCGCCCGTGCTGCCGCCGGAAAATTCGGATAGGACGGTGCGGAAGCGCATATTGGTCGGCGTGCGGCTCACTATGCCGACGGCCGACACGGCGAACGAGAGCGGTTCGGTCTCCATGTATTCGGTGATCTCTTCCCACTTCATCTTCGCCGAGTGCTTGAAACCGGGTTTGGGGCACCCGTCGTAGAGGCCGTAGTCGTCGGGGCATCTGTCTAAGGAGTCCGGGAAGCCGTCGTAGTCGCGGTCGGCCGTCTCGTTGAGCGCGACGCGTATCAGGTATTTTTTCCCGTGGCTGATCACGAACTTGCGCCGCTCCGGTTCGTAGCCGAACCGGCTGATCCTCGCCGTGTAGAAGCCGCTGTGCAGTTCCGCCTCGACTCCGCCCGCGAAGCAGGGGAAGCCCTCTATGCAGAGCAGCGCGTCCTGCGGGCGGAGCTCGAACACCGCCGAGCCGGCGAGCCGTATGAAAGGCGCGCTGAAGTAGGTCATCTGCCCCGCCGGAACGGTCACCGTCGTGTCGATGTTCTTGTAGCGGCCGCCGCCGTTCCAAACGATCCGGTACTCCCCGCCGAGGAGCGTGAGGCGCGGCTCCCGCCGGGCGTAGGTCACGGAGTCGCCGACCCTGTACGCCGAATCTATGGGCGGGTAGGGGAGCACGAGAACCCCGTGCTGCGCCTCGCCGAGCACGTAGAGCGTGTCGAAGTCCGACATCAGCTGGAAAGAGCTCGCCGTAGAGCCGCGCGCCGGAACCGTGACGGCGCGCCGCTGGAAACGGTAGTCGGGCAGAAAGAGCTCCGTCTCGTAGCGTCCGGCGACCAATCCGCGGAAGACGGCCGGCGTTCTCTTTCCCGTCGCCTTGCCGTACAGGTACACGTCCGCCCCGGGGGGTTCGCTGTCTAAGATAAGCTCTCCGAGCGGCGCGCCCGGCTCGCCGGCGGATATGGAGTCCCACTCGTCGTTGCGCGAGTAGAAGAGTTTGGGGTGGTGCTGGACGTATATCCGCTCGTTGTCGAAGAACACCGTCTCTACGTCCAAATTGCGGTTGCCGGTCTGCTTCGCGTAAAACCTGTACCACATGGCCTGCCCGGAGCGGCTCCACGCGGGCAGGTTGAAGGAATAGAGCGGCGGAAAGGCGTTGAACGCGGCGGTGTCGAGTTCGCCTAAGTAGAGGCGGTAGTCGGCGCCGTACTTCTTGCGCATCACGACCTGTCCCGGTTTTATGAACGCCGGCGGGGAGGCGATTTCTAAGAGAGTGTCGGACTCTGTGAAGGTCTTCTGATTTTTGATCGCGAAATTGGCGCGTTCCCGGTAATCTTGCTCGGTGACGTTGAACGCGGCTATAGAGTATAGGTCGGGCAGTTGGGCGAGACTGAGCGCGGCGGCGGATATTAGTATTGATAGGGATAGTTTTGTTTTCATAATAAGAGTCAAATTATTAAAATCAAAGTCAAAATCATATAAGGGGAGGGCTGCGCCCTCCCTCGCTACAAAGAAAACGGCTTCGCCGTTTTCTTTTCCGCTACCCACCCTGCGGGGAACACCCCGCAACGCCCCGCTACATTAGCCCCCTCCACCTTCAATCCCTCCCCCCAAAGATAGGGGGGAGGGACTTCTTTAACACATGCGCCGCTTCGCGTCGCAACGTCAAAAACGTCTGTGCGGTGCCTACCGCTATGTCATTACCCCCCTACATGCGCCGCTTCGCGTCGCGGGACATCAAAGTCAAAGCATCAATAAAATATTACGATAAAAAGGAAAATATAATATCCGCGAGCTCTTTGGACGGCTTTTTTTCGCCTAAGCGGGCTCTTAGGGCCGACAGGTTCGCGGCGGTCTCTTCCCAGCGTTGCGGCATCGATATTAATCTCTCGGCTTCGCAGTATATTTTTTTGGGGTTGGCGTCGTTTTGGACGCATTCGGGGACTATCCGTTTGCCGGCTATTATGTTCGGGAGGCCTATGTCGTCTATGGTTACGAATTTTTTGTATACGGCGTAGGAGATCCGCGAGGTGCGGTAGGCTATGACCATAGGCACGCCCATCAGCGCGGTTTCGAGCGTGGCCGTGCCGGAGGTCGCCAAAGCCAGGTCGCTCCTTTGCAGCAGCGTCTGCAACGGGCCGCTGAAAATCTCGAAGCCGGCGTCTTCGGCGCGGCGGAAGAGGCTGCCGTTTAAACCGGCGAAGCGCGACACGGCTATCTTTATCGCCGGGAACGTCGTCTTTAACATGAGGGCGGCGTCGATCATGACGTCGAGCATGTTCTTTATCTCCTGAGGGCGGCTGCCGGGGACTATCGCCGCCCTGAAGCCGTCGACCCCCGGGAATTTCCTCGCCGCGCCTATCTGCGGCAGAGACTCCGTCAGCGGGTTGCCCACGAAGGTCACGGGCGCGGCGTAGGGCGAAAAGTATTGCGTCTCGAAGGGGAATATGACTGCGATATGCGACGCCGAAGCGCCCAATTCGGCGGCGCGTTTGCGCTTCCACGCCCACACCATCGGCGCGATGTACCACACGACCGGAATGCCCATGCTCCGCGCCTCTTTCATCATGGGCGTGTTGAAGCCGGAGTAATCGACGCAGACCAAAACGTCGGGACGCCGCGCCCCGGCCATAGTCTTCAAAAGCTTCCTCTTCGCGCCGAGGAAAAACGGCAGGCGCGGCAGCACCTCGGCGTAACCCATCCTATTGAACTCGGCGAAAGGCAGCACGGAGTCGAATCCGGCGGCCTGCATCTTAGGCCCGCCCACGCCCCACACGTCGGCGGAGGGGCTGCGCTCCTTCACGGCCCTGACGGCCGCCGCCGCGTGCGCGTCGCCGGAGGGCTCGCCGGCTATGAACATTATGGATGGATCGGTCTTTTTCATCGTCTGTCGAAACGGTTAAAACAAATCGGCCGGGAATTTTCCGCTCTCTTTAATCTCCGCCAGATATTTCTTCAAATCCGGCAGACGCGAGCGGTCTATAGCCAAAACGGCGTCGTCCACGGCTATCAAGGCCACGTCTTTCAAACCTATCGCCGCCAGCGCGAGGCCCGACGATTTGTTGACTATCAGCGAGCCGGCGCAGCCGCTTGCGTACGCCGCCGCCCCGTCAACCGTCGTCCCCGCGCCGTCGCTCCCCAGCAGACGGCTCAGGGCCTCCCACGACCCCAGATCGTCCCATGAGAACGCGCCGCAGACGGCGCTGACCCCGTCCGCCTTTTCCATGATCCCGTAGTCTATGGACTCCTTGGGGCACTCGGAGTAGAACCCGCTTATCGCCTCCTCCGTGAAGCCTTTGTTTGCGGCGGCTAAGGCTTGTCCGTGCAGATCGGGCATATATTTTTCGAACGCCTCTAAGATGGCGGAGGCCTTCCACACGAACATCCCGCTGTTCCAGAGGAAACGGCCGGATTCCATGAAAGCGGCCGCGTCGGCGGCGTTCGGCTTCTCCACGAACCGCTTGACCTTGAACGCCGGGCATTCGCCGTCGTCCGTCAGCCGCTCTCCGACCTCTATGTAGCCGTAGCCGGTTTCCGGGCGCGACGGCTTTACGCCGAAGACGACGAGCCCGCCCTGTCCGACGGCGAGGTTTGCCGCCCGGTTCAGAGCCTGTTCGAAAGCTCCGTCGGGCGAGATCGCGTGGTCGGCGGAGGCCACCGCCATCACCGCGTCGCCGTGCTTCGCCTTTATGAACGCCGCCGCCAAAGCAATGGCCGGCGCGGTGTTTTTGCCCTGCGGCTCCGCGATTATGTCTACGTCCGTTTCCATTGACGCGAGCGTGCCCATCCGCGCCGCCGCGCCGCCGTCCCGCCCGTTGAGTATTCGCGCGTAAGTGTCCGCCGCCCCGAGCGTGTCGGCGATTTTGCCGGCTATGGCCGCCCCGGCGACGATCAAAGGCGAGGCGCCGTTCGGACAGCACGCCCTCATCCTGAAGAGCGTCTCTTCGAGCATGCTTCTTTCGGAGGCTATGGCGTGGAGCTGCTTGGGCGAGCTCGACCTGCTCAGCGGCCAAAACCTTTCGCCGATACCCCCGGCGAGGATCACCGGGACCGTTTGCATAGCTTTTCCTTTAGGCTTTCGACGGCGGCGTACGAAACCGGCGGGAAGCCCAGTTCGAATTTGCTCCTGCCGCTGCTGTGGAAATCGGAGCCCCCGGTGAAAGCGAGGCCGTTTTTCTTGCATATTTTAAGGTAGTGCCTGATTGCGGCGTCGGGATGCTCGGCGTGGCCGGCCTCGATGCCCTGCAAGCCGTCGCGGATGAACTCCTGGATGCGCTCGTCCACCTTCGTCACCCCCGGATGCGCCAGCACCGGCACGCCGCCCGCGCTCTTTATGAGGTCGAAGACCTCCTTGGGCGACATCTGGAGCTTCTCCACGTAGGCGGGGGAGTCGTACCCTATGAACTTGTCGAAAGCCTCGCGGAAGGAGAAGACGAACTCCTCCTTGAGCATGGCGGTGGCTATGTGCGGGCGGCCGATGGAACCCTCCCCGGCGATGCTCAGGACGGTGTCGAAACGCAGGTCTATGCCCTGTTTGTTCAGGTTCGAGACCATTTTTTGAGCGCGCAAATAACGGGCCTCCTTCATCTCCTGAAGTTTGGCTATAAACGCGGCGTTATTGAAGTCTACATAATACCCCAAGATATGGATATCGATCCCCTGGATCTCGCTGGACAGCTCGACCCCTGGAATAACCTCGATGCCCATAGCGGTACCCATCTCCAACGCCTGCGGGTACGCGCCCGTGCAGTCGTGGTCGGTTATGGAGATAGCCGCGAGCCCCCTGGCGGCGGCGGCCTCCATGATCTCCTCAAGCGTGCAGACGCCGTCGGAATACCGGGTATGGATATGCAGATCGACAAGTTTTTTTGATGGGTTTGTTTCCGGCGACATCCTTTTTTTGGTTTTCAGATAAAGTTATCGGTATATGACGAACCAAGTAAAATAATTGATGGGCGGGGCCGTTATGTGAAAAAAGTTTCACTTTTCGAAAAAAAATATTTTATATTATATAAATATGGGCGAAGATCAAAATAAATCGACCGAGGAGCGTTTCGAGGAGGGTTTGCGGCAAATACTCGACAGCGCCCCGTCCGGGAGCCGAGGGGCCGCCGAGAGGCCGCCGAAGGCGCCGTCGCGCCCCGAGGACGCGCCGTGGAAGATGCCTGCCGGCGCGGAGGCGGAGCCGAAGGCCCTCTTTTGGTTCAAACTGCTGAGGCCGCTGGCGATTCTGACGGCGCTGGCGCTCATGACGATGTTAATTCTTAGGGTCACGGCGGCGAAGGGTTGACGCCGCTTTTAAAAGCTCGTAACAATGAACCGAAAATGCAGATAATCAAATATGAGGGCGATGACGGCTGCGCGAACCGCGATATCGACGCCGCCGTAAAAAAAGGCGACCCGATGCTGGCCGTCATATCTTTCGACGGCGGCCGCGCCATAGTCGGCCACGCGGACGATTGCATGGAGCACCACATCCTGTTGGCGAAGTCCGGCCTGCCGAGCTCCGACATAGACAGATGCTTCCGAATAGCCTTCGACCGCGACGGCGCGAACTGGACCTTCGCCTGCCCGCCGGACTACAAGGGCATTCAGGACAAAGCGGCGAGGATAACGAAGTTCTACACGGACGGATTCACGGTAATATCGGCATTCATGGCGGAGATGGGGCTGCTGGTGGGCTTGAAGATACCTAAGAGGTACAAGAGGCATTTGGAATTGATAGAGTGACGTCGGGTTTTAAGATTTCGACTTTAATAAATTTATCCATATACCCATACTAAGGAGTGCGCCGTATGTCTATCAAAAAACTAATTATCATGCTGTGCGCCGTATGCGTTGCCGCCGCCTTTGGGCAGACCGCAAAGTATCCGTTCCCGGGGTCGGCTGTGGTGTATCCGAACGGGTACAAACCCGCTACGCTGACCGGCGCCAAGGCGAAGAGTTGGTACGACAGCTGGAAAAGCGAGTCCCTTAAGCCGTGCGCCGGCAAGGGGCTTATGCCGACCGCCGATAATAGCAGTCAGGTGAAAGTGGAAGGAATGGGTTGGGCGATGATCGCCTCGGCGTACATGGGGGATAAGGAGACGTTTGACGGGCTTTATCAGTTTTACAACAGCAAGACCGGCGCGACGGCCGGCGGGATGATGGCTTGGGACGTATCGTGCGACGGGGTCAACGATCAGGGCAGCGCCTCCGACGGCGACCTTGACGTGGGCTTTGCGCTTGTGGTCGCCTCGTGGCAGTGGAACGGCACGTATTTGGATTCGGCAAGGGCGGTGATAAATAGGTGCAAACAGCTTATAACCGCTTGCGAGGGTCTCTCCGTTATAGCCGGCGGATTCAGCGGCGGCGCATGGGGCGGCGGTTGCAATTATACGGATATATCGTATTACACCCCGGCGTTCTTCAGGGTTTTCGCCCAGGTTACGAGCGACGCCGCTTGGACGAAACTCGCCGACGATACTTATACGCACTTAGAAAGAAACGCCCACGCTACGACCGGCATTGTTTCCGACTGGCAGAGCGTCAGAGACGGCAAGCCGTTTAAGAGAGATAACGCCAACCGCTGGCAGGATACGACCTACAGCTATGACGCGAGCCGCGTACCCTGGCGCATTACGCTTGATTACCTTTGGAACGGGAACGAAAAGGCCAAAGCGTGGGCGACGAAAATATCCGGCTGGGCAAACGGGCAGCTCGCCGCGAACAACCTGAAAAACGGCCACCTCCGCAACGGTAGTTCCTCCGGCGACGGCGGCAACGCCGAGATGGCGTTCTTGGGCGGTTGGGCGGTCAGCGCTATGGCGAACAGCCAAGCAGCCGCCGACGCTTTCGGCACCGCGCTGGCAAATAGGAATGACAGTTATTGGTATCACCGCCATACCGGCAATATGTACCTCCTCGCGCTCACCGGCAACATGTGGAACGAGGATTTGGTAAACGTAAGCGGTTTCAAATTGACCTCGGCGGTTGACGGCGGCGGGACGATTACGCGCGTACCGGACAAGACCAAGTACGCGGCCGGCGAGACGGTTAAGCTGACGGCGAAAGCCGACAACGGTTGGGACTTTGCGGGATGGACGGAGGGTGTGGCGGCGGACGACGCGGCCAAAAAGGAGATAACGGTTACTATGAGCGCCGACAAAAGCGTCAAGGCGAAGTTCCAACTCTCCGCCGGCGTGAACCTTGTTAAAAACGGCGACTTCTCGCAAGGGACGGACGGCTTGACGGATTGGGCGCTTAACCAAGGCGATAATTACGGTAAATCCGGCGCGACCGCCAAAGTGACAAACGGGGCGGTTACCGTTAATATCACCAAGCTCCCGGAATCGGGGAATATTTGGGACATTCAGTTAGTCCAGGCGAGCCTGCCGCTTCTTAAGGGAAGCACATACGTAGTATCGTTCGAAGCATCAGCGGAGGTGCCTAGGGCAATTCAGGTTATGTGCCAAAAAGCCAGCGGCGATTGGGCAACGTATTTTTCGGAGAATGTTGATCTGACGACGGCTAAAACGCTGTATTCGTTTGAGTTCACGATGGACTCTACTAGCGATGATAAGTCAAGGATAGGTTTCAACGTCGCTCAATCTAATAAGAGCGTAACAATAAGCAACGTTTCCGTTACTTTCAAAAGCAGTACTTCCGCCCAAAGCGGCGTCGGCGTCGCCTACGGCAAAAACATCGGCATGAGGGTAACCGCCGCCAAATCCGCGATCAACGTAAAGTTCAACGCGAGGTCAAGCGGTTCCGCGCAGCTCAGGCTCTACAGCATCAAGGGCAAGTTGATGCAAAAAGTCAGCTTGCCGACCGCCGCCGGCAAATCCTACGCGCACGCGTTCGACGCCGCGAAGCTGCCCAGCGGCTTCTACGTGGTAGGTTTGAGAGACGGCAATCTCGCGGAGCATGTGCGGGTGTTGGTGTCTAAGTGAGGAATTGTTATTGTTGCGGGGGGGCGGGTGTAAAATTCGCCTCCTACTCTTTGCTGTGACACCTACCCTTCAACCATATCAATTTCATCGTCTGTCAAACCGTACAACCCGTACACAAACACATCAATCGCCTTATCTACGCCGTCAATCTGACGGGAAACCATCGTTTTTAATTGCGGATTCTTTTCTGCGGCCTCTTTCTTTTTGAGTTCCAGCATCTTGTCCGTAAGTGCTGAAACTTTGTCTTGCGTTTTTTGATCCGCTTTAGGTATTGGGAATTTTCCGAGACTATTCGGCAAATATTCAAAAACTCCGCTTCCGGTCTGTTTCGCTATTGATTTATAGCGATACGCAAACAGCTTTGAATTCAATATCGCCAATAAATATTTTAGGGAATAATCATCGTTTGTTCCGAAAATTACCGTTGTATTTGTTAATCCGATATAATCGCTTGTTTCGTCTAATACGAAAGCGTTATCTTTGCTTCTATATGAGCACCAAATCTTTGGAAGATTATAGTATTCTCTATGCATGGGACGAGAATAGCGCCACCATACTCTACCCTCATTTTTTACCGTTGCCCTTTCTTTAAGCGCTTTTTTGTTATCGTTTAGGTGATTCTGTATCGAAACCGGCAAGTCCTCAATGTTTTCAACATCCTCAAAATACAGTAAAAAATCTGGGTTGTCCCTCAAAAAATATCGTTCGATGTTTTCTCCTATCATACGTTTTTTGATAAAACGTTTTGGGAATTTTTTTGGATATGCAGGAAATACAAAGACATCATTTGTCGCCGTTTCCATGCCCTTACCGACAAGGCAAATATTTTGCAATAATGGATGATCACCATCGATTTTTTTATTTATTTTAACAGTATTGGAATCAACTAATGCAAAAACAGCGTCTTTTTTAATTTTAACATTGAAATAATTGGCCTTATCGTTTATGTATTTTCGCACCTCCTCTACATTGTACGTTTTATTTTTAAGCACGGCGGACTGTACCCCTGAATGCTTGTAATGAAAAATAAAAATACCGGTTGTGATATTCGCCCCAACAAAGACTTGAAATTGCTCGAAATTGACGATTTGGGCGAGCCTACCGTCGTTAACGATCTCGTTCCGCAACCGTTGCGCTTTGTCGGAAAACAAGAACGCGTTTGACAAAATAAAACCGATATTCCCCTTTGATATCCGCATAGCTTTGGCTAAAAAATAAAACAAAATATCGCTCTTATCCTGCCAAATATCGGCGTACTTTCTCTGGATATACGCGGCTATTTCAGAGCCCGCCCCCAATGTTTGTATGTTGAAATACGGAGGGTTACCGATCACCGCGTCAAAACCGCCGGTTTTGAAGATTGACGGAAACTCCTTCTCCCAGTCAAAACAATTAACCTTGATTCGGTTGTCGTCGGTTAACTCAAGTTCGGTCTGTGCGTAAAAGTCGGTACCAACAAGACTGTTGCCGCATTTGATATTATCCTCAAGCGACAAGAATAGCGTCATATCGGAATATTTGAAAAGTTCACCTATGGATTCTCCGCTTTCGTTTTCTAGTAACTTCAAATAAAGAGACAACTTCGTTACCTCCACCGCCTGTCCATCAATGTCTACGCCGAAGATATTGTTCCCTAATATGCGCTGTTTCTCCGCGACGGTAAGGTTATAGTAGCGAAAAGCCGTCTCATATATTTTTCCTTCTTTAAGAGCGACTTTCACGTTTTTGGTTTGCGTATAATAATTAAGGTGGTAGTCCAGCAAATACTGATACGCGCCTACCAAAAACGATCCGGAACCGCAGGCTGGGTCGCAAATTCTCACGCCGGAAATCTCCTGCGGCGTTTTGTCTTTGATTTTTTCACCTACCGTATTTTGCACGATGTAATCAACGATATACTGCGGTGTGTAATAAACACCTCCAGCTTTCTTAACTTCAGGCTTTTCTTCAATAATGACAGTGCGGGTATCCCCCTTTATAGTACGGAACTTAATCGTCTTACCGAGAAAACGCTCGTAAATGCTACCAAGAATCTCTATTGGCAGAACGGAAAATTCGTAAGGACATTCTGGGTAGTACAAATTTACGATGATATTCGACAACACCTTGTCGTCAATGTCTACCATATCGATCCAGTCAACTCTGGCAAATAGACCGGAATTATATTTTGCGTTTGCTTTGGCGAAGATCAAAACCAGTTTTTTATAGACGTGTTGGTCTTTGGAGACAGAAAGCAATAGGTTCGCCTCCTCAATGCCTTTATCTTCGGCAATGCGGATAAACATCACGCGGTCGATAATTCTTTGTACAACAGTATTAATATCATATATTGAGAGAAGATTACTGTTATTCTTGGCGATATTTTTAGCTAATTCTATGCGCCATTCTTCGACAAGCGCCAGAATTTCCGCGTCAACTTCCAACGTGCCCCTCTTATTTTTATTCTCTTCAATATACTTATCAAAGCTGCCTTTCAGAATGGCGTCTTTTGAAAATGTGTCGCGGATAAAATCAAACAGTTGTTCATATTGATCAAACGTACAGTAAAAAACACGGGCGACGCTTGCTTTGTCGTTCTTGTTTGGCTTTATCCGAGTATCGTATACGGCGAATTCGGCAAAATTTGTTAGTATTGATAGTGGTAACTTTGCGGTGTAGGCGTAACGGCGCAGTTGATAGGCAGGTTCAACGGCATCCTTTATGTTGACCGCCGGTTTCTTCGCTTCCACAAAAAATTTTCTTACCCCGCCTATACGAAAACCGTAATCCGGCGCTTTTTGCGAACCGTTCACCTTTACCCTATCTTCACGAATAACATCGCGATAGTTTTCAGAAAAACCCTGGCTGTTAGTAATATCCCATCCTAATATGGTAAAGAATTTGTCGATAAAGTCGGCGCGAGTGTTAGCCTCGTCATACTGTCCGCCTTTGTATTGGGCAATATTCAAAGAAAAGAGCGCCGTAAGCTCGCGTAAATGTTCAACGTGGGCATCTTTGGACATATATGCGCCTCGTCAATTCCACTTATCCGGTGCATATAAAATCTTCTGCACCTGGAACGATTGCCAGGACGACACCGGGAGTTGGCGTTGGAGTACCGTTATTACGGAGATCGCTTCCGCCCTATTGCCTTGGAGCAGCAGTTTGCGCGCCACGTAGTAGAGGCTCCACGAGTCTTGCGGCAGAAGGTTGTCCCACATGCTCAGGAATTCTATTTCCGTTATCCTATCGGTGTAATACGCGGCTATGATTCTCGGAAGCAGGAACGGGTGGGGGCCGTCAACCGTTTCGTGCAGCAGCTGGGCGCGCGCCAGGGTGACCGTGTCCGTTTCGCGGACGTCTTGTTCGGCGCATTTGATCTTGGCCATCCAGTGCATAACGGAGGATGGCGGCGACTCTTTCCATATTTTGGCGTATATCGCTTGTGCGTGGGCGTAGTTGAAGTCGTACTCGTACAGGTCGGCTATGGCGTACCACGAGCGCCAGACGTTGTCGGAGGCTCCTTGATTTATGGATTGGTTGTAGATGTCCGAGGCGGTCGCGGTTTGACCGGCGTTTAGGTAGGCTTCGGCCAATGAAATTTTCGCGCGTCCTTTTATCTCCGGGTAGTCGCCGTATAGGGCTGTGATGGATTTCGATATGCGCGTGGTTCCGTCCACGTCGCCGCTCCGCGCTATTTTATCCAACACGCTCAGGTGCAGTTCGCCCCAATGCGGCGCGGCTTTGGGGTAAAGCGTGGCGTTGGCCACTATATCCCTCAGCGCCCACTCCGTCTCTCCTGCGTCCACGAGCTTGGCGCAGCGGGCGATCTCCGCCGCCATTATCGAAAAGCCCACGGCGCTCAGCTTGTAGTAGCGCGTGACCACGGCGAACGCCCCCTCCGCTCTCACCGTGTCGCCCATGAAGAGGTAGGCGAGCCCGCTCAGGTACCTCGCTTTGGCCTTCAGCGCGTCGCTGCCGTGGAGCTGGGCGCTCTTGTCGAGGATATCGATGGCCTCTTCGTATCTGCCGAGGCGTATCAGGCAGTCGGCGATGTTCAGGTGCACGTCTTTCGTCATGTTGAGGGCCGATTGGTCGATCATCAGGCCGTTGTACTCGTCTATTGCCGACTCGAAGTCGCCGCGCTCGCGCAGACGGTCGCCGGTGAGCGTGGGGCTGGGTATCTGCGGGATGGCGCGGCGGTATACTCTGACGTTCGAGATCGCGGCCGCCGAGCCGTTCACGAAGAAGCCGATCTTCTCGTTGTTCTTGCCGATGGCCGGAAAGAAGTCGTACACCCGCGCCACGGGCATTCCGTTTATCGTAAGCGATATGGAGTTTTGCAGACGCTCCACGGTGATCCGGTTGACGTGCTGCCAGAGGATCGTCCCCCGGTCCACGTCGCTGAAGATGAACCGGCTTCCGGGATAGGTTATGCCGCTCTCCCCGAAGCCGTCGCGGTTTATGTGCACGCAGTGCGCGTTTTCGGGGCTGTCGCTGAAGAGGAAGAGGCCCGCCCTGTGCAGGTAGCCGTAGGGCGCGGAGAGGTCGAACTCTATCAGCACGTCGCGGTTGAAGCGCTGTTCGAGGCGCAGGAACGAAAAACCAGGCGACGAAAGCGTGAACGACCTGTTGCCGTCCTCCAATTTGCCCTGATGCAGGCTGTCGCCGTTCACGAGCTTCCAATCGTTCGCGGCCATGCTTACGGGCTGCGCGTAGAAGAGCTGCCAGTACGAGTAGACGCGCTTCCTTTGTATATAGTAGCTTCCGCCGATGATCCCGGAGAAGATCAGCACCAAGAGCGTGATGGCTATGGGCGCCCACCGTTTGCGTATGTAGCTCGCCGTGCGCTTTTTGAGCGAGGGCGGCTTCGCCGTCACCGCCTCGCCGTTTTGGTAGCGGATTATGTCCTTGCGGAATTCGTCCATCGTCTGGTAGCGCGCGTTCGGGTCTTTGGCCATCGCTTTAAGGGTGATGGCCTCTATCTCCACGGGCAGCCACGGGATGAGTTTTTTGGGCGGTATGGGGTTGGCCTCCATGACGTTGTAGGTCGTCTGGTGGAGGTTGCGCTGGTCTAAGTACGGGTTTTTGAAGGTCAGCATCTCGTAGAGCATTATGCCCAGCGAGCAGATGTCGCTGCGGTGGTCGACTTCTTTGCCGACGAGCCGTTCCGGGGCCATGTAGGCCGGCGACCCCATGATCTCGCCCGTCCGCGTGATGCCGCCGCCGCTGTCGGACTCTTCGAGCGCCTTGGCGAGGCCGAAGTCTATGAGCACCGGCGTGAGCGGGTCTTTCATGATGACGTTGTTGAGCTTAAGGTCGCGGTGGATGATCTTCTGGCTGTGCGCGTAGGCCAGCGCCTCGGCGAGTTTGGAGATGATCTCCAAGACGTCCACCAATTTGGGCTTATTTTCGTTGAGGTGCTGGTAGAGGTTCATGCCGGCGATGTACTCCATGGCGATGTAGTAGACGCCGTTTTCGGAGGACATCTCGTAGATGTTGACGATGTTCGGGTGGCTGAGCTTGGCGACGGACTGCCCCTCGCTCAGGAAGCGTTCCACGAATCTGTAGTTGAGGGTGATGTTCGCCGGCATGACCTTGAGCGCGACTTCGCGGTTCAGGTCGGTTTGCAGGGCTCTGTAGACCACCGCCATGCCGCCCCTGCCGACTTCCTCTATAATATTGTATTTGCCGAGAACCGCTCCCGATTGGAGTATCGTGCGGTTGACGGTGTTGAGGACGTTGCGGATTTTGAAGCCGCCTTTCGCGCCGGGCTGCCCCGGCTGCAAGGGCTGTCCGGGTTGCGGGGGCTGTCCCGGCTGCAATGGCTGTCCCGGTTGCGGCGGTTGGCCGGGCTGCGGGGGCGGTCCCGGTTGCGCGGGTCGGCCGGGTTGCGGCGGCCGTCCCGGTTGCCGGGGCGTCGGCGGCGGAGGCGGGGGAGGGATGTTCATTACTTAGTTCTCTCCCAAAGAAAACATGCTTTCCAAATCGTGTTTAGAGTGCACTCTGAAGGCTATTTGGGTTTCGGAGTCTAAGATGCCTTCGAATTTCAGCAGTTTGTTCGTGACTATGTCGGCTAAGTCGTCGCAGTCCCGCACGCGGATTATGGCGGTCAGGTCGAAGCGTCCGGCTATCGAGTAGACCTCGCTCACGCCGTCTATGGCGGCTAATTGCGAGGCGATCTCGTTGACGCTGTCCCGTTTGACCTTGAGTGATACGAATGCCGTCAGCATTGCGCCTCCTTTTTGTATTTGGATTTCTGGATTGCTTCGTCGCTTCGCTCCTCGCAACTTGTTTATCTCGCCGTAAGGCAATGACGTCATTGCGAGCGAAGCGAAGCAATCCAGAAAGTTGTGTTTGTGCGTAAAACAAAGACGCATCAATTAAAAATAATATAAGGCGGGACGTTAAATGCAACGCCCGACTAAAAAAAAGGCGGGTCCCGCAGGGCCCGCCCGCCGCGCACGCCGCCGCGCGGCGCGGATCACAGTACGGAAACGTACACCAGCGTCTGGTTCACGAGCTGGTACGCTATCTCCCCGAACGTTATGGGCCCCCTGAACAGCTCTATGCTCTTGCCCTCGAGCTCGCCGTACAAAAAGTTGAGGATGCAGTTGCAGGAGAAGACCGAGTGCGCGTCGCGGAAGTCGGCTAAGTGGTTGTTCAGCTCCTCGGCGTAGTTGGGAACCGCTTTGGCCATTCTGTACTTTATGCCTACGAAGACCGGCGCGTAGAAGTTCACAGCGCCGCCCTCCACGGACTTGAACGATATGTTGACGCCGTTGCCGGAGTAGTCCCCCACGAGCGGCAGCTTCGTATCTATGCCGTTCTCGGAGATATAATCGGCTAAAACGCGCTCCTCTCCGTTGATGAGGCACTTGACCGCCGAGAAGCCGTCTTCCGTGAACTCTATGACCGGCGACTCCTCGTCTTGGGAGAAGATGTTTATGACGCCTATCGTCACCGCCTTGTCCTCCGGCACGCCGATGTGCAGCACCGCCGCCTTGTCGGCGAACGCCTCCCCGGTCTGGCCGTTGACGGCTATGGGGGTCTGCCCGGACTTGCCCAAATTGAGCCCGGCTATCCACCCCGCCACGTTTTTTATGAACATATCCTCGAATCCGGGGGCTTTCTCGGCGTAGGTCTTGTGGACGGCGCTGTCGAACGGGACGATGGCTATGGAGAAGCCGTTGTCGAAAGCGTCGAGCGCCACGTTGGATATGTCGTCCGCGCCGTAGGATTTGATCGAAAAATCGGCGTAGGGGAAGGACGTCACGAAAAGCTTCTCGCCGGAAACCACGCCCCCCTCCTTGGCCATGAAATACTCCGTGGAGCCGCCGACCCAATTGCCTTTGGGCAGCTTCCTTATAAGCTCCTCCGTCCCGGCGATATGGAGCAGCTCCCCGCCGCTTATTTTTTTAGACGTCTCTTCAAAGGTCATCAACATAATATACTCCCTCTCTCCGGTTACAGTTTTTGCAAAACCGCGTAATCGTTGCCCATGATAGCCTTGAACTTCTTAACGAAAGCGTTCATCTCGCCGGTACACTTCTCTAAGGACGTGTCCGACGAATCGCCCGCGTACACACCTTTCAGGCGCGTTAGGAGCATAGACATGCTCCATAGGGAGAACGTGTAGTTCCCCTTCAGAAGCTTAACCATTTGCTCTTGCGACAGTTGCACGATCGAAGCCCTCCAAAAATGCTTTAGGTTAGACGGATACCGTTATTTAAATATATTATATGCGGGGTATGAATGTGTCAATAATTTTTTTTGCGCCGATTTTGATTCCGGCTTTGACGCCGGCCCTTTATTAAGGCGATATTGATTTTTTTCCGCGCCGAGCCGAAAAATTAGTTATATTAATACTATGCCTAAACTAAGATATCCGACCGATAATCCGCCGCCGCGCCCGTCCGCCCGCGCTTTCGCGCCCTTATCGGCCCTGCCGGCGGCGCTGATCGCGGCGGCCGCCGTTGCGGCTTTCGCCGCCGTCCCGGTCCAAATCAACTCCGGCGACCCGGCCTTCCCATTTCCGCAATTCCTGCCCTACGAGCACTCGAACGGCGACGTTCTGTACAATCTGGGTACGCATAATCCGGCGGGGGTCGTCCACGCGGAGATGGAGAAGTCTATACGCGACGCCTACCAAATAATGATGAACCGCGCCTCCTACTACCAAAATATTGAGCTGAACAAGGTTAAATACATAAAATTCGCCTCCAATCCCGACTGTTCCGAGGGGACGGGCTATGCGATGCTTGCGGCGGCGATGATGGCCGACAAGACCACCTTCGACGGGCTTTGGCTTTATGCCCATGACTTCACTATGAATAAAGTCGTCCGCTACCGCGACGGGTCGAACGCGCCCAAGTACGACTACAGCGTGCTGCCGGGGTGGCAGAACGCCGCCGGGGGCAACAGCGCCGCCGACGGCGACTTCGATATCGCGGCCGCGCTTATGATCGCCTATAGGCAGTGGGGCGAGTTCATGGGCATAGAGGACTCTAAAAAGAACAAAATATCCTACAAGGCCGATTTCCTCAAGGTCATAAAGGGGCTAAGCGACACCCTGTCCTATACCAACGGCAACCTTCTGAGCGGCGACATCGGCTTCGACGGGTACATCAAGGGCGGCGACAGCTGGGTGGAGCTCACCGGCTGGGCGCGGAACGCGCAGAACCTCAGCTCATCCTTGGGGATAAACAAACGGGTGGAGACGAACGGGCCGACGGATCAGCACATAGACTACGCCGCTCCGGCCTACTTCAGGCAGTTCGCCGACTATCTGCAAGCGGAGAACGCCGGCGCCTACGCTTGGAACATCAACCAGTTCAGGCGCGCCGAGGCCTCCAGCGATTGGCTGATCGGCAAGCTGATCGGGCAGAACCCTAAGAACATCCCGGTGGCCGGATGGGTGGAGATGAAGAACGACACCGCGCCGGTGTTCAAAACCTTCAGCGACGGCGAAGACTTCCGCGCCGCGTGGCGGACGGTGCTCAATTATATGTGGCACGGCAACCCGCGTTACAGTTGGGATCCGGTCAATCACGCGGTCATAAACAGGGCGAACACCTTCCAACGCGACGCCGGGCAGCGTTTCGCCAAGTTCTTGTGGGACAGGCGGCAGGCGCCCTGGAACGACACATGCGAGAAGATAATCGGCGAGGGCTTTTGGTGGGGCCCGTCTATGCTGAAATACCACTACTCCCCGGACGGCAGGGCGCTGACGGTCTATCCCCTGAACTGGATTCACGGAACCGGTTCGCCCTCCGCCGTCGCCGCGCAAGACGCCGACCTCATGGCCGAGATGTACCGCCAGGCCGAACTCGAGTGGGACGTAGAGGAACCGGGCGACAGGTATCTGACGAGCGTCCCGCAGTACTTCCACGGATTTTTCCGGCTGTTGGGGATGAACGTCCTCACCGGCAACCACCACGCCCCCTTGAACATGAAAAGGTCGGCGAACATGAAAGTCTACTTAGACGTCGACAAAACCTACGCCTTTGAGGACGACACAATCACCTATACAATAGATTATAGAAACTACGGGGCGGATGATGCTAAAGGCGTGCAGATAGTCAACCGCCTGCCTGCCGACTTCGTGTTTGTGTCAGGGACTAATTCTCCGACCGTTTCCGGCAATATCGTTACTTGGAACATAGGCAATGTACCAGGATTCAAGACATCAACAGGTATTAACCCTACAAAAGGAACCGTGACCCTCAAGGTCAAAATACCGACCGCCAATCTCAAACGCTACGAGAACAAGGTTTCTATATCATGTACAAACGGATCAGGGTGGACGTCGAACGAGTACCCCAACAAGATATCCTCCGTGATGAAGCGTACGGGGGTCGACATCGCCCAGCGCGCGTTGCGGGTCGATCACTCCATAAGCAGGGACACCGTCAATCCCGGGATGACCGCGGTCTACTCGATAGACTTCGAGAACAGCGCCAAGGCGGGGTGGCTCAACGGCGGGAGGCCGGGGGTCAGCTTCTCTTACGCGCACGAAGGGACGGCGGCGAGCGACGGCAGCCATACGTTTATGCTGCGGGCTTTCAACGACGCTCACGAGGCCTATATTGATTACGGGAATTATCGGATATCCTACTTTATGTTCGATAACAATTACAAAGGATTGGGCGCGAACGGGTGGAACGTCCGCACCGACATACTCTATGTCCCTAACGCGGAAAAATCTAAATTCAAACTGCTGCACGAGAACATCACGCCCGGCGAGGATGAAAAAGGCAAATGGAATCAACGTTTGATATTGCAGATCGCCGATGTTCTCGATCCCGCCCGAAGCGACACAAACTGGGGGACGATGGCCGCGCCCACGCAGTTCCTCATCAACTACAGCGGCCTTGACCAGCGCGTCCACCGGGGCATAAGCACGCCGTTTAAGGGCGTGTGGGCGGTGTACGCCGGCAACTACGCCAACCGCAACTGGGGCGGGGACTGGTCGTACAACTCCAAAGCTAAGGGTACAATCTCCAACGACGCGATGACCAGCTGGGGTTATCCTGTGACGCCCGATTTCACCGACAACCCGTCCCCGGACAATCCCGGCAAACCGGTCAAGCGGCTGCATAGGAAGCTGTGCGGTTCCGACGCTTCGACGACCGTAAACAACGTGCTTATAGAGGAGTGGGACGGTTACGCGTGGCGGCGCGTGTTCGGCAACGGCCCGCTTCCCGGACGCGAAGTCGCGAACGTCGTGATCCGCGACACCCTGCCCCCCGGCGTGACGTTCCTGAATTTTATAGAACCGTACCCCTTCGGCAAAGCGCCCAAGATAACCGGCCGCGTTATCACGTGGGAGATAGACAAATTGCTGGTCGGCGAGAAGGGCGGCATAAAATACACCGTCCGCGCCGACACCGTGCCGCCGGCCGGCAAGAACGCGGTACTTCCGTCGAACGCGTGGGCCTCCGCCGACAAGGAGTCGCCGATGAAGGTCGGGGTGACGCTCGTGGTCACGAAAGATTCGCTGCCGCCTCCGCCGCCAGAACCCACCACGATGTACAAGAGGGCGGATAAGTCCGCGTACTCTCCCGGCGACACCGTAGTCTATACCATAGCCTACAAGCAGACGCACGGGTACCCCGCCGTAAGCAATTCGCCGAGTCAGTGGGAGGGTACGAATAAGCCTATCAGCAACGACGGGAAAACCATCTCTTTTGGAAACAGCAATGTCGATATGCGCTTTACGCCGGCGTCGGGCGCGAACGTCACGCTTGCCGGAACGATGTCGCCGCAGTCGTACGGCCCGGCTTTCTACATATTCGCGAGACGTACGGCGCAGGGTTCCGTCGAGCTGAAGTTTGAGCGTAAGTACATACAGTCTGAAAACTTCCCCGGCGTGATGGTCACCGTTACCTCGAACGGCCGCGCCGTAGACAGCGTCGGCGTGCCGATGGCCGGCGAAGAGGCCTCCGTCAATTATAAATTCGTTTTTAAGAACGACAGTCTGTCGATATGGATGGGCGACACGGCCGCCGTCATCCCGTTCAGGGTGACTAAGGGCATAGCCGTTCAGAGCGGCGACGCGGGCGTGCGCTATACGTCTACCGGCGGCGGAAGCTCGTCCAATATTACCGGCTGGACGAGCCGTTCCGATTTGGCGTACGACGTAACGATACGCGACACCGTCCCGTTAGGCGTGAGAGTAATCGGTTCGCCGACCGGCGTTATCAACACCGGAACGCTTGCCCCTAAACAGTTGACCGGAAGCGTAAGCGGCGGCAATGTGATCTCATGGCCCGTTGTAAGCGGTTCCGGCAATCCGCTGGGCATCAACGATTCCCTCACCGTAACGTGGCGCGGCATAGTCGACACCTCTAAGACCGGCTCCGTCGTCAACACCGCCTACGCCGATCTCGCCGGCTATCCCAAAGACGCCGTGGGCACCCAGGCGCGGTCGAAATTCTCGCTTGTCAAAGGGCCGGACGATCCCGACCCGCCCGATCCGCCCGATCCGCCGAAGGGCGAACTGACCTTGCGGGTTGATCCGCCGGGTTATCCGTCGATGTGCATGTTCGCCGGATCGGTCAAAGTCGCGCTCTCGTCTTCGCGGAGCGACGCCGTGATTTGGTACACTACAAGCGAAAACGGACAGGCGCCTGATTCGACTTCGCTCGCCTCTCGGCGCTATACGGGGCAGCCGCTTGAGTTTGAAACGCGCACGACGCTGAGGGCGGCAGCCTACGCCGACGGATGCGAGCCGGTCTTTACGGATGCGCACGAATACAATCCGATAATCACGGTTCCCTTGCGCTCCGCCGTATTCTACGACGACGTCGGCGACGGGCTGGCGCACGGGGTGAAATTGGCGATACCGTCGAATTGGGTGTCGGATCTGACTCCGTCCGTCGTCAAGGCCCACCCGGAATTGCTGTCGTTTATAGGAAGCGGTCTGCCGGCGGCGGCCGGTTCGTTGGAAATATCCGGCGACACGATAAAGATTCCTTTCAATAAGGGCGTGGATCCGCAGACTCCCGGCGCGAAGCTTAAGGTGAGCGAACCGCCGTTGCCGGATTCGCGCTACGCGGGCGAGCACGGCTACTTGGCGGCGCGCGAAATCGGCATTGATGACGGCGTGGTTGCGGTTATCACCGAGGCGGTGTACCACGTCGACAGCGATATATTGGCGGTCACGTTCAATAAGCTTACCGGCGTGCGCGCCGACACTTCCGAGACGCTGAATCCGTTTATCCTGTCGTACTCCGGCGGGACTTACGAGTTCGAGTGCAAGGCCGCGCCGCGTCAAGAGGGCGCAACGTACTATTTCGCGGTTACCGGCGTGTCCGGCCGCAACCCGCCGCCGGGCGGCGTGCCGTCGGAAGGCGACTCTATCCGCGTGAAGGTCGGCGGAAGGGGAATATATCAAGAGAATCCCTCCAATGTCCAAACTAACGAGAACAACACCGCCGTCGCGCTGAAGGTGAAGTACCCGAACTTCAAGTACGTTGTGAAAATCGGCCCCAATCCGGCAATGGGCGCGGTGCGTATATTTATAGGCATGGCGGAAGATACGGCGCAGAACACGTCAAAACTGACGGCGTATCAGCGCGCTGTGCTTGAAAACTCGCATATAAAGGCGGTGATTTTCGACAGGATGGGCTCCGTCGCGGCCGTCATAGAGTCCGAAGGCGGGGGCGGGCATAAGGACGGCGAACGCCGCGTAATTGCTTGGGGCGGCGTCAATAAAAACGGCAGGAAAGTAGGCTCCGGCACCTATCGGATCGTAGTTGCGATCACCGGTCCGGACGGCGTCAAGAAAACGGAAACGGGCCAAGTCTATATACTCAGAGAAAAAGGCAAATAAGAGGGAGGCGGAGTGGAATCGGCGCACGGCGTATTGGAGTGGTTCATAATATTGGCGATAATCGCGGCCGGCTTCGCCGTTGACCGTGCCGCGCCGTGGAAGCGGGCGCGCTACCTGTTTTACACGGCGCTGCTGCTGACGGTGTTCATCTTAGATCTGAACAAGGTGACGTTCCGCTACGCCGCCGTGAACGCCGCGCTGTATTTTCTGCTTATGCTGATAATCGTCGAGGTTGTCTTGATTTGCGTCCGCAAAAAAAGCAAACTGCTGCTCGGCGGCGCGTTCGTGCTGCTCGCCCCGGTTTTCCTGTATCTTTACGCCGCTCTGCTGCTCATAGTTCCGCTCCCGTGCCACGCGGCGGACGGCGGCGGGGTTGTCGGCGCGTACGACGCCTGCGGAGGAAAGAGGTACGCGGTGATCAAGCGGCTGTCGTTCGATCCGTTCAGACCCGCGCGGGTGTACGGCCTCTATAGGGATATACGCCATACGCCGCTCAGGAAGCAGGTGGACAAATACGTCGCGCCGTCCGGTTACTTGGAAGCGTCTTTCTCCCCGCAGTGGAGCTGCCTGAGCGACGGACGCGCCAGGGCCGAGCTGATCGTCGACGGGTATACGCTCTGGACGCTGGAGGATAAGATTGAGGGGAAGTGACTTGACAGCCCGTCCCGCTCATCCGTAGTTGCCCGTGTCCGCGACCATATACTCCGTAACCGTCGTTTGCCGGTTGCGCCTCGGCGCGGCCGAAACTTTTTTTCCCGCGTCTTTTTCCGTAATTCTTGCCACGAGCGATTTCTTTTCCGTCGTCTTTAACTCCGCCGCGTTTCTCTTCGGATTTCTCCCTGTGGCAACGCTGATCTTCAGGCTCCTCCCGTTGAACTCCGTGTCGCTCAGATCGTAGAGCGCGTCGCCGGCCTTCGGTTTGTCAATTTCGACGAAGCCGTAGCCGCGCGACCGCTCCGTCTCTTTGTCTGAAATCAGTATCAGCGAGTGAATGGGCCCGTACTTCTTGAAAAGACTGCGCAGATCATCCTCCGTGGTTCTGTAAGGCAGATTGCCCACGTATAATTTTTGCGTCATAATACATCGGCCTCCGTTATTTTTTGCAGGTTCGCGCCAACGCGCACGCATAGACGGCTGATATACATTGCAAATCTCGTGCCGAACGCGGATACCCGCGAAATCCGCGCTGAAAACGGGTTCGCGACGTATGGATACGGCGAAAACCTTGTTATTTTGGGAAGGTCGGTTCGCGAATTGGGAAAATAGCGGGACGCGGGCGATTGCCGCCGGAACGTTTTGAGAAGAGCGGGATCAGGGCAAGACGTTAACGGTTTTGAATTTGACGACGGTGACTATTATGTTAATAAGGCGGCCGGCGTAAAGGTCAATAGAAAAAATCAAGGTATATGTGCAGCATAGGTTCCCACGTGTATCCGCCTTCCGCTTCCGTGCCTCCGAACACCAGGTCTATGCACCCGCTTTGCCTGATTCGCGGCGCGACTAATCTTGTGCCGAAGCCGAAGGCCAAGCCCGATTGCGTCATGCCGCCGTTTCCCAAACCGCGCTGCGTCAGCGCCCCGTGCGGGTCGCCGTATAGCATCGCCGCGTCGGCTATAAGCGTCCCGTCCAGTCTGAAAGACAGGTTGTTCACGCCCGGGAATAGCGCGTTTAAGAGCGGCACCGGCAGTTCGGGCGTGACGTAGAGCGGTTTGTGGTATTTTGCGGACGCTAAAATCGAGCTTTGCGCCGGGAATCTCCAGCCGAGCGCCTTGTTCGCGTAGCCGCGCACCTCTCCGGCGCTGCCGTACGACAGTCTGTGATATCTTCCGGCGTCGGTATCGCGCAGCGTCATCAGAACGCGGAACGCCGCCACGTCGTTCAATACCGATACATAGTATCTGAATTCGTTAGTCAACTGGAAGAACGGCGTGTTCACGCCGCGATACAGGCGGTTCGTGCTGAGCTGCATGTTCAGAAGCCACCCGCTTCTCGGGTCGAAGCGCGTCGGGCGGCGGTCGGTGACGAATCCCGCCGCCGCGAAAGCCTCGAAAAAATCGCTGCTGTCTCGGAACGCCAGCTTCACCGTGTCGCTCCAACGGGAATCGGCGTCGAGGATGCTCCTATGCTTGTATATAGGCATGGCGCTCGCGAACACCCGCGAGTTCTTTAAAACTTTGCGGCCCGCCGTCAGTTTGCCGAACACGTCTATGTAGTCCAACGGCAGCGCGTCGTCGGGATAGCCCGCGATCCCGGCGTTGATCGCGGTATAGTAGAGCGTCGGCAGAAACGGCTTGTGCCAAAAGAGGTCGAGCCCCGAATAATCCCACGCGTTGATCCCCACGCCGAACGTCTCCATCCGGCCGCGAAAGTTGTTTAAGGCCCCGTTGAGCTGAAAATTGTACCATATCACATCCTCGCCGTACTTCCGCGTGCTGTACCAGACCCCGTATCCGAAATCCAAGCGCACCGCTTCCTTCAGGATAACAAAGACGTGCGCGCCGTCCTCCCGCATGTGCGGAAAGACGTCGACTTTTTCGTAGAGCTGCGTGGCCAAAAGGTCGGCGCGGGTGAGGCGGAGTTTAGACGTGTCTAAAACCTCCCCCGTGTCGAACGCCAGATAGTACCGCAGAATCTCCGGCCGCGTGGTGACGTTGCCGTAAATCTCTATGCCGCGTATGTATGTTATGTTTTGATTCGCTGCGGATGCGGATGACGCGGTCTGTTGCGCGGCGGCGGTAAAGCATGCGCATAGCAGACACGTTAACAGCGTTAATGTCGTTGGGCGCAATTCGGTTTAATCCTATAATCTGTTTTAAAATCAACATCTCTGGATTGGCTTCGCCGAAGTAAACAAGTTGCTTCGTCGCTTCGCTCCTCGCAACTTGTTTATCTCGGCGAAGCCAATGACGGTCATAGCGAGCGTAGCGAAGCGATCCAGAGCCTTTCAAACATAAAATTCTAATAAAAGCGGACGCAGGATCTGTAAGCCGGGTTCTGTCTTTCCTTTCGGCCTTGCGGCGTATCGGAGAGGCAGCCATTTGTCTGGCCCGAATCGCTTCGGGCGTTGAGCGGCCTACCCGGAGGGATGGTCTGGGAACGGAGCCGCCCCCTCCCCGCTAAGGGATCCCTCCATGCTTGGCCTTGCGCCGGATAGGGCTTGCCGGCTCCCGAAAATCGGGACGGTGGGCTCTTACCCCACCCTTTCACCTCTCGCCCCGCGCCGAAAAACGGCCTCGGCGAAGAGCGGTCTTCTCTCTGCGGCGCTTTCCGTACCCTTGCGGGCCCCGCGCTTCCGCGGTATCCTGCCCTGCGGCGCCCGGACTTTCCTCTGCAAGAGTCCACAAAGTCTTGCAGCGGCTGCCCGATCCTCCGTCCGTATGTAAAATAATTAATGCCGTGAATCTTTCGGTGTTTTGATGTTTTTTTGATTTTAAATTTTTTTCAAAAAAAATTTGCATTTCCGACGCCCATTATATATTTTTAATGCTTCGAATATCTTCAGACCGCGTAGAATATCTTCGGGCCGTTTGCGGATATTCATTGCCGGAGCCGTACGGCTGGCGCGATAAGCCTATGATTTTAGTATGGATTTTAACGCAAAAAACGATGGGGGAGAATATGCGTAACACCTTGCAGTTCAATGATATACGTCACATGATCTGTACCCCCCCCCCCCCCCCCCCCCCCCCCC
>Ga0268262_10001376_pt1 | contig 30295 bp, 30 predicted proteins | sample TergutNc150P3_FD_190354 | JGI IMG/M metagenome (GOLD analysis project Ga0268262, IMG submission 190354) | Nasutitermes corniger P3 segment gut microbial community from laboratory colony in Florida, USA - Nc150 P3 (SPAdes) (version 2) | ecosystem: Host-associated > Arthropoda: Insects >... | reverse complement strand
ATGCTAGCAAGATTTTTGAAATTTATGAGTGATTATGTTAATGTTAGCTGTCCTATATGCGGTAGTTCTAACATTGAACGCAAAGATGGAACTTGGTATTGCCAAGATTGCCAAAGTGTATGGTAAGGTAGAAATTTTCTATATTACCCCTATGTCCCCAGCGGTTAAAGACTTTTTAGTTTACGTCATTGAACTCTGTGCTGAAAGGTACTTCAGCGGCAGCAAAACTATTGCCTACAATCAATTAAAAAACACAGACCAACTCTCTTTTTACAAAGATACCTACGACACATCGCACACCCTATCTTCGGAATATATTTTAGAAGAAATCAAAGAAAAATTTATGGAATGCGGGGTTATTTTATGATTTTATATCACGGATCCTTGGAAATAATAAAAGAGCCTAACCCTCTTATTGGAAGAAAAAACGTAGATTTTGGGCAAGGCTTTTATTTAACCGACTTGCAAGAGCAGGCTATTCGATGGCTCAATCGCAAAAAAAGAACAACTCAGCAAAAAAAAGGTTTTTTGAATATCTATGAATATGCAGAACCCTCAAATTTAAAAATCAAACGATTTAATGGTTATTCGGAAGAATGGTTGGATTTTGTGATTTTAAATAGAACTAACGGAAATATTCCACAAGATATGGATTATGATATTGTTATAGGAAATATAGCTGATGATGAAGTAATTGTTGCCGTAGATAATTATATTGAGTTGGAAACAAAAGGCAGGGCTACAAAAAATACGAAGTTAGCACTGCTAGACGAACTTTCTTTTGCTCATCCAAACAGTCAATATGCGTTTAAAAGCACACAATCTATGAATTATCTGAAATTTGTAAAATACGAGGAATTTTGATGAAAACCACTTCGCTTGTCAGAATGACCATTGACGAAATTGCAAAGCAGAAAAACATTCCTTTGGAAACCGCTTTTGACCTATTTTACAATTCAAAAGTTTGCGAATTGTTAAGCGATAAGGAAACGGGTTTTTTCACCTACGCTCCGCAAGATTTGGCAGAAATGGTGACATTGCAATAATTTACTATATTTACACATATTTGTTGGAATACTGAAAATTGGAGATTTCCTTCTGGCTCCCAAGGTAAATCAATTTCTGTATCAGAATACGCAAGAATTGCAGAATATATCCGCAATAATCCAATTTTATGGGAAAAGGTGTAGGGGAGTTTTTTGTATATTCCTAGCAAATGAACCCTCTATATAAACGAATGCCTGTTGTTAAAAGCATACCGCAGGGTAGGTTAGACCCTCTTTGCGTTTTTAAAATTTTAAAAAATTTGAGCCGCCAGTGCTTTATTTTGGAGAGCTTGGAAGACAAGGAAAAATGGGGACGCTACACATTTTTGGGCTACGACCCCAAGATGGAAATATCCTGCTCAAATGGCAAACTCACCATAAAAAACGGAACCAATATAGATATAGCCACAGACAACCCCGGCGAATACATAAACCGGATAATAGAAGATAACAAGGCTCCCAAAATAGAGGGCTTGCCGCCTTTCACTGGCGGGCTTGTGGGATATTTTTCTTACGATTACATAAAATATTCCGAGCCATCCCTAAACCTAAACGCGCAGGACAGCGAGCATTTCAAAGATGTTGACTTAATGCTATTCGAAAAAATTGTGGCGTTTGATTTATTGAAACAGGAAATTATACTCATCTCAAACATAAAAACAGACAACCTTGAAGAAAATAAACACCGCGCTCTGAGCGAACTGGATTATTTGGCAAACGTATTGCAAAACGGCGAACCTGCAAACATACCGCCTCTATCCATAAAGAGCGAGTTCCGGGCATTGTTTGGCAAAGATGAATACTGCGCGATGGTGGAACGCGCTAGAAAATATATCTACGAAGGCGATATCTTTCAGGTGGTGCTATCCAACAGGCTGGAAGCCGACATAGAAGGCAGCCTGTACGAAACATACAGCATTTTGCGCAAAACAAATCCCTCTCCTTACATGTTCTATTTTTCCAGCAGCGATATAGAGATTGCCGGAGCAAGCCCGGAAACACTGGTAAAGCTCCAAGACGGAATTCTCCACACCTTTCCCCTTGCAGGCTCAAGGCCTCGTGGAAAAACGCCCCAAGAAGACGAGGCTCTGGAAAAGGATTTGCTGGCAGACCCAAAGGAACTCTCGGAGCACAATATGCTCGTGGATTTGGGGCGCAACGATTTAGGGAAAATAAGCAAATTTGGTACGGTGGAAGTTGAGAGATATAAAACCATAGAGAGATTTTCTCACATAATGCACATAGGCTCAACGGTGCGCGGAGAAATTTTACCCAACAAAAACGCTTTGGACGCGATAGACGCCGTGTTGCCAGCCGGTACGCTTTCCGGCGCGCCTAAGATAAGAGCTTGCGAGATAATAAACGAACTGGAAAACAACAAAAGGGGAATTTACGGCGGGGCAATAGGGTATATGGATTTTTCCGGCAATATGGATACCTGCATCGCAATACGCATAGCTTTTAAAAAGAACGGAAAAGTTTTTGTGCGCTCCGGCGCGGGCATTGTTGCAGACAGCGTACCGGAAAAGGAATTTATTGAATGTGAAAATAAAATGAAAGCGGTTTTGAATGCTTTAAAGCAAGCGGCGGGGCAAGCATGATTCTGTTGATAGACAATTACGACAGTTTTTCCTATAATCTGTTCCAGCTAATAGGTAGCATAAACACAGACATAAAAGTTATAAGAAACGATGCTATGAGCCTCAAGCAAATTGAAGAACTTGCGCCGTCCCATATCTTTCTCTCGCCTGGCCCCGGCAAGCCCAGCGATGCAGGTGTGTGCGTTGAGGCGTGCCGTTATTTTGCGGGCAAAATCCCGCTGTTTGGCGTGTGCTTGGGGCACCAGGCTATGTGCGAGGCTTTTGGGGCAACCGTGAGCTATGCAAAAACGCTTATGCACGGCAAATCCTCTATTATTTCCATAGACCGCTCATGCAAGGTTTTTGAAGGCTTGCCGGAGAAAATTTCCGGGGCTAGGTACCATTCCCTTGCAGCGGTGGAAAGCACAATGCCGGAATGCCTAATAACAACGGCAAGGACGGAAGATGGCGAAATTATGGGAATTATGCACAAAAATTTCCATATTTACGGAGTGCAATTCCATCCTGAATCCATATTGACGAGCGATGGCAAAAAAATAATTTCAAACTTTCTACATTCCACTTAGAGGTCTTATATGAGGAATGGAAATCCGGGGTTTTTTGCCGGTAAGTTAGATGAGCTGGTTAGCTGGGGGCGTTTGCATTCGCTTTGGCCCTTCCCTTATGGAACGGCTTGCTGCGCTATTGAATTTATGTCCACCGAATCCGCCCGCTACGACCTTTCGCGCCTAGGTTCCGAGTTTGTGCGCTTTACCCCAAGGCAAGCGGATGTTTTGGCAGTTTCAGGGACAATAACATTTAAGCAAGCCCCCATATTAAAACGGATTTATGAACAGATGATGGAACCCAAGTGGGTAATCTCTATGGGAGCTTGTGCTTGCTCTGGAGGCTTTTACAATTGCTATTGCACCGTGCCCGGCATAGACCGCATTATTCCCGTTGATGTTTACATAGGAGGCTGCCCAAGCCGCCCCGAAGCCTTTTTTGACGCCATGCTGGACTTGCAGGAAAAGGTGAAAAATCAGTCTTATATGCAAGAGAGAAAAAAGAAATTGATAGAGCAGTGGGGAACCATTTTAGAGCGGATAGAGAGAAAAACAGTGGATGAGGCATAAAATGGATGAAATCTCGGTTTTGCAAGAAAAATTTGGCGCGGAGAAAGATGGGCGCGCAGTTGATAAATGTGTGATAATAGCAGCGGAAAAATTAACCGATGCCATAAAATTTTTGAAAGAGGAAGCATCTTTTGATGTGTTGATAGACATTGCAGGCGTGGATTATCTAGGCATGGAAAACCACAATGCGCCGCGCTTTGCCGTTATATATTGCCTTAAAAGCACCAAGAACATGGTTCGCTTGCGTTTAAAAGTTCAAGTTGACGAAGGCAAAAAAATCCCGACTATAAGCAAAGTTTACCCCATCGCAGACTGGCAAGAGCGCGAGGTTTGGGACCAGTATGGAATTTCCTTTGAAGGCCACCATAATCTTAAAAGGATTTTGAATCACGTCGATTTTGAAGGGCATCCGCTCCGCAAGGATTATCCAGCTAAAAAACGGCAATGGCTTTCTGAAAACGACAAAATGCTAGACCAACTTGAAGAACGTTTAGAGACTCTGGGCTACAAAGTTGTAGAGGCATAAAATGAAAGCAGCAATACTGACAAATGAATATCCACCAAACATCTACGGTGGAGCGGGAATTCACGTAGATTTTTTGACAAGGGAGCTGAAAAATTTATGTGAAATTTCCGTGCATTGCTTTGCGGATTTTTCGCCGCGCCCGTTTGGGGAATTTGAAGACCCAAAGTTCAAAAAAATCCTTGACCCTCTGGACATAAACCTGCAATGGATTTCCGCTATGCGCGGCATAGACATTGTGCATTGCCACACTTGGTATTCCCATTTTGCAGGGACGCTGGCAAGCCGCTTATACCAGGTACCGCTTGTGCTAACAACCCATTCCCTTGAGCCTCACCGCCCCTGGAAAGCCGAACAGCTTGGCGAGGGCGGCTATGCCATGAGCTGCTGGATAGAGCGCACCGCATATAAAAACGCAGACGGGATAATTGCCGTGAGCGAAAGGATGAAGCACAACGTTGTTAGCCTTTACGAAGTTGACGAAAGCAGGGTAAAGGTTATTTACAACGGCATAGACCCCGAATTTTATAGCCCCACTTTTGACGAGGCTATTTTGCAGAAATACGGCATAGACCCCAAAAGGCCCTTTGTGCTTTTTGTGGGCAGAATAACCAGGCAAAAAGGCATTTCCCAGCTGATACAGGCAATTCCTCAGATAGATAAAAACGCCCAGATTGTTCTTTGCGCTGGCGCGCCGGACACCCCTGAGATAGCAAAGGAGTGCAAAGACTTGATAGACAAGGCTAGGGAAAAGCGCGATGGCATAATTTGGATTCAGGAGATGCTGCCGCATACGGAGCTAAGGGTGCTCTACAGCCATTCTGCGGTGTTTGCAACCCCATCGCTTTACGAGCCTTTTGGCATAATAAACCTGGAAGCTATGGCATGTGGGACGCCTGTTGTGGGCAGCAATGTAGGCGGGATTCCTGAGATAGTTGTTGAAGGCGAAACGGGATATTTGGTCCCTTTGGAACAGGTGTCAGAAACGGACTTCTCGCCCAAAGACCCTAAAAAATTCCAAAGCGACTTTGCGGAGAAGCTCAATTTATTCCTCACAAACCCCGCTCTTTCCAAGAAAATGGGCGAAGCCTCAAGAAAACGGGCAGGAGCGGTGTTCAGCTGGAAAAGCATTGCCAAGCAAACCGTGGATTTTTATGGGGAACTTGCGGGCAAAAGGTGAATTACCCTTGACAATAAGGATTTTTTTTTTTATATTTTGAATACATTTTTAACCAGAGGACACTGTGATAGGAGTAACTGTAAAGCCCAATGAACCTTTTGAAAAAGCATTGAAGAGATTCACAAAATCTTGCGAAAAAAATGGAATTATTTCCGATGTCAAGCAACATCAGCGTTTTGAAAAACCATCCGAAAAAAAGAAACGTATTCACACGGCAACCCGCCGCAAGCAGCTAAAAGAACTCGCTGAACAGCATAAAAAGCGTCTATATTGATGACTCGTTTTATAGACACACACTGCCACATAGATACCATTTTAGAGAAAACCGGAGGCACGTCAGAGGCTTTATTTGAACAGATAACAACCCCTGACCTGGAAGCTATTGTCCATATAGCCTGTGACCCAAGGGACTTTGCCTGGGGCAGGGAATTCCTGCTGAGAAAAGAAATAAACGGGGTTAAAATCTACGGGGCTTTTGGGGTGCATCCTCTGAACGCGGAGAAGTTTTGCGAGCAAGCGGAAGCGGAAATTATCGAGTACCTAAAGCTGCCCAATGCGCTTGCCCTTGGCGAGATTGGGCTTGACTACCATTATCCCAATTATAGCCCGGACTTGCAGAAGAGGGTCTTTGCAAGGCAGCTGGAGATAGGGCTGGAGTTGAGCAAGCCCTTTGTATTTCACACACGCGAAGCGGATGACGATACCTTTGAAATTTTGCAAAAGTTCGACTGCGAAAAAGTTAAAGCGCATATACATTGCTACACAGGCTCGGCGAGTTTTGCACAAAAAATATTGGCATTAAAAGGTACCTATTTTTTTGGCTTTACAGGGGCTGTTACTTTCAATAAAACCGCAACCATAAGAGAAGCCGCCGCTGCCATCCCCTTGGATAAAATCCTTTTAGAAACCGATGCTCCCTACCTTGCGCCGGTGCCCTTCAGGGGCAAGGTCTGTACCCCAGCCATGATCCCAAACACCGCGCAGGTTCTAGCGGGCATAAAAAACATATCGCTCGATGATTTGTTTAAGGCGTGTAGGCAAAACACGGAAAAGATGTACGGGATTTAATCGTCATCGTCGTCGTCTGGGAATAGTTTAAAGAAGGCTTTTCTCTGTTCTTCAAATAGGTGCAACGCTTGCTTTTGCTCAAATTGCTCCCTATCTATATTTTGCATAAAGAAAGGTTCCAGCACAAAGTTTCGTTTTGTTATTTGGTCTTTTATCTCCAAAGCTGCATCAAAATTTGACCAAAGAATAAATATGCTGCCCAGCGGCATTTGCGCAAAGATGTTTATGTCTGCAAATACCGCCTTGTCTGCGGAAAGCTCTTGGTTGTTTTTAGAAGCGGAATCTAAAACTGCTTGTGCAAAAGACAGCGAGATTGCAAAGACAACAAATGCAGAAAAACGTACCATTTCTCTAAGCTCTCCATAAGAATATTAATTGACCAAGTTTTGAACGAATGGATATACAGGCACCATAAACTTATCAGGAGGGGAGCGATAGAGTTCTATTAGGATTTACCCTGCCTATCCAGCATATAATATAGATTTTTTTTAGACCCTTTGTCAATTCTTTTAATTTTTTTATTAAAAAATTGCATAAAATCGTTAAAAATACGCCCTTTTGTTTACTACATTCCAAAAGATGTCCATTATTATAGTCGATTACGGGGCGGGCAATTTAACCTCCGTTTATAATGCTTTGAGTTATTTGAGCATAAAAAGCAAGATTTCCAATAACCCTGAGGAAATAGAAAAAGCAGAAAAAATCATATTTCCGGGCGTTGGTGCTGCAAAAAACGCAATGGAAACCCTGAACAGAACCGGCATAGGAGAGGCTATTAAAAATTCGGTTAAAAAGGGGACTCCGGTTTTAGGCATCTGCATAGGCTGCCAAATAATCCTGGAGAGCAGCGAAGAAGATGGGGGAGTTCAGTGCCTTGGGATTTTGAAAGGGAGCGCGGTGAAATTCAAAACAGAGCCGAATTTAAAAATTCCCCATATAGGCTGGAACCAAGTCCATCTCACAAAAGAACATCCCATTTTCAAAGACATCCCGGATAACTCAAATTTTTATTTTGTGCATTCTTACCATCCAAGCTCTAGCAAAGAAGAATCCTTTTTAACTTATGGAGCTTGCACCTACGGCTCCCAGCTCTTTTCTTGCATTATAGGAAAAGACAATCTCATAGCCACTCAATTCCATTTGGAAAAAAGCGGTGAGATAGGATTAAAGGTACTCGGTAATTTCAGCAAAGTTTAAAACTTCTTTTCTTCAATTCGCATCCAGCCCATTTTTAGCTCTGAGTGGTTGCGCACAAAAGGCATGGCAGTTTTAACCGCTGTTCCGTTGGAGTTTACGCAACCCTCATAAGGCAGGTCAACTTTGGCTATCTTCAAAATATAAACTCCATTGCCAAAGCCGCGACCCTCTGCATTGAATGGATAAATGTTCACATTCACTTTTACAAGGCCGTTTATGGTGGACACATTTGGTGCCCCGTAATTGGTGCTTGTTGGAGCCACGCAATCTTCGCTGTGGGCAATTTTTTCTGCCCCGGAACCCTCTACATAGTTAGGGCCTTGCACAATGTTGCGGAATTCTTTTTCGCTGACTGTTTCGCGGTATTGGGTTATAAAATTGCCGAGTTGGTCATATACGGTGACGGCAATTTGAAAAGGTTGCTTTGCCATCAGGCTAAAGTTGAGGCAGTTTATGCGCGGTTTAGTTTCGTTTTTGTTTGAGGTGCAGCGGGTTGGGGCAACTTTAATTTTGCCGTTAACTGAACTTTCGCCAGCAAAACCGTTTTTGACAAAAGTGTAGCCCCCCTCCTTTGTTTGTACTGCAGGGTCTGCCATTCCAAAAGGCCCGTTGGAGCCTGGGTCTATTGGAGGCAAGCCAAAAAGTTTTTGCAGAGAACTATTTTCAATCCACTGTGAATATGGTATTCCGTTCACCTCGCCAGACGAGTTTGGGTAAGCGGTTAAAATCAATTCCCCAGCCTTGTTAGGAGGGATTGGTTTTCCCTGGTTAAACCATTCATCTTTAAACGGAGGTTTAATAGGATTATCATCTCCGGTAATAGGCATATCCGAAGCAAACGCGGCAAACGCAAAAACAAAGACTAACGGTATTTTTTTCAGCATTGTAAACCCAATGGCTTTATGTCCACACTTATAATTTAGTTATTTTTAGGGTTTTTGTGGGGTTTTTAGCAAAAAAAACGCAATATTTGCATTTTTATGTGATTCTCGCAACGTAATTTTGTGTTCCCCCCTCGAATTATGATTTCTTAACGAAATCATATGAATTTTCTAAATTACCACCCATGAAAAAACTTTTACCACTTATCGCTCTCAGCGCGCTTGCTCTTGTAGCTTGCAAAAAAGGCTCGGTTTCCGGCTTGGTCATAGACCCGTTTAGCGGAAAAGCAGTCGAATTACCCACAGTGTACATAAAAGGCACCGTATTTAATTCGCAGAAAATTCCGGGCGGTTTGCCAGACGGCAAATTCAAGTTCGAAGGCATTGAACCTGGAACTTATACATTAGAAGCTGGCAAAGGCAAGTATTCAAAAGGGCACGTGGAATTTACCATAACCAAAGAGAACATGGAAGTTTCGCAAAATGTTTACATATACGGCCAAGAGGTTAGCCCTGGGTTATACCGCACTATTGAAAACTCAAACGCAGAAAAAATAACCAGCGACTGGGAAGTTTGGCGCCCTGCCTGCAAAGAAACCGCTTTTGCCCTGCGCACAAAATTCGAAAGCGAAGTGGAGAACCCAAAGACAAAGAAAAAAGAGAAAAAAGACAATGTGCTGCCTCCGCCAAGAAATGTTCCAGCGGAAATAGTCGCATTGTATAAGATAACCACCTCGGTATCTTCTCCGGTTGAGGCCATCTCTTACCCCGTTATCTCTTCCCCAGCCAAGAACCACAAGGATTGCGCTGGAGTTGGCGAAAAAGAAACATTGCTCATTCCAGATACAACCAAAGGTGTAGCTTTGACTTCCGGCTACAAGAGCGACAATCTTTACGAGATAAAAGGAAGCCTGATAGGTGGCAAAAAGCAATTTTTGGCACTCAGCCAAAACGGTAAGCTAGTTGGGCTTTATTATCTAAACGCTCAATGAAATATAACTGGTTGCAACCCATTATATTTACGCTCCCTGTTCTTTCGGGGGCGTTTTTGCTTTTTCAGAGATTTTCGCAAGGTTATGCTAAGGCTTGGGATATAGAGTGGGGCTACTACGCAGTGCTCGCGCTGTTCGTGTGGTTTTGCGCGGCTTTGGCTTGGAATGCAAAAGAGATTTTTAATAGAGCAAAGAGCTATTTGCCATCAAGAGTTTCGGGGCTTTGCTTGGCGGGTCTTTTGGTTTTGTTCGCGGTTTTTGCCGCAACTCAAATAGATTTGCAGCATAGGGTTCTAAGCGATGAAACCAGCTGGGAGTCCATGGCTTTGGAGATGCGGTTTGCTCAAAGCGGCGGGGTGTGCAATCAGGGAGTGTGGAAAGACGGCGCTCTTGAATGCAAAGATGTGGTGAACAATTTTAAGGGCAAGGCTTTTGCCTTTGTTCAGAGCGTTGCGTTTTTGTTTGCAGAGCCTACTAGAGAAACCGCTTTGCGTATAAACTTGCCGCTTGCGCTTGCCTCGGTGGCTTTGCTGTTCTTTGCCATGTTCAGATTCACCAAAGACGAATGGCTTGCGCTGGCAGCTGCGATTTTTTTGGCTAGCCAGCCCATATTTTTGATGCAGTCCAGAAGCGCGTCAACGGAGGTGTTGTATGTGTTTCTGTTTACCGCCTTGCTCGCTTTTTATTCCATTGTCCCACCAAAAGAAGTTAGCTTTAAGCACTTTGCACTGATAATCCCATTGCTCGGTTTTTTTGCGCAAACAAGGCAAGAAACTCTGTTTTGCTTTATACCTTTTGTTCTTTTTTACCATTCATATTTTACGGCAAAGCCTCAGCGCTTGGCTATTTTCACCGCCTTGACAATACTGGCTTCGTGGCCCTCCATAAATACCATGATAGCCTACAGAGGCTATGATTTTCAGGGTGGCGAGTATGCAGCACATTCATTTGCCAATTTTACATATAATTTAAAGAGCAATATAGTGGTGATGCTGAATACGGAACTTGACCCAAACGGGCTTTTGAAAAATCCGTTTTACACAACTTATACGCTTTTGCTTTTTTTGAGTTCTGCATTGCTCATATACAAAATTGCTTATGAAAAAAAGTACAGATGGGCTGCTCTGTTATTCGCGTTGTTCTGCTTGCAAATAGGGGTTATACTCTTCAACGTTTCTGGAACTTTTGAAATAGATATAAACCAAAGATATGTGCTTGTTGCCCTGCCTCTGTTCGCTATTGTTATGGCTGCGGGTTTGTGCGCCGCTTTCAACGGAAGCAGGTCAAAAATTGTATGCGGCGTGGCAGCTGTTTTGGCTGTTTATCTATCGCTGTACCATAAAGAGAGTTTTAACAAGAACATTTTATACAACAAAAACAAGCTCCTTGCAGAAGAGGATTATTTAAACACCGAGTTAAAAAAAATGCCAAAAAATTCCATATTCCTATATGCGCGCCCGTGGCAAATGCTGGCAAGCGGGTTCAATGGATTTTCTGAGCGGCAATTTTTGAGCTGGTCCTCAAATGAATTGGATGAGTGGCGAAAATTCTCCGAAGACAATATCTACCTTGTGCGTGGGCAAGACGGCTACGGCGAGGTGAACAGAAAAACCCGCGTTGTTGGCTTTAAAACCACAAGTGCCATAGATGAAATTTTAGGTGAATACAAAGCGCAGAGAATTTTTTCGCAAGCCAAGCCTTTTGGCTATGCGCTGGAAGCCTACAAAATAGGGAAAAAACAGGGGGAGTCTAACTACCCCGCAAGCATAAAGTGGAATAGCGAAAGCGGACTGTTGGAATGGAGCTTGCCGGATACTTTGGTGGATTACAAACTTTCTCTGAATAATGAATTTTTGAATTTGGAAAAGAATAACCGCAATGTTCAAGTAAAAACTCCCGGTATGCACTACGCTGTTTTCACAGTATTCCCCGAAAACGACACCGTTCAAAAAACGGTACAATTCTTTATCCGTTCTGAAAATAATAGCTTGCTCCAAGACGCAAAACTGAGCAACTGGGCTCAGGATTGGGGAGACCCAAAAATTGGGAAATCTGTTGAGAACAATGCTATAAAAATAGACGGGAGATTTTTTGAATTTGGCATAGGCTCTCATGCAAAATCAACGCTGGTTTGGGACTTGAACGGCGCGTATAAAAAATTCCACAGCTACATAGGCTTAGATGATGAGTCCGCTTGCGGCAACGGAGCTATATGGATTGTTAAAGGGAATGGCAAGGAGCTTTACCGCTCCAAAGTTTTAACCTCTCGCGAAATTGATTCTTTGGCAATTGACGTCAGCGGGGTAAAAGTTCTGGAATTGGAAACCTTGGACAACGGCGATAAAGACTGCGACCATGCCGATTGGGCAGGTGCGTGGCTTGAATAAGGTTAATGGCTATAAATTTGCTTAACGGTTTCTTCAATGTGCCCTAAAACCGTTTGAACTCGCATATCCACCGAGGAGCCGTTCTCAGATTCCAACAAGCAACCGCCTCTCTCTATGGTGCTATCGGGGACCAATTCAATGCTTTTTAGCGAACCCATAGCGGGTTTCCAAAATGTTTCAGTCTCATTTGCGGGTTTCACGTCCAGAGGATTTAGCCGAACTTTCAATTTTTCCTCTTGCCCTAAAAATACAAATGTCTCTTTAAGAACCCTGGCTATTATGTTTGGATTATCGATAGCTTCTTCGCAAAAAATTCTCTTTGCTATGGCAAGGGCTATCTCTGTTGTGATGCCCTCAATTTTTTCAAAATTCTCCTTTTGCTGCGCAACTATAGATTCAAATGTTTGATTGACGGAACCCTGCAAATCCGCTAATTCGGCTTTCCATTTTTCGGTGGAAATTTTTTCGCCTTCTGCCGTTCCTTGATTTTTTCCTTCTTGAAATCCCTTGTCGTGCGCGTTTTTTGCGTCTTGCTCGGCTTTACTTTTTAAGTTCTGTGCTTCGCCTTTGAGAGTGGCTATTTGCGATTGCAAATTTGTTATCTCGGCTCTTAGGCGGTCTTCTGGCGAATCCTTTGTAGCCTTGGGGTTCATCTGGAATTCCGCCACCTTAAAACCAGCCATCGCGGCGGGCCTTATGGCTTGCGCCGCGCTTCCTTTTAGAATGGTTTTTAGCTGGACTTTACCCGGGTCATCATTTTGCGACATCTAAAAAATAATATAGAAAAAGTAAGGGCAACCCTTGCGGTTGCCCTTACTGTCCAAAAAAGTGTTTAAACAGTGTTTAAACACTTTTTGGACACTTGAAAACGGCGAAATTAGCGCAGGAGAGCCGTTTTTTGCATGGCACGCAAATTGTCTTTATTATAGAAACTTTAACAAGAGGTTTCAATGAGCAAAGAGTTAAAATCGGCTAAGAAAAGCGAAGGAAAAAGCACAGCTTTTTTTGATGTCCTCACTTGCACCGCCGTCCAAGTATATCCCTTCAAGGAAAACGGAGGCAAAACCAAAGCCTTTGCAAGGGCAACCATAAACGACCAACTCCAGCTAACCGGTTTAAGGGTTGTGGATGGCTCAAACGGATTTTTTGTCTCTTACCCGCTTGACCCAACCTACAAAGGCGAGGACTATCACTCCATCTATTACCCGCTAAACAAAGAACTACGAGACCACATAGAACAGTGCGTCTTGGAAAAGTACCAGGAATTAGTCACCGCCTAACAATCAGGTCAATGTTCAAGAGAATCAAAAGCGCGGCGTTACGTGGCATAGAGGCGGTTCCGGTGGAGATAGAGGTGGATAGCACTTCCGGCTTGCCTGGGTTTTCGCTTGTAGGCTTGCCGGACAACGCTGTTCGCGAAGCGAGGGAAAGGGTTATTTCCGCTATGCGAAGCTGCGGTTTTTATGGTTGTTCCACTAGAATGACCGTAAATATGTCTCCAGCAGACTTGCGTAAGGAGGGGGCTTCCTTTGACTTAGGACTTGCTATTGGAATGTTGGCTGCAACGGAGCAGATTGATGTATTGAACATTGAGAGTTATCTGTTTTTAGGGGAACTTTCGCTGGATGGCAGGTTGCGCCCGGTGCATGGGGTTTTGGCGGTTGCCGCTAATCTTGCGCGCTACGCGCCGGACACGATTTTTGTTGTTCCCTACGAAAATTTTGAGGAGGCCGCTTGCGTGGAAACGCTCAAGGTTATAGCCCCCAAAACTTTGGATGAGTGTTTAAAAAGGTTGCAGGAGCCGGAAATGGCTTGTTGTCGTTACCATGAATGTCCACCGGTTTCTGCAACCCAAAATAAAACAGCCGATTTTTCGCAGGTGTATGGAATGGCTAATGTTAAACGCGCTCTTGAAATTTCCGCTGCCGGCGCGCACAACTTTCTTTTGGTGGGTTCGCCAGGTTCTGGAAAAACACTCTGCGCCCGTTGCTTGCCGGGCATTTTGCCAGCCATGCGGAGAAACGAATCTTTGGAAAGCACCATAATACATTCCTGCGCCGGAATGTTCGGTTCTTGCAAAGGGTTGATGAAGAGCCGCCCTTTTAGGTCTCCGCATCACACCGCAACCGTTGCATCGTTGGTAGGCGGAATGAAGCTGCGCCCTGGCGAAGCGAGCCTTGCCCACAACGGGGTTCTTTTTTTGGACGAACTGCCGGAGTTTCAGCGAGCGGCTTTGGAGAGCTTGAGGCAGCCCTTGGAAGAAGGCGTGGTTCGCCTTAACAGAGCCTCTGGGAGTATATGCTTCCCAGCCAGCTTTGTTTTGGGCGCCGCTATGAATCCTTGCCCCTGCGGTTATGCTATGGATAACCGCAGGGACTGCCGCTGTATGCCGGAGGCTATAAAACGCTATAGAACCAAGGTGTCTGGCCCTTTGCTGGACAGGATAGACCTTCAAGTATCGGTTCCTTCGGTTCCCATAGATGAGAGCCGGCAGGGCAAAATAGGGGAGAGTTCCGATGAAATTCAAAAGCGTGTTGAAAGAGCCTGCGAAATTCAGGAGGGTAGGCTTAAAGAGAGGAGAATTTTTCGCAACGGGCATCAGGACGGCAAAACCCTTAAAGACATTCTCTTTTGGGATAACGAGGCGGAAAATTTTGCCTTAAAAGCTGCGGAAAAATGGCGGATGAGCCACAGAGGTTATGACAGAATGTTAAAAGTTGCCCGCACCATTGCTGATTTAAGGCAGAGCATCAAGGTAGAACGCCCCGACTTGGCAGAGGCTATTCAATACAGAGCTTTGGAAACGGTATGGATGGATTGAAATTTGCTATTTTTACATTCCGTTGTTAGGCTAGGATATGTGAGGATATTTATGGGTAGTGATGATTGTTACAACGGAAAAAGCAAATTTATATTTATAACGGGCGGAGTTTTGTCCGGCCTTGGGAAGGGTGTGGCAGCCGCATCGATTGGCGCGCTGCTCTCCCGCTTTCGTGTTATTCCGGTGAAATGCGATGGTTATTTGAATGTTGACCCAGGCACCATGAACCCCATTGAGCATGGCGAAGTTTTTGTGCTTGATGATGGTGGCGAAGTTGATATGGATTTTGGCCACTATGAACGTTTTTTGCACATAAACGGCAAGTCCGAGTGGAGCTTGACAATGGGCAAGGTGTTCTCCACCTTGATAGACAGCGAGCGGCAGGGTGTTTATGCGGGCACAACAATTCAGTTTATTCCCCACGTTGCTGATGTTATAAAAAATCATCTCTTTAAAACTGCGAGCAAAGAAAACGCGGATATTTTGCTCGTTGAAATTGGCGGAACCGTTGGCGATTTGGAAAATGAATTTTTTATAGAGGCTGCCCGCCAGCTCTCCAATATAGTAGGCCCGGATAACTGCATATTTGTGCATTTAACTTATGTTCCCATCCCAAACGGAACTCACGAGCAAAAATCAAAACCAACGCAAATGTCCGTACGCGATTTAAATGAAAGGGGAATTTACCCCGATATAATAATAGGCCGTTGCAGCGAACCCCTCACTCCAAAAATCAAGGAAAAAATCGCCCTCTACGGGAATATCCCCAGCAAAAATGTTATATCGGGCTTGGATATGGAATACGTTTATGAAATTCCGCTGAGTTATCAAGAAGAGGGTATTTTGGATATAATATTTAAAAAATTGAAAATAGTGGGCGCAAGCTCTCCAAAAATGGACGAGTGGAAACGCCTTGTTGATGTGTGCAAAAAGAAATACGAAAACCCCAAAAAAACTTTGACTGTGGCTTTATGCGGTAAGTATATGCAGCTGGAAGATTCTTATGCGAGCATAAGAGAGGCCTTGATTCACTCTGCCGCTAATTTAAACATAGCTTGTAAATTAAAAATGCTGGATACGGAGTTTTTGAATAAACCCGAAGGCAAAGATGTTTTGGAATACATAAAAGAACAGTTGGCAGATGTTGATGCTGTGATAGTTCCGGGCGGTTTTGGCAGCCGTGGAATGGAAGGGAAAATTTCGGTTATACAGGCCGCTAGGGAGATGAATATCCCTTTTCTTGGGATTTGCTACGGAATGCAACTGGCCGTTGTGGAATACGCTCGCCACAAGTGCGGAATGCCGCTTGCCAACACCGCAGAGGTGGAATCAGATGGCATAGAGGTAAAGGAACCCGTGATCGCGTTTTTGCCCGGCTTGGAATATGTGAAGGTTTTGGGCGGCACGCTCCGCAAAGGCGGCTACGATGTGTTCTTAAAAAAGAATTCTCTGGCGGAAAAAATTTACAACGGAGCTTCTGTGATAAGGGAGAGGTTCAGGCATCGCTACGAGGTTAATCCTCTGTATATAAACAAACTGGAAGAGAACGGCTTAACATTCTCCGGCCATTCCGTAAAAGAGGACAATATAATGCAGATGATGGAAATCTCCGACCATCCATTCTTTGTCGGGTGCCAATTCCATCCAGAGCTTACATCCACATTGCTAAAGCCCTCTCCTTTATTTTACAATTTATTGAAAGCGGGGGAGGTTAGGCGTAATGAACGCAGCTGAGAAAAAATTTTTATTCTTAGCTCTGTTCTTGTTCGCCTTGGGGGGAATATCTCGCTTAGGGGTATTCAACAGCCTTTCCCCTTTGGAAAGCATTGGGCTGCCCATAAACCCCGAATTTGCAAGCCTTGCCGACAGCACCTCGCTAGACTCTGTAGCAAGCGACAGCTTGGCAACCGATAACAGCGATTTTGCCAGTTTCAAAAAGGAAAAAAAGCCCAAAAAGAAAGCCCCCGCCTTTCCTCTTTCCATAAACACCGCCAGCAAAGAAGATTTGTGCTTTATAAAGGGCGTTGGCCCATCGCTCGCTCAAAAGATAGTGGAGCATAGGGAAACAAAAGGCTCCTTCCACTCCGGGAAGGATTTGGAAAAAGTCTCCGGCATTGGAGCCAAAAAAAGAGTGGCTATAGAAGAATTTGTGAAATTCGACTAGTACCTATAAATATCCGACTTGTAAGGCCCGTTTACGTCAACGCCTATGTAGCTTGCTTGCTCTTTGGTCAGCTTGGTAAGCTCAACACCGAGTTTATCCAAGTGCAAGCGGGCAACTTTTTCGTCTAGGATTTTTGGCAGGGTATATACAGAGCCGTTTTGGTATTTTAAACCGCTTACGGTTTTTTTGCCCTGAGCGTTTAGCCACAAATCTATTTGAGCAATTGTCTGATTGGTGAAGCTCGCGCTCATCACAAAGCTGGGGTGCCCTGTTGCGCAACCTAAATTGAGCAAGCGGCCCTCTGCCAAAATCAAAACGCTGTGACCGTCTTTGAAAATCCATTCATCGTATTGAGGTTTTATGTTCCTCTTTTTAATGCCCTTGACTTTCTTTAAACCAGCCATGTCTATTTCGTTGTCAAAATGGCCTATGTTGCCAACAACGGCGCGGTGTTTCATCTTTTGCATGTGGCTTGCCAAAATTATGTTGGTGTTGCCTGTGGTTGTAACAAAAAAATCCGCAATGCCAACAACGTTTTCCAAACGATTAACTTCATAACCTTCCATGCTCGCTTGCAATGCGCAAATAGGGTCTATCTCTGTGACTATAACCCTTGCGCCTTGCCCGCGCAAACTTTGGGCACAGCCTTTGCCAACTTCTCCGTATCCGCAAACAACCGCGATTTTACCGGCAATCATAACATCAGTGGCACGGTTAAAGCCATCTATCAATGAATGGCGGCAGCCGTAGGTGTTGTCAAACTTGGATTTGGTTACGGAATCGTTTACATTTATGGCAGGGAAGGGGAGTTCTCTCTTTTTTGACATCTCGTAAAGGCGGTGTACGCCTGTAGTTGTCTCTTCAGAAACGCCTTTTATCTCCCTGCGAATTTTTGTCCAGTGCTTTGGGTCTTTTGCAAAAGTTTTTTTGCATAATGCGAGGAACACGCCCCATTCTTCGCTATCGTGTTTGGGGTTATAAGATGGGACTTTGCCAGCGTCCTCAAACTGCGCTCCGCGAACCACGAGCATGGTTGCATCTCCGCCATCATCTAAAATCAAGTTTGGGAGTTTGCCACCGGGGAAATTCATCGCCCTCTTGGTGCATTCCCAGTAATCTTCCAAAGATTCGCCCTTCCATGCAAAGACGCTTATGCCTTTTGGATTTTTTGGAGTTCCGTTTTTGCCAACGGCAATAGCGGCAGCGGCGTGGTCTTGGGTGCTGAATATATTGCAGCTAACCCATTGAACCTCGGCTCCAAGCTCAACCAGCGTCTCTATTAAAACCGCTGTTTGAATGGTCATGTGAAGGCTGCCCATTATCCTAGCTCCTTTAAGCGGATGCTTGCCCTTATATTCTTTGCGGAGAGCCATTAGACCCGGCATCTCTACCTCTGCAAGCTCAATCTCTTTCCTTCCCCAGTCCGCTAGGGAAATATTCGCTACTCTATATTCCAAATTCATTTGAACCTCAGTTTCCGGTTAAAGTGATTAATAAGACTGTCGCTATAAAAACAGCGGTTACAATGGCAAACTCTATAGGATTCTCTATAATGGTTTGTTTTGCGGGTTCAGTTGCAGCTGGAGCTGGGGCAGGAGCAACGGGAGCAGCCACCGTTTCGGGCACAGCTTCCGGGGCTTGTTCAACAGCTTCGGTTTCAGCAGCAGGAGCCGAGTCTTGTGTGGCAACGGGTTGTTGCGGCACTGGATGAGTAGCAGCTGGTGCAGCGGCTGGCGTAGCAGCAGCAGGATGAGTGGCCGGAGCGGCAGCTGGGGCAGCAGTAGCAGGTGCAGCGGCTGGCGTAGCAGCAGCAGGATGAGTGGCCGGAGCGGCAGCTGGTGCTGGAGTTGTGGCATGAGCTGGAGCAGCAGCCGGAGCGGCAGCAGCAGGTGCAGCGGTTGGCGTAGCAGCAGCAGGTGCAGCAGTTGGCGTAGCAGCAGCAGGTGCAGCAGTTGGCGTGGCAGCAGCTGGCGTAGCGGTCTGCTTTGTTTTAGCTGTGTTTTCTGCAAATATGCAAATAGTGAATATCATTACAAAAAGGGAAATGCGTTTTACCATGTTTTCTCTCCAAAAAATCCAAATATAATTTAGAAAATTATCAGCCCTTTATCAATTTTTGCTCATCCCTGCCTGTACTGCGGTTATGGCTATGGTATAAACAATATCGTCCACCAAAGCACCACGGGATAAATCGTTTACGGGCTTTGCCAACCCCTGAAGCATGGGGCCAATGCTAACGGTGTTTGCGCTACGTTGAACGGCTTTATATGTGGTGTTGCCGGTGTTCAAATCCGGGAATACGAATACCGTGGCACGCCCCGCTATGTGGCTGTGGGGAGCTTTTGTGTGGGCAACGGATTCCATTATCGCGGCATCGTACTGCATGGGGCCGTCTATTTCGATGTCCGGGCGGAGTTCTTTCACCTTTTGCGTGGCTTCTTTTACCTTGTCAACATCCTCGCCTTTGCCGCTTTCGCCTGTGCTGTAACTCAGCATCGCAACTCGTGGCACAATGCCAAAATCCCTGGCGGTGTCTGCGCATTGTATAGCTATTTGCGCAAGCTCGGTTGAATTTGGGTTTGGGTTTATAGCGCAGTCGCCGTAAACAAGTACCTGCGTTGGCAAGCACATAAAGAATACCGAGCTTATGATAGAGGTTCCCGCATGTGGCTTAATTATCATAAGCGCAGGGCGAACAGTGTCTGCTGTAGAGTGGATTGCGCCGCTCACAAGGCCGTCTGCATCGCCGGTTTTTACCATCATAGTTCCAACCCAAACGCTGTCTTTTAGTATTTTCTCGGCTTCTTCTGTGGTCATGCCTTTGTGTTTGCGAAGCTCCACGAGCAAAGGCACGTATTTTGGTGCGATGTTTTCCGGATCTATAATCTCAAGGTCGGGAGGCAAGGTCATATAAAGAGTAGCCGCTGTTTTTTCCACATCGGCTCTTTTTGCGAGCAGTAGGGGATGCGCTATCTGCCTTTGCAATGCGAGTATGGCGGCGCGCACGGTTCTTGGTTCCGAGCCTTCCGGCAAAACAATTTTGGTCTTGTACTTTTGCGCTTTTTTAATCAAGAAGTTGCGGAATTCCGGCGGGCTCATCCTGCGTTCCCTGCTTTGGTTCAGGATATGCTCCCAAGGTTCTTCCTCTATTCCGGCTATAACATTTTCCTTGCTTGGTTCTTCTCCGCCGTGGACAAAGCCCAGCGCGGGTAAATCGCTGCCTTTGCACGCTTCTCTTAGAGCAGTTTCGTAATTTTCATCAACGTTCAAAAACAGGCAACCTGCCATAAAAGCATTTGCATTCTTGTGAAAATGCTCTTCAACGGAAATTTCGCTCACAAGCATTTCGGGTGATTTTCCTTTTGCGCTTGCAACCAAAATTATATCGGCATCAAAAGCGGATGTGAGCATACGGTGAAGCTCTTTTTTATAAAAAATATCAGGAGTGGAAATGCCCTCAACAATCACGGCATCGTTTTTAGCGAGTACCCTTGAGAACTTGTCCACCAAAAGCTCCATTATAATCTGTTCGCAATTGGAAATTATGGAATTTCGTATTTCGGTAAAATTTATTCCGCGTTCTCCAAACGGAATGAATTTCACCACCTTCAAACCTCTTTTGCTGAGTGTTTCCAAAATCCCATCTGCCACATTCCCAAGCGGGACGCCATTTGCTGCCGGTAAAAGAATATAAGCATGTTTCATATTTCATAATATAGTAAACGCTGGGCAGCAGGGACGGCAGCAATAGCGGGGGTGAGAGCGTAGATTTTTTGTATATTATATATAGAGGTTTTTCTATGGAGTTGATAGCACAAATTGGCGGGTTTGCGGGGCTGGCCTCGCTGGTTGGTGTTTTGCTGGCTTTCATGGTCAATTACCGCAAGAGCAACACCGATGCTTTCGCCGCCGCTTCTAAGGCATTCAACGACCACTTGGAATCGTCCCGCAAAGATTTCCAAGCTCAGATAACTGGTTTCCAAGCCCAGCTATCGGGCTTCCAGCAGCAAGTCGGCAATATCCACAGCCAAATGGAAACTTGGCAAGCACTTTACAAGGCGCAGACGGAAGAGAACCAAAAGCTCGTTGCGGAGGTTGCCGCACTCAAAGCTAAGATAGAGCAGCTCACGGGTGAAATAGACAAGCTAAGAGCGGAGAACCACGAGCTCAAAGGATTGCTGAAAGCTTCGGGCGTCATCAAATGAGGAAAGGTTAATTCCCCGCTGTCTTGGTATATACCGTGCCTTCCGAGTCGGTTATTGTATTATTGCTGTTTATCTTGGCTGTTTCGGTCGTGAAAAAGCCATCAAGATAATCAGACATAATGTCAAGAAACTCGGAAATTTGCCCGTCTGTTAATCCCAATCCTTTCGCCCATTTTCTAAGAGCATCAACAGTCTGATTTCTGTTGTACCATTTGTTTCCGTCAAAGATTAAGTCGTCATCTTCGCTAAACTGCTCATTCAAAACATTCCCGTGAAGCTCCGTCACAGTTGTGGTGATAGTGCTTCCGCTAACGGTATAGGTTCCCTTCATGGCTGTTATGTTATCCTCTGTATATACGAAGCTGCCGTTGTTGTTGCCAGTAAACGTAATTTCCGAGCCGTCATCGCCTTCCCATGTTCCGTTGATAGAAAAAACGGCAGAACCGCCGCTAGACGAAGACGAGCCGCCGTTGCTGCTTGATGAAGGCAAAGTCGTGTTGCCCCTTGACGAAGACGAAGGCGTGACGGGGCTGCTACCGCCGTCCTTTGAATACGCTATTATGTTGTCCTCACTACACCAAGCGACAAATGTGCCACCGCCATAGACGATTCCATCCATACCGTATCCATAACCGTATGAGTCTTTACCGAGAACGTATTCTCCTGCGGAAGTCCAGTTTATGCCGTCAGTCGAAATCCTTATGTTTCCGTGAAGATCCCCAGCGACAAATTTGCCATTGGCAAAGACGATTGCGGTGGTGAAGCCTGAGACACCAAATGGGGGTATTGCTACAACTGTCCATGTAGTGCCATCTGTTGAAATCGACATTTTGTCATCCGGTCGCCAGTCTGCTCCGCCGGCGACAAACTTACCATTGCCAAAGGCGAGTGCATGGAGTCCGTCAGAGGTGGTAAATGTGGAGTTCCCTGCGGCTGTCCATGTTACGCCGTTAGTTGAAGTCGCCATTTTGCCGCCCCACCCTTGACCGTTTTGTGTTGAAGCGGCAACAAACCTGCCGTTGCCAAAGACTATAGCTTTAATAACGTGTTCAAGTGTGGAGTTCTCTGCGGCTGTCCATGTTATACCATCCGTTGAAGTCGCAATTTCACCGAAACTTCCCCCTGCGACAAACATACCATTGCCATAGGTGATTGATTCGATACTGTATGTGAATATGTTGCTGACATCTACGGCTGTCCATGTTATGCCGTCCGTTGAATACGCTATTTTGCCCTGGCCACCTACGATAAACTTGCCACCACCATAGGCGATTGATTCGATGGATGCGTTCAGGCGGTCGGGTAATTTAAGCATGTTACTGAGATCTGCGACTTCTGTCCATGTTGCTCCGTCAGGTGAAGTCGCTATTTTGCAACCTTTAGGTTCGGCAGATGCACCGACATATGCGATAAACTTGCCATTGCCATAAGCGATTCCTTTGATTACATCCATGCCGAATGGAGACGGTACTATTGTCCATGCACCGGGGCCAGTGACGGGGCCCGTGCCACCGCCTGGGCCAACAGGGCCAACAGGGCCGTTGGGATTGCTGTCTTCAGAGCAGCCAAAGGCAAAAGCCAAGGCAAGTGCGAGGATTGCCACGAGAAGAAAACGTCTATTTGTTTTCATGTTCAAACTCCTATTTAAAAACTAAAAGTCATGTTTCGCGTATGAATATACAAAAAAATGACAAAGCTGTCAAGGAAACAGCCCGCCTTTTTGCTATATCTTAAAACGCGTATCCTAAGCCGCAGTAGATAACAAGCCCTATGCTTACGCCTACCTTCTCTTCATAAGTATTCAAACCAATTATATCAAAAGCTACCGGTCTCTGAGTACCAATGGTAATGGGGAGTTTTATCCCAGGCTGAACAAAAAACTCTCCGGGGTCGCCAGCATCAACTTTCCAGCCCAAGCCGGGGCTTATGACAAAACCGCTGGTTGAAATCCAATCAGTGGTTTTATATGTGCCTCCGCCATAACCAAAGAGATTGGCGGATTTATATTCATACTCTCCTATGCCGGTGTGGTAATTATACCCTATGCCAAGTTCCCCAAAGAATATGGGGCTTACATAGTAGCGCCCAGACGCAATAATTCCACCGTCATTCCAAATGAAGATAAGTGAATGCCAATAAGCTTCCACGCCTATGGAAAACTCAGAACTCAGCATACGCTCATATCGCGCGCCTATAGCGAATAGGCCAACTTCGCCGGATATCCAGTTGTCTATTGAGGCTGGCTTTTTTGCCTCTTGCGTTGTTGCTTGCGTTGTTGTTTTTGCTGGTGTTGTAGTTTTCGCGGTTGTTGTTGTTTTTGACTGTGTTGTTGTTTTTGCTGGTGGCGCTGCCATAGCTGTTAGCGCAAAAACTGCTAAAAAGATGGCGATTAGTTTGGATGTTCTCATTTGTTTTCTCCGTTGAAAGATTCTTTTGGGCTTTTGTGGCTAATGGTCATGTTCGCAAGCAAATATAGAAAAAAATGACAAAGCTGTCAAGGGGGGCTTCATACGCAAGGACATACAATGGTTTTCTATATTCCAAAAAATATGAATTCCGCTTTTATAGCAATAGAAGGTCCCATAGGCGTAGGGAAGTCTGCGCTTATGGATGCACTTGAAAAGGAATACGGCAAGCAACATCTGCATTCTTTTAGGGAAGAACTGGAACCTAACCCTTTTTTGGATAAGTTTTACGAAGATAAAAGCAAATACGCCTTTCAAACGCAAATAGCCTTTATGCTATCGCGCTATAAGCAATATGAGGAACTGCAAAAGAGCCTTAAGCAACCGGATTTGTTTGTGGGGCACAAGCTCTATGTCTCGGATTTTATCTTTGAAAAAAATGATATTTTCGCGGAGCTTACCATAGAGAATGAGCACGAGTGGAAGCTATACCAAAAAATGCGCGACATTCTTTTGGAGTCATCAAAAAAATTCATAAAGCCGGACTTTGTGGTTTATCTAAGGGCGGGCGAGAAAACCTTGTATAAAAGGGTTCAGGATAGGGTAAGGCAAACAGAGAAGCTGAGGCTTAGAGACGTGGATGGGGATAAAGATAGAGGCATAACAAAAGATTATCTTCAAAAGCTAACCGCCCTTTACGACCGCTACTTTTTCCATTACAAAACAAGCCCGGTTTTGATAATAGATGTGAACGATATAGACTTTGTGCACGAAGCCTCGGTTACATCCTCAATCATAGGCTACATAAAAAAAGCTATGGATACCCCTCCTTCGCAGAACACTTATATAAAGCTGGAATGGTAGATTACAATTCCATTCCCTCGCCTTGCTATGTGCTTGAAGAAAGCCGGCTGGTTCGCAATTTGGAGATTTTAGCCAGGGTGCAAAGAGAAGGGAGCGCAAAGGTTATATGCGCCCTCAAGGGGTTCAGTTTTTGGAAAACATTTCCGCTTGTAGCGGAGTATTTAAGCGGGGCAACCGCGAGCAGCTTAAACGAAACTCTTTTGGCAAGCCAAATGGGCAAGGAAGTTCATGTGTGCGCCCCAGCATACAGAGCGGATGAAATTGAGCAGATTTTAAGCCATGCCAGCCATATAACATTCAACAGTTTTTCGCAATGGAATTTGTTTAAAAAAGAAACTCAAAAAAAAGGCATCAGCGCAGGCATAAGGATAAACCCGGAGTTTTCCACTGTGGATGTTGATTTATACAACCCGGCTGGCCGCTATAGCCGCCTTGGGGTTACAAAAAAAGAGTTTAAGCCAGAGTTTTTGGACGGCATTGAGGGCTTGCATTTCCATGCGCTTTGCGAGCAGAACGCAGATGCCTTGGAAGCCGTGCTGGCAAGGGCAGAAGAGAATTTTGGGGAGTGGATTCCCAAAATGAAATGGATGAATTTTGGCGGGGGGCACCATATAACCAGGGCGGATTACGATGTTGAAAAGCTGATAAATATCCTGAAAAAGTTTCACGAAAAATATCCGGGGGTTGAGATTATTTTAGAACCAGGCGAGGCGGTTGGCTGGCAAACCGGCGAGCTTGTATCCACCGTTTTAGACATTGTGCATAACGAAATAGACATAGCTGTTTTAGATGTATCTGTGTCGGCGCACATGCCAGATTGCTTGGAGATGCCTTACCGCCCAATGGTTCTAGGCAGCGATGAGCCAAACGTTAAACCGCATACCTACAGATTGGCTGGCAATTCCTGCCTTGCAGGGGACATAGCCGGGGACTATTCTTTTGACAAGCCTTTGAGTGTAGGCTCTAAAATTATATTCATGGATATGATTCACTATACAATGGTAAAAACCACATTCTTCAACGGGGTAAAACATCCTTCTATAGGGATTTGGAAAAACAATAAATTCAACCTTGTTAAGGAATTCAATTACGAAAGTTTTAGAGATAAACTATCTTAGACTTACCTGTACACGCACCTAAAGCCTACATGCGTTCCCCAATAGCGGGTATCCTCTTCCTCTCTGTTTTCAACGCTTAAATTTTTTTCTTTGGATTTATAGCTGCCGCCTTTGAGGAATTTATATTTGCCGTTCCAAAAACCATCGTCCTTAACCCATTCGGCAACATTGCCGAACATATCGTAAAGCCCCCAGCCATTGCTCTTTTTGCTGCCTACAACTTCTGTTTTTTTTGCGTTGAACACGGCATAATCTTTTGCATTACCATCCTCTTGCCATATATATTTGTAAGGGATGCCTGCCCTAGCAGCATATTCCCACTCCGCTTCTGTTGGAAGGTCGCCACTAAGCGCTGCGCAGCAACTGTTTGCTTCCTTCCAGGTGACGCTATGGGCGGGGAGCGAATCATTTTTTAATTTGCCAAAATCCTTTTCTGCGCATTTGGCTTTGTACAAACTTTGGCTAACCTCTCTTGTGTTGATGGAAAAAGGCCTAATGTCCGTCATCTTGCCTTTATACACAAAAGTGCCTCCCGGTATTTTGGATATAAATGCCATTTCCGCTTTGGTTTCCTCTATGGAAGAATCACTTGGCAGAGAATCTATTGGCAGGGAATCGATAGGCAATATTTTTGATTCTCCTAGCTGCGCAAGGATGTAATCCGGCAAAATAAATTCGCCTTCCATTGGGATTAGCAAAGCGTTCCAAGATATGTTCAATTCGTGGTATTTGTAGAAATGCCTGGAATAGCCATTTTCAACAGGAATCCACATCGTTTGGTTTTGCGTGGTTAAAAAAGCAAGAGCTATAGAAGGGCTTGCGGTTAAAGCCTTCACCAGTTCGCTGCCGGTTAAAAATTCATTTTTCCAAACACCTTTCCATGCAACCTCTGCGCGCCCGTCTGGTGAACGGAGGAATAGTATAAGATTGCCCTTTAAACCTGTTTGGTCAGTTGCCTGAAAATCCGCCCCCACAACAGGAACTATGCCGCTGATGCGTTTGCTCCCAAGCTCTTTTAGGCGTACTAAAATCGCATTCATATTTTGCTGTATAGGGCCGGAGCAACCAGCAAACACCTCTTTAAACGCAGACTGTTTTTCATCGTCATAAATCTCATAGTATTTATGATATTCAGCGGAGTTTTCTTTTAGCTGGCTAGGAGCTAGAGCGGGATATTCTCCGGCAAAAGATGCTATGCAAATAGAATCCGGAATGGCTGTGGGCTTTTTCTTTAAAAGGCTATCGTAAAGGCTCTCTAGCGTTTTGATGTCGTTCACGCTGGCTAAGTCGGGCATTTCGGGCACTTCGTTGATATGCATCTTGCGCTTTTTTAACTTGATTTCTCGCAGAGTTTCTGCCCCTTGCTTAACACCTGCAACAGAAACCTCCGACCAATAACCTGGAGCACGCGCTGTGTAAATTGCCCAGCCAGCTGGTAGCTTAATTGAAACGGGCGTATTGCCACCTATAGCTTGCCTGTTGATCCAAACCCCTGCGGGCACAGAACTCTGAAAGCGCAAAATCCCATAAGAAGAACCTAAACCAACGCTACTAGAAGAACCTAAACCAACGCTACTAGAAGAACCCAAACCAACGCTACTGCTGCTAATGCTGCTACTGCTGATGCCGCTACTGCTAACACCACTGCTGCTATCGCTGCTGCTGTTGCTGCTACCAATGCCGCTACTGCTAACACCGCTACTGCTAATGCTAATGCCGCTGCTGTCTTGCGCAAAGCACAAGAGCCTAAGCAAAATTATAGTAATTAGAGTTGTTTTTTTTAACATGACTGGGCGTAATATAATAATTATTTTAGGTTTTTTGCAATTTTATCGCGAACCTTGATTAACTTTTCATAACCTGAATCCGGGATAATGGGACCCATAACCTGTATAACCTCAGCGGCTACAGCAGAAGCTAATTCACCGCATTTTTCAAGGGGCCAGTCGTGTAAATAACCGTATAAAAAACCGGACGCCCATAAATCACCTGCTCCCGTGGTGTCTATAGCTTTGGCTTCCACGGCATTTATTCTGAAAATTTCATCTTTTGCACAGATTATAGAGCCTTTTTTACCGATTTTAACAATGGCTATTTTGGCCATCTTTGCCATTTCCATGCACGCCAATTCCTCTTCCACGTTCGTCAAAATTTTGGCTTCGTCTTCGTTTGCTATCAGTATATCTATGTCACCTGCTCCTATCAGTTCGTCTAGTATAAAGCGGCGTTCTTGTATAACCCCAAATGAACCGCAATCAAAAATAACTTCCAAATCGTGTGCTCTGGCAGCATTTACGCATTGCAATAATATGGTTGGGGCATAAGCTAAATAGCCTTCTAAATAAAGGACATTGGCATCGCGAAAAGGAACATCGCTAATCTCCGTGGGCACTAATTCAGCAGAGGCTCCCAAATAAGTGTACATGGTGCGTTGAGCATCAGGAGTTACAGCAGAAAGCACACGGCCTGTGGGCGTTGCGCTTTTGCGTATAAAGCCTTCCACCCCGCTGTGAAAAAGATTTTGCGAATACACATCACCTAAATCGTCATTGCCAACCTTGCACACAAAGCGTGCCAAGCCACCAAGCTTGGCTAAACCTATTAGAGTATTGCTCGCCGAGCCTCCGGGGATTGTTGTCAGGAGCTCAACATTGCCCAAGATGCGTCCCATTTCGCCCCAGCTCACGGGGTTCATGCCGCCCTTTGGCTTTTTTTGCCGAACAACCCACTCATCGGTAACCGTAGTCACCAAATCCATCAAAGCCGCACCAATGCCAACTGCTTGTTTCATTTTAACCCCTTCTTTTGTTTTGTTGCCCAAACCATTGCAGATAATCGCGTTCTTCTTGATTTAGAGATTGCAAACCGCTATGGTTTATCTTTTCCAAGATTTCGTTTAGCCGTTCTTCTTTTGTGTTGGAATTGCCTTTGTAAAGTTCGCCTTCCAGCGGGGGAGGTTCGTTTTTCTTTGCCTGTTCCCTGAAGAATTCCCTTGAATAAGTTTCCTGTTTTTTTGGCGATGCAAAAAAAGATTTCAAAGAGATGTTTTTAGACCAACCCAGCATGAATAGGTAGCCGGATAGTATTCCACCCAAGTGCATGTAATGGGCTATGCCATCGCCGCTGTTTGCCATGAACAAATCTATGGCTATGAATATCCATATAGCGTATCTTATCCTCATGGGTATTACAAAGAACATCAGGATAGTTCTATCGGGGAACAGAAACGCGTAAGCTGCCATAATCCCAAAGAGCGCTCCGGATGCCCCTATTATAGGGTTGTTCCCCATAATTCCAAAGCTGTAGAAAGGTATGCTGAATATGCCCGCAAAAACCGCCGATATTAAATAGAGAGCGGTGAAATTCTTTTCGCCAATGCTTTTGCAGACCTCCGTCCCGAACATCCAAAACATGAGCATATTAAAGAGGAGGTGCATAAAATCGTAGTGCACAAACGCATAGCTCAAAAAACGCCAAAGCTCTAATGTCCGGCTTGGTATAAAGGCTCCATATACCAAAATATAACCACCTATGCCAACCCATTTGAGCATATAAGTAACTGCGCAGAGCAGCAGTATTGTTTGCATTGGCTTTGGCAGGTATTTAAAGGGAGTGAGACCGAGCATTTATTGGAATATAGAAAATTCAAATTGAGATTACCGCCTATGGGCGGCAATGACCGCAATTCCAGTGCCAGCAGCGTTAGCCACTTGCCGTTTTTCTATATTTATGCTAATCGTCCAGTGTACTGGCAGATTAGCATATAGAGGATTCTATGATTAAAAGAACATTGCAGCCATTTATACAGGAAACTTCGCAGAGTTTTCCTGTGCTGCTTTTGTGCGGAATGCGGCAGGTTGGCAAGTCAACCCTGCTGAAAAGCATCAAGGAAAAAGGTAGAAAATATATATCGCTTGACGATGTTCAGTTGAAGAATTTTGCAAGGAATGACCCTAAATTGTTTTTGCAAACATATCCGCCACCTATTATAATAGATGAGGTGCAGTATGCCCCAGAGCTATTTACATATATAAAAATTTATGTGGACGAGCATCCAAAGGAAAGGGGGGCTTTTTGGCTTTCCGGCTCGCAGCAGTTTAGGTTGATGAAGGGTATCAGGGAATCTTTGGCGGGGCGCATTGCCATAATGGATTTGATGGGGCTTTCTCAAACGGAAATTATACGGAAACCTAGCAAAAGCACTCCTTTTTTGCCTTCTTTTGATGTGCTTAAAGAGAATAAAGCAAAAACATCTTTTAGCGCAAAACAGGTATTTGACACTATTTTAAGAGGCTCTTTCCCTGCGCTTTACGCTTTTCCAAGCACAAGGACGGATGTTTTTTACAGAAGCTATCTGCAAACATATATAGAAAGAGATGCAAGGGACGATTTAGGGTTAAAAAACGAGTTAAAATACTACGATTTCATTCGGGCGGTAGCGGCAAGAACTGGAAACTTGCTGAATTACGCAAACCTCGCAAGCGATGTGGATATAAATGTAAAAACGGCAAAAATTTGGCTTGATTCTTTGGTGCGTGCTGGCATTGTTATGCTGGTAGAGCCATATAGCGCAAATATAAACAGGAGAATTGTGAACACCCCTAAAATTTATTTTATGGATACAGGGCTTGCAAGCTACCTAACCAAGTGGAATTCTGCGGAAACCTTGATGAACGGAGCCATGAGCGGCGCAATGCTGGAAACTTATGTTTTATGCGAGATAATCAA
>Ga0268262_10001375_pt1 | contig 30299 bp, 34 predicted proteins | sample TergutNc150P3_FD_190354 | JGI IMG/M metagenome (GOLD analysis project Ga0268262, IMG submission 190354) | Nasutitermes corniger P3 segment gut microbial community from laboratory colony in Florida, USA - Nc150 P3 (SPAdes) (version 2) | ecosystem: Host-associated > Arthropoda: Insects >... | reverse complement strand
AGCAGGGGTGAAAGCCATTCAAAAACACTGTTTTAAGTACTTTGTGGCGGCGTTGCGTGAAATTTTTTCTCAAAAATCATCTCTAAGCTTTTATATCAAATATATACGAAAGCTGAATGAGTTAATCAGCATTTACTATATTTAATATTTATGATTCTAAAACTTGAACAAAATACTTCACAAAAAGATATAGAGATATTAATCACATATCCCGCAAAGAATAAAATTGTCGAACGCCTTATCTCATTGGTAAAATCGGTTGATACGCAAATAGAATGTTATTCCGATGACAGCGTAAAATTTGTAAATGTTGCAGATATTTATTATATTGAAAGTGTTGATGGCAAAACCGTTGTCTGCTGCGAAAAAGAGAATTATCTTGTTAAAAACCGCTTGTATCAGATATACGAAAAATTAAAGGACAATGGTTTTATACAAATTAGCAAATATTGCATTTTAAACATTAACAAATTGGATAAATTCAGACCATTAGACAATAATCGTCTGGAGGCGGTGTTATCCAATGGGGCTTTTTTATGCATTACCAGAAAATATATTTCTGGCATAAAACAGATATTGCAGGAGGTGAATAAATGAACGAAGTAAAAAAAATAATCAATACTATTATGTTTGTCACCGGCACGGTTTTAGTTATACTGTCGGTATTCTCGTTAGTGTTCGGCGTTGAAATTCCTTTTGTTCCTACTATTTTTGAAATTTTCGCTGCAAACATTGTTATTGTTCTTGGTATTTTCTTGCGCGGAAGATTTGAAATTCGCAATATAATTCTGGAATATTTGGCTGATATTAGCTATATAATCGCCGTTCTTGTTGTGTTTGGGCTTATATTTAATTGGTATCACGCAGTACCTGTGTGGCTTCTCATTGCAATGGCGGTAGTAGTTTATACACTTGTTATGATATTCACGGTTAGTAAACTCAAAAAAGACGTGGAAGAGCTGAACGAATTGCTGCACAAACATCAAGAGAAAAAATCTGGCACTGCATCTTAGCATCAAATTTACGCATCTCACTTAATTTTTCCTTCTTTTTTAGAAGTGGGTTTCTATAATTGAGGTGAGGTGTATAGTGAATAGAGTAACTTGTTTTTCAATATTGTTTTCAATGGTTTGTTCAGCATTTGCTACTGATATTATACCGCTTTTGCCTTATGAATATGTATCGCTTGATAAACTGCATTATCATAATATAGGAACGGGCATCGTTTTTTTACAAGATGATAGCTTAGTTGTTTATTGCTCATATAATGCATTTGTTTTTAATGATGATTCTGATTTATACCATAAAGTAATCATTGCGGTGACCAAAAAAACAGGAAGCCATTATTTTCTAGGCGTATTAAATAGTGCCTCCGATGAACCGTTATATATCGGCGGTTTGCGAACCGCTAAAACAGGGCTTGGTTATGGTTATGAAATAGTCAAAAATAAAAACCTAGCTTTCACGCTTGGGGCAATTGCCTACGTTGGCGATTTTGGCATAGGAATACCAATAGCATCACTTCCTATTGTATTGTTAAATTTTACATCAATATGGCTTAATGCATATTTTGAATATTTTGCCGAACCCTCATTAAAAATTACCGTTGCACCAGAAAGCAAGATTCGTCTAACTAACAGTTATAGAATGGAACAATTTCGAGATATACAAGATTTATTTTTTGATTTAACATTATGGTATAGATTTTTTTCAAAAGAACACAAGCTAGGTGATTTTGCTGGAACGGGACTTGGGGTCAAAAACAAGGGCGTTAATTTTATTTTTGGAGAAAAGGATAAAGCGTATGGAACTAATTACTATGCTGCTTATGGAATACTGGATTTATCTTTTTTAAACATAAACAGCGGTTATGCATTCAAAAGCAGAGAAATATTTAACGATAAAATAAAAAATAATGCAGGAAAGGGCTTTTATATTTCAACACAATTAGCGTGGAAATTTTGACTTATGATGGGTTTAACCTCAAATGCAATAAAAATAATCGCCATTATTACGATGACGATATGTCATATTGCCCTTGTTTTCTTTCCTCGTTATAGTTTGGATATACCTGTGCTGTTTATGAACGGCATTGGAAGATTAACCGCTCCAATTATGATGTTTCTTATTGTGGAAGGATATCATCACACAAGAGATGTAAAAAAATACATTTTTAGATTATTTATTTTGGCAATCATTTCACATTTTGCCTATGCGTTTTGCTTTGATAAACATTTTGATACAGTATTTGACCAGACAAGCGTTATTTGGGCATATATGCTCGGTTTAATTGCGCTAGCAATAAGAGAAAGCGACAAATTTGAAATGTGGCAAAAACATATAATACTCTTTCCTATTATATGGGCAGCTTTCCCAGCAGATTGGAGCTCGCCCGCCGCTCTTGCGATTATATATATGGGATTATATTATGGAAATTTCAAGAAGCAAATGATTTCTCTCGTTATTTGCATAGCAATGTATTCAATAATATATGCAATTTTTCTAAATGCTGTTTATGGCTTAATGCAGATGTTAATAGTATTAGCAATTCCAATACTGTATCTCTATAACGGACAGAGAGGGACGTGGAAATGGCTGAAATGGTTTTTTTACATTTATTATCCATTGCATTTGGTAATACTTGGATTGATTAGGGTCTATGCGACATAGGGAATTTTCTATATTCTTGCTCAATATTTGGAGGATTTTATGAATAGCAGCAACTCGTGGATTTTATTTGCGCTCTTATCGGCGTTTTTCGCAGCCTTAACTTCTATTTTGGTGAAAATCGGTATTCAAAACGTAAATTCAAATTTAGCAACGGCAATTAGAACCGTTGTTGTTTTGGTTATGGCTTGGGCTATAGTTTTTATCACCGGAAAACACAATGAGGTTGCAAATATTGAGCATAAAAATTTACTTTTTTTAGTTTTATCGGGAATTGCAACTGGCTTGTCTTGGCTGTGCTATTACAGAGCCTTGCAGCTAGGCGAAGCATCAAAGGTAATACCAATTGATAAATTCAGTTTGGTAATTGGAATGGCAATGGCATTTATAATCTTAAAAGAAGCGATAACAATAAAAACGATTATCGGCGGCGTGCTTATTACAATTGGAACCTTTGTTTTGATACTTTAGGGATATAATTTTCTATATTAATACTTGGAAAAACTTATTCTGGAGAATAAAATGAGTGAAGAAACTGAGCTAAAAGAAGTGAATCTAAAAGAAGCGCTCAAAGAGCTTGATAAGGTAGAGATTGACAATTCACTTATAAGTGAAGTTGAAAATCTTTATGAAGTCGAATTGTCCGATGAACTCAAAAAAATTATTTCTTTAAATAAAGAAGGAGCTTTTTATAATGATATGGAGTTTCTTCAGGGATTATCATCTGATGATATACTAGATGAGTCCGATGAATTGATTGCAGAGTGTACTGAATTAGATTTATTGCCGTTATTTGATATCGGTGAGAACATTTATATCGTTTATAATCTACAGAAAAATTGCTGGTCTAAATTCAACTCCAGCGAAGAAGACCTATTTGAAGAAACCCAAAATTTGTTGGATTACCTAAAATAAAAGTAAATTATTTTAGGAGAATAATTTTATGAAAAGGGTTTTGATTTCTTTTTGTATTTTGTTTTTAATCTCCATATCTGTAGTTTTTGCGGAACCATCTCAAAGCAACGATATTGAGTATTTTTTTGATACTGGAAAACTATCAATGTTTGCAGGACCTTATACCCGTTTGCGTTTCATTAATAGTACATTTGTCGTAGGAATGGGCGGTGGTGGAATTATATGTTGGGACCATCGGTATTATATTTATGGACAAATGACAACGTATGACTCTAAAGTACCTAAGCATACCGAGATAGAAATGGGATTGGTAAATTATGGTGCAACTATAGGTTATATCTTTTTTCCACAGAATAAAATACATTTTTCCACAGGCGTTCAGTTTGCAGACAATAATATTACATTCCGTCAAAGCAATGGATTAAAAATTGATAATGATATTAAGTTTTTTTCGATTGCCCCTGAAATAAATGTTGAAGCAAATGTTTTTAAATACTTACGGCTATACTTGGGTACAGGTTGGCATTTTGCAATTACAGATGATGATTATCTCAATCTTAACCATAAAACATTAAGCGGCTTCTCAATTAATTGGGGATTCCTTATGGGTGAATTCTAATGGGAAATGTAAAACAGACAATATTAGAAAAGGCTTTAGACTTGTTTTCGGTGAAAGGCTATGAAGGCGTTTCTGTAAGTGAATTAACAGAAGCCGCGGGTATAACAAAACCAACTTTATATTATTATTTTAATAGCAAAGAGGGATTATTTGATGCTGTTTGCAATGTATATTACGACAAACTGAATAAGCTCGTTGCAGAAAATGCAGAATATAAATCTAATCCTAAAAATTATTACGAAGATATACATTATACGCTATCAAAACTGACAAAAGCTTATTTTGAATTTGCTCGTGAAAATGAAGCTTTTTTTCGAATTATGTTGGCAAATCTGTCTATGCCGCCTTCATCGGCAGTATATAAAATAGTGGAAAAATACCATTTTGAGCAATTTGACATAATAAAAAATACATTTAATAAAATGAGCAAAGGGCACGGCAATCTCAAGGGTAAAAGCGAAACATTAACTTGGTCATTTATTGGAATAATAAATTCATATATTGCGCTGTATTTTTACGGCATTTCTGGCTTAAAATTGGACGAAAAAGCGGTAAAAGAGCTTGTTCATCAATTTATGCACGGTATTTATTCGTAATTCCCCCCTTGACAAACCCTTTTTATTTTGCTATATTTATATACTGAACGGTAGGTATAGGAGGATTTATGGAAAGGAAATGGTTTGAAAACGCGCAAATTTACCATATTTATGCGCTTTCGGTTGTTGGAGCACCGTTTATGAACGATTATGCAGCATTTGAGCATAAGCTCGGCATAATTGAAAAATGGCTCCCTCATATAAAAGGGATGGGATTTAATACGGTATTGCTTAGCCCTGTGCTTAAATCTCGTAGCCACGGCTACGATGTAACGGATTATTTTGAAATAGATAATCGGCTTGGCACTAATGATGAATTCAAATCATTGGTAAAAAAAATGCACGATAAAGGAATTCGTGTTTTATTGGATTCCGTTTTCAATCACAGCGGACGAGATTTTTTCGCTTTCAAAAAATTGCAGCAAAATGAACGCAATTTTGCAGATTGGTTTTCAGGGGTAAATTTTGACAAGAAAAGCCAAATGGGCGACCAATTTGATTATAATACATGGGCTGGTTTCTATGAATTGCCGAAATTCAATCTTAAAAATCAGGAAATAAAAAAGCATCTGCTAGATGCCGCTTTATTTTGGATAGATAATTTTGATATAGACGGTATGCGTTTAGATGCTGCCGATGTATTGGATTTTAACTTTATGAAAGAATTGCGTCAAATTACAAAAGAGAGAAAAGCGGATTTTTGGCTTATGGGCGAGGTTGTTCATGGTGATTACTCAAAATGGGTAAATGATTCCACGCTACACAGTGTTACAAATTATATGTTGTACAAGAGCATATTTTCCAGCCACAACAATAATAATTTATATGAACTGGCACATTGTTTAAAAAACGCTGTTCCTGAGAATGGATTGCCGTTATATACATTCTTGGATAATCACGACCAACCTCGCATTGCAAGCAACGTTTCTAGACCTGAGTATCTATTCACATTATATACTTTGCTCTTTACATTGCCTGGTATTCCCTCAGTTTATTATGGCAGTGAATGGGGCATAAAAGGTGTTAAAGAAAAGGGTAGCGATCAGGCTTTGCGCCCTTATGTAGATATTGAGAAATGCTCTGATTATAGCATTGATTTAACAGAACATATCAGCAAACTTGCACATTTAAGGCAGAATGAAAATGCGTTAAAATACGGCAAATATAGAGAAGTATCTTTAGAATACAAAAAACCTTTTATATTTGAACGTTGTTTTGAAGAGGAAAAAATATATATCGCTGTAAATATCACAGAACGCGAGGAGTTCATAAATTTAAGCACTCGTTTCAATGGTGTATTATTGGATATATTAAATTGTGAATGTTTGCATGATACGCATAATATTCAAATAAAACCTTATACGGTGAGGATATTGAAGGGGGATAGAAGTAAATGATTTTCTATATTATTCCTTATGCGTAAATACTCTTTGTTAGCGACAAGCCTGCTATTTTTGGCGATATTCGCCATATCCTGCGGCGACAATTCCCCTAAATGTGGCAAAACGACTCCGTTTGACCCCGAAAAGCAATTCTGTTTTGCCAATAGCACGGTGCACGATAAGTGCGGCGGCAAGGTGTATGACCCTTCAAAGAAATTCTGTAGCTCAAACGAGGCTTACAGCAAATGCAGCGGAAAGGAATATGACCCGGCGGAACAATTCTGTGTCCATGACGAAATTCAAAAAAAATGCGGCGGCAAGGGGTATGACCCTTTGGAGAAATTCTGTACTGCGAGCGGAGAGCTTCGCGATAAATGCGGCGATAATGGATATGACCCTGAAAAACAATTCTGTTCTGCCGATAGCGTAGTTTATGATAAATGCAATGGCAACGAATACGATACTGAAAAATTGTTCTGCGATGCCAGAGACAATAAAACTTACAAACATGTTAAAATCGGCGATCATGTTTGGATGGCGGAGAATTTGAATTATGAAGCAAAAAATTCTTCGTGTTATGATAACAAGCCTGAAAACTGCAACAAATATGGCAGGCTTTACGATTGGAATACGGCTGCAAAAATTTGTCCGCGAGGCTGGCATTTGCCAAGCGGCAAAGAATGGGATGCTTTAGCTAGTGCAGATGTAGCAGGCAAGAAATTGAAATCAAAAAAAGGTTGGAACAGTTTTCCAAAAATTTCCGGAGCGGATGCTTTTGGTTTTTCTGCCTTGCCTGGCGGCTATAGCCAGAAAAATAAATTCCTAGATGTTGGCAAAGAGGGCAAATGGTGGGAGGCAAGCAAAAAAGGCGACTTGAGGTCACTAAAATACAACAGTGATAAAAGCACTCAAGACTCAAATCGCAGTAAATTCGGCAGCCACTCTGTTCGCTGCGTTAGGAACTGATACTTCTACGTTCACTTCCATCTATAAAACCCAAACATCCCAAGCGGCACAGCCGCTGTGAAAAGTGGGATTTGGATTATTTCAACAAGGGGCAAACACCACAAAAGCTTTACGGAACGCAAGCGGAGCGCGCCTGTGAAAAGCAATAAAAAATCTGCGGCAAACTTTATGGCAAAAGGAATCAAAAAACAAAGCGGCAAAATTCCAGATAGTATCAGCCAGGGCGAAATAAAAAGCCAAACAAAAAAAGCGTAAATGCAAAACAAAAATGCGGAATATGCCTTGCTCTCGTATTTTGCTCCATTGCTTCCCCAGCGGGCGCGTTGCTGCAAAAGTGCTTTCCACGAATCAACCGGTGCGGTTGGCATAACTGCGCTAGAATCCCAGTTGTAGGCAAATTTTGTTCCCTTGATTTTTGCCATTCTGTGAATTAGCATATCATCATCGCCAGAGGCTAAATTGTATAGCCCTTCAAAGCCTCCGCACTTGAAAAACAAATCCCTGCTGTAGCCAAGAGATGCTGCGCTTGCCACGAGAGGCTTGTTGCGGTTATATCCGGCTGCTTCAATTAAGGTAAAGCCAAGGGTTTCCAATTTTTGGTATGCGTGCAAAAAACTTTTATTGCCATTGTTTGCCTTTGAACCCTGCACAACAGAGGCACCGCCAGCATAATGGGTAGCCATTGAGTTTAGCCAGTTTGGAGGCGGAACGCAATCCGCGTCCATTATCAAAAGAAATTCTCCCTTTGCTGCTAAAAAACCGGCATTCAGGGCTCTTTTTTTGGGCGAGGCAATTTGCAGTGAATCTTGCGGAATATCTATAACCGAAAAATTTGGATGCGTTTTGCAAAAAGCCCTGACTAGTTCAGGTGATTTATCCGTTGAGCGGTCGTTTACAATTATGGCTTCCCATTCACCAGCATATTTTTGAGCATTCACGGCATTAAGGGTGGCTTCGATGAATGTTTCTTCGTTTCGCATTGGGATTACTATGGAAACGCGGGGGAATCCGGAGCTTAGAGTTGAAAGCCCAGAATTTTTTTTCAGCAAGCCAAGCCATAGGTATAGCATTAATCCGAGGTATGCTAGGGATAAGAGAGAGATGATAGTTATGATGAGCATAGTTGGAGTTGCGTTTTATAATATAGTAAACGCGATTTTCTACATTACCATAATGAAACCGTTTTTCACACTTATTTTTATGGCAACACTTGTAAACGCGCAAACTCATGGATTCGGGGCTAGGATAAACCAAATTGGCTATGGAGAACAGGCTAAAAAAATTTTGGTTTTAAAAGATGCTGGAGCCGCTTCCGTTGAATTTAAGGATTTGGCAAGTGGCAAAACGGTATTAACCATGCCTTTATCCGCTCCGGCAACTTGGGAATACAGCGGCGAGTCGGTTCGCAAGGCAGATTTTTCTGGACTCTCAAAAAAAGGAGTTTATGCCGCTTATGTAAACGGAGCTAGAATTTCCGATAATATAATTGTGCAAAACGATGTTTACGAAAATGTGTTCAAAGCCTCTTTGAAATGGTTTTACTATCAAAGGGCTAGCACGGCGTTGCCTTTTGAATTTGCAGGCAAATGGATGCGAGCAGCCGGGCACCCAGACACCAGCGTTAGCTTTTACCCAGAATCCGAAAAGCCCGCAGGCTGGAAAATCAGCAGCCCAAAGGGCTGGTACGATGCAGGCGATTATGGCAAATACGTTGTGAACAGCGGAATTTCCGTTTTCACGCTTTTAGAGCTATATGAGCATTTTGAAAAAGAACTCAAAGCGGTTTCCTTGAACATTCCCGAAAGCAAAAGCAAAACACCGGATATTTTAGAAGAAGTGCGCTGGAACCTAGACTGGATGCTAACAATGCAAGACCCAGAAGACGGCGGGGTTTACCACAAATTGACCACAGCGAGATTCAGCGGGCACGAACTGCCAGAAGGCGATCTTGCAAAAAGATATGTGGTTATGAAAACAAGCACAGCCGCTTTGAACTTTGCCGCTGTTATGGCGCAGGCAAGCCGAGTTTACAAACCCTTTGATGCAAAATTTTCTGCGAAAGCAATTGCCGCCGCAGAAAAAGCCTTTGAATGGGCAACAAAAAATCCGTCAATCCTATTCAAGCAGCCAGAGGGCATGAACACAGGGCAATACGCTCCTAGCGATGAAACAGTCCAAGACGAAAAACTATGGGCTGCGGCAGAACTCTACATCAGCACAAAGAAAAAATCTTATGAGGATATAATTGATATAGTTCCCTTTGACGGCACTGCACCGTGGTGGGGCAATGTGAATTTTTTGGCTGTGTACAGAATTTCCGATGTCAAGAACGGATTTAAAAAAGATTTGAGCAAAAAAGCTCAAGACACCCTTATATCGGCGGCAAATACGCTCAAAGATATAGCAGAAAATTCCGCTTATGGCATACCCGTAAATAAATGGAATTTTGTTTGGGGTTCAAATTCTGCTGTTGCAAATAATGGCATTCTGCTTTTGCACGCCTATTATTTAACAAAAAACAAAAGCTATTTAGATGCCGCTCAAAGAGCTTTGGATTATCTTTTGGGAGCAAATCCTATGGATATAAGCTATGTAACTGGGCACGGCAACAGAACGCCAATGTCTCCGCACCACAGACCCTCTGAAGGAGATGGTGTTGCAGAGCCGGTACCCGGAATGCTGGTTGGTGGACCGCACGAGGGTGGGCAAGATATTAAACCAAACGGGCGTTGCGAAAACTATGTGCAAAAAGGCAAACCCGCCCTTTCTTATCTGGACCACGATTGCAGCTATGCCACAAATGAAGTTGCCATAAACTGGAACAGCCCCTTAGTTTATCTTTCCGGTGCATTGCACTTTTTGAACACAAAATGAAAAAAGTTTTTGTAGATGGTCAAGAAGGCACAACGGGTTTGCAGATAAGGGAAAAGCTACTCGCTCGCAAAGACATAGAGCTATTGGAAATTGAGCCAGAGCTTCGTAAAGACACAAAGCGCAAAACAGAACTCCTAAACTCAGCCGACATTGCTTTTTTATGCTTGCCCGATGATGCCGCAAAAGAATCGGTGGCACTTGTCCAAAATCCAAACACCATTGTTATAGATACAAGTACCGCCCACCGCACAAATGATGCTTGGGCTTACGGCTTGCCAGAACTTTCGCCAAAGCACAAAGAAGACATACAGAAATCAAAGCGAATAGCAAACCCAGGCTGCCACGCCACAGGATTTTTGCTAGCTGTTTATCCGCTTGTGGCAAAGGGCATAATTAAAACAGACGAGAATTTGAGTTGCTACAGCGTAACTGGATATAGCGGCGGTGGCAAGAAAATGATTGCAGAATACAAAGAAAATTTTGACCCATCCGTGAAACCTTATGCCCTTGGTCTTTGCCACAAGCATTTGCCAGAAATGCAAAAAATAGCTGGACTAAAAAATCCGCCTTTGTTTAATCCAATTCTTGGACCCTATTATCAAGGCATGGCAGTGACGGTGAGCTTGTTTCCAAATATGTTGAACGGCATAAATTCTTTTGACGAGTTGAGAAATTTTTTTACAGATTATTATAAAGGCTGCGAATACGTTAGCGTTGTTCCCTCAGGCGAAAATCCCTCTATTTTAGACCCAACAATTTGCAACAACACAAACAATGCGAAAATTTTTGTGTTCGGGAGAGAGGAGCATGGGCAGGTAACTGTTGTTTTGGATAATTTGGGCAAGGGAGCTAGCGGGGCAGCTATTCAGAATATGGAGATGGCTGTCTGAACCCCGATTCACCCGATTAGAGGATTAACAGGATTGCAAAGATAAACGAATTTTCCACCCTTTCTCCCATAATTTCTATGTTCTAAAACTGAAAATAAAACTTATTTTAACGGAGAAATTCACAAATGAGACACATCCCCTCGAAACTCACTTTGGTGGCAGGCTTTGTGCTTGCTATGGTGTTCACTTTTTCCTGCTCTGGCGACAACGACGACGGCAATGACCAAAACGGTGGCGGCGGTTCTTGCAGTATAAACGGCGGAACCGTTAAAATCGGTAGCCAAACATGGATGTCAGAGAATTTGAACTGCAATGTTGCGGGTAGTAAATGCTACGATAACGACCCAGCTAACTGCGCCAAATATGGCAGATTATATGACTGGTCAACAGCTATGGCGCTGCCAGCTAGCTGCAACCTCAGTTACTGCGCTTCTAAAGTAAGTGCAAAGCACCAAGGCATTTGCCCCAGTGGTTGGCACATACCTAGCGATGCCGAATGGACAGCGTTGATGGATTTTGTTGGTCCTGGTACAGGAACAAAGTTGAAGGCAACAAGTGGTTGGGGCAACGATGGTAACGGCACGGATGAGTTTGGCTTTTCGGCTCTGCCGGGCGGCAGCGGCGGTTCGGGTGGCGGTTTCACTATTGCCGGCGACTCCGGCGACTGGTGGAGTAGTACAGAGTATGATGCCAACTACGCCTACTACCGGTACATACTCTACTACCACGAGGATGTCTACAGGCTCGACGGCTACAAGGGCGACTTGCAGAGCGTTCGTTGTCTCCAGGACTGAAGCGCGTTAATTGTCTGAACCAGAATTCACGGAATTTATGAATTTCCAGAATAAAGCCAAGAAATGAGGTTCATTCTGTGAATCCTGAAAATTTTGAAAAATAAGTATAACAGACATTTGGTAAAGATTTTATAGATGGGCATTTTTCATTGTTCTGGTAATTCTGGTTCAGACAAATGGAAACAACTGCCCCCTAAAAAACTCCCACTGCGCCGTTGTCATTTTTTCCAGTGTATAATTTCTTCCATGCTCTACGCAAGCCTCTCGCATTTGTTCGTACTCTGGGCTTCCAACCATTTCGCAACATTTTTTTAATTGCTCTTTCCAAGCGTTTAAATCTCCGAATTGCAAAACCCAGCCGCATTTTTTGCTTGCGTTGTTTATTATATCTTGAGGACCGCCTTTATCGGTTACAAGAGCTGGCGTTCCGCTTGCTATGGATTCCACAATCACATTTCCAAAGGTATCTGATGCGCTGGGGAATAGAAAGAAATCTGCATTTGCGTAAAATTCCGCAAGTTCCCTGCCAGCTTTTACGCCGACAAAATGCACGTTTGAATATTCTTTCATATTCTCTTTCAAGGTTTCCAAATACCAGCCGCCGCCAACAAAAATAAGCTCTGCATTTTTATTTTCCTTGCAAAATTCTTTCCACAACTCTTCCAAAAAAACAATGTTCTTTTCAGCGGAAATTCGCCCAACATACAAGAATGTTATATGAGTGGAATTTTGTTTTCTCAGTTCAGGTGAAAAATTTTCTAGAGGTATTCCCCGTGGCAATACTTTTATGTGTTCCGGTTTTACTTTTATTTCTGTTTCTAGAATTTTGCGATATGCCTCGCAGGGACTAATTACTGGTGCGGTGTTTTGGTAAAAAATACGTATATAAGAGAGCACATAGCGCCGCATCCAGGCTTCTTTCACCAGCGAGCGAGTGTAGCTTGGCACATCTGTGCGATAGTGGCTCAAAACTTTTATGCCCATTATTTTAGCCGCTATGCCAACAAGCCACGCTCCGGGGCTTGGGGTTTCAAGTTCCATTAAATCTGCGGGGTAGCGTTTCAAGAATTTTGCCACGGGGGCAAGATATGGGAAGGCTAGTTCGGAATCTGCATAGCCAAGCTGTTCCATGCTTGCAGCACGGGGAAAAAGAACCACATAGCCATTTTCAACAACGCCATTTGTGCGCGTGTGGAATGCGCTTCCCCAAAGATGCGCTTTTTTGCCTTTTGAATTGAGGTAAGGCACAACGGAGCGCAGGCTGTTGGCTATGCCGTTCACTTCATCTAAATTGTCGGAATAAAAAATCACAGAAAAATTTTCTGGATCTTTTTTTCTTTTTTTATATGCTTTTCTGAGTTTTAAAAAAGTGGGCAAGTTTGTCAAAAGCTGCCAAATCATTCGCATCAAAAGCAGAGTAGTTCGCACGTTTCCAGGGCGGTAATGCGGTCCTTGCTTCATGGATTTGAACACAGAAGTAACCGTTCGCCCTTCTATAGGCTTGCGGGTGTCGCCACCATTAAACGGTTTGCTCGGTGCTTTCATTGCCTTCAAGTTAGAAATTTCTAACTTGAAAAAATGCTCTCCCCCGAAGATCACAAATGGATGACCCAAGCCTTGAAGCTCGCAGAAGATGCGGCTGCAAATGGAGAGGTTCCAATAGGTGCCGTTATTGTTCTAAACGAAGAACAAATAGGAGCTGGGCAAAACAGAATGGAAGAATTGCAAAACGCAACTGCTCACGCGGAAATTCTGGCTATAAACGAGGCGAGCCAGCAGTTGAAGAATTGGCGCTTAGACGGTGCAACCATCTATGTTTCTCTGGAACCTTGCCCAATGTGCTTGGGTGCAATAAAAAATAGCCGCATATCGAGGCTTGTCTTTGCCGCTCACGATACTTCTTCTTGCAACAATTCAACGGAAATTGAAGACGGTTTGTTGGAAAAAGAAAGCGTGGAAATTTTGCAGAAATTTTTTCGCAACGTGCGGAGAACCAAAGGAGATTCGGGGGTTAAAGCCTAGCCCTCAATTCCTCAACGATAGAATATGGCAAATCTAGCTCTCCGAGCAAGCCGTGACCGCTGTGATAGTCGCTGCCGCCCGTTTCCACAAGGGAATATTTTTTTGCAATGCTTTTATACTTGTTTGTGTTCTTTGATGTTTTATAGTTATAAACCTCAATGCCTTTAATGCCGAATTCTACCAGCTTTGGAATCAAATCGTCTGCATTGGTGTAATCGGGATGAGCCATCACCGCAAGCCCTCCAGATTTATTTATCAGCGAAATGGCAGCTTCGGGGCTAAGCCCTTTTAGCGGAACATAAGCTGGCGCGCCTTCTTTTAAATAACGCTCAAAAGCCTCCTGAAGAGAGCCTATGTATCTAGCTTCTATCAAAGCACTGGCTATATGAGGCCTTCCTATGCTAACTCCCGTGCAACGCTTCTCAACCTGCTCGTAGCTTATATAAATCCCTAGTTTGCTCAATTTTTCGAGGCTTTCCCTAACCCTGTCCTTGCGGCTCTCGTGCTGGATGGCAAGGGCTGCCAAAAACTCTGGATTTTGGGTATCGCAGAAATAACCCAGTATGTGAATATCCCTGCCTTTGTCCACGGCGCTTACCTCTATGCCTGTCACAAGCTCCATCCCCAGGCTCTCCGCAGCTTTTGGTGCGGTTGCGTAGGCGGCAAAGGTATCGTGGTCTGTTATGGAAACGCAGGATAGGTTCTTATACTTGGCAAAGCTCAGGAGAGCTTCTACTGCAAGCGCGCCATCTGAGTGAAGGGTGTGTATGTGTAGGTCTATGCTCAAGTACCCTCAAGGGGAATTGAACCCCTGTTCTGGGATTGAAAGTCCCATGTCCTAACCATTAGACGATGAGGGCGATTAAAACGTATACAAATATAGCAATAAAAAGCCAAATTGTCAAGGTTTAAATTTTTCTATAGTAGCCACTAATTAACTCTGAATCTCGCTGTGGCGTTCCCCCCGTTAGCTCTCCGAGCGGAAAAAACGGGGGGACGAATGGTGATTTTTGTTAAAAAATCTCCATTCAAGGGGGGAATGCTGATTAGACGGGATTGAGCTTGTGAGTTAATCAGCATTTTCTATATTTCCTACCTATGAAAGCTGAACATATAAATCCATTTCTAAAGTCTACCATAGAGACCTTTAAAACTATGGTAAACCTTTCTGTTACACCCGGCAAGCCTTATTTGCGTAAAGAACCGGGCAATGCAGACATCTCCGGCGTTATAGGTCTTTCCGGCGATATAAGAGGTGCCGTTATTATGGCATACCCTCTAGACACAGCTCTAAAAATAAGTTCCAGATTTTTGGGCGAAGAAATAAAGGAATTAAACGCCAGCGTTGCCGACTGTATTGGCGAAATAGCAAACATAATCACTGGTTTTGCAAAAAAAGATTTGCAATCCCTGCATTTATCTATTTCGCTGCCAAGCATTGTGCGTGGGCAAGGTCATGTGGTAGATATGCCAAAAGAGGCTCCAGTTATGTGCATTCCTATCGATAGCGAAGCTGGAAGCTTTGCTATGGAAGTAAGCATGGTGGATAAATAATTTAACTTAGGTGAGGTCGAAATGAAAATACTATTGGTGGACGATTCTTCTACAATGCGCCGTATTCAAAAGAATACTCTCGCATCCCTTGGCTACTCAGATGTTGTTGAAGCTGAAGATGGGGCAGATGCCCTTGAAAAGCTCCGGCAAGCTCCAGACATTCAGCTTGTGCTGATGGATTGGAATATGCCTAATATGACAGGCATAGAATCTCTGAAAGCAATAAAGAGCAACCCTGCAACTAAGGCTATTCCGGTTATGATGGTGACATCAGAGGCGGAAAAAGCTAAGATTGTGGAAGCTATTCAAAATGGGGCAAGCAACTATTTGGTAAAGCCTTTTGAAGCAGATGCGCTAAAAGAGAAAATAGCTGGAATTGTTAAATAGCCCTCCAAAAAAAAGGAGCTAATATGCCTAGCTTGGTCTATATAAATGGCGAATTTTTTGATAGAGAAAACGCCAAAGTTTCTGTTTTTGATCATGGCTTTCTCTACGGAGATGGCGTGTTTGAAGGCATTAGAGCATACAAGGGCATGATTTTCCGTTTAACCGAACACGTGGATAGGCTGTTTGATAGCGCAAAAGTTATAGGGCTTATACCCGGCATTCCCAAAAAAGAAATGGAAGATATAATCGTTAAAACCTGCGCGAAAGCTGGCATGAAAGACGGTTATATTCGTCCTATAATAAGCCGCGGGATAGGAGATTTGGGTTTAAATCCATATCTCTGCAAAAAGCCAAATATCATTTGCATTGTGGACAACATTTCTCTTTATCCGCCAGAAGATTACGAAAACGGATTGAAGATCATAACTGTTGCAACTCATCGCAATTATAACGAGAGCCTCAACCCGAGGGTCAAGTCTTTAAATTATCTCAACAATATAATGGCAAAAATTGAAGCTGTGCAAAGCGGAGTGAAAGAAGCCTTGCTCCTGAATCCTCTCGGCTATGTTGCCGAATGCACGGGAGATAATTTGTTCATAGTTCGCAAGGGAAAAATTTACACGCCCTCTGTGCAAAGCGGTTCTCTAGACGGCATAACAGCAGCAGCAGTTGCCGAGCTTGCAGTGAAGAGAGGTTTTGAAGTTATACCAGGGCTTATGAGCCGCTTTGATATTTGGACATCAGACGAATGCTGGCTAACTGGCACAGCAGCCGAAATGATTCCCGTGACAAGCGTTGATGCTCGCCTTATAGGCGATGGAAAAGTTGGTCCTGTTTACAAACAGCTTTTGGCAGATTTCAAACATCTCACGGAAACCACTGGAACACCTATAGTCTAGCTTACTATATTACCCTAGATGCTAGACTTTTACCCAATTCACATATACTATCCGCTTGAAGAAGCGGAAAAGAAATACAGAGATGGTACTTTGAAACAAACAGAGGATTACCTGCTCTCTTTCGTCGAAAGGCATTTGGAAGAAATTATGGATTTAGCAAACGATTGCGGAAATGCAAATGACGAAGATATTATAGATGCCGTGAAAGGCGAAATTCTCGCAAGAGGCTCCATACAGCCAGCAGCCGAGCTTGCAGACATAATAAAGGAAATAAACAAGGAAATTTGGTATAGAGGCGAATCGGCAAATCAAAGCCAAAACCCAAAAGAAATAGCAGAGCAATGGCAAGCGGAATACGCTGCCAAATGGCACGAAGCCAGGCTCTTTGAGGCTTTTGTTGTTTTGGAGCATTGTACAAATACAGTGCTTGCAAAATTCAGCGGGGTTCGCTAGTGACTATATCTGTGGAAAACCTCTACTTCAAGGATTTGAGCCAGTATCAAACCCTTTCCACTCAGGAGGAGCAGGCTCTTATACAGATACTCCGCGATGCCAGCAAAAAAAACATACACAATGCTGCTCTTCGCAAACTTATATGCGGCAACCTGCGATTCGTAGTGAGCGTAGCTCGCAAATATCAAGGTCGCGGACTTAGCCTGCTAGATTTGATAAACGAAGGCAATTTGGGTCTTTTCAAAGCAGCGCTTCGCTTTGACTGCGCAAAAGACATTCGCTTTATCAGTTACGCTGTGTGGTGGATAAGGCAGGCAATACAAAAAGCCATCTTTGAGAGAATTGGAGTGATGAGAATCCCGCCCAACAAGTTGATACTTGTGAACCGTTTCAAAAAAGCTTTGTCCAGCAACCTTGGCGACTACGAAAAAACATTCAGCATTCCAGAATTCAAAGACAGCGAAAAAGACATAATAGACATAATGGAAAAAATGATGGAGATTTCGCTAGATACCCCATCAAATGATGACCCCAGCGCCGATAACGTTGGAACGCTTTTAGATGTTTTGGAGGGAAACTCAGACAACCAAGACGATTTTATGAGGGAAGCAGAATTGCATAATATGGTTACCGATGTGCTATCTAAGTTACCAACAAGAGAAAGCGAAATTCTTCGCATGTTCTACGGCATAGATTCGGCAGAAGACAATACCTTGCGCAATATTGGCGAAGATATGCGGCTCTCGCGGGAAAAAGTGAGGCAAATAAAAAACAAGGCTATCCGCAGAATGCAAAAAAATAAAGAATTGCACGAAGACTTAAAGGACTTCTTTTTATAATAAATGATGAAAAAATATTTAACAAAGAAAAACTATTTAATCACTGCAATTGCGATTTTAATAGTTACAGTTATTTTGCTTGTTGTTTTTAGCAACGGTTCAATAAAAGTTACAGCCGTTCCTTTTGGCTTGCCTGCCAAAACAAAAATATCCATTGGCGAAAAGGCTAAATTTCCGCAAGCACCAGCAGCGGCAGAAATAGATTTGAGACGCGCAAACGATTTGCGAATGGCTGGTGCCTTTGCCGCCTCCCAAGATTACTACGAAACAATATTGCTTAAATATCCGAATTTGCCCATAGCACTTTTTGGCGCAGCATATTCCATTATAGCACAGGATTCCATTTCTACAGAAAGAATTGCAAAGACAAAAAGTTTAATAGAAAACCTTGCGCAGCAAATGCCTGGTTCTGTGTGGGTAAGGCTGCTTTTAACATTCTCCAGAGAACGCGAAGGAAATTTGAGCTATGCTCTGGATATGGCGGCAGACCTTGCTTATGATTCCCCAGCATTTTCCGAAGCACGGCTAAGATATGCGGAACTGCTTTTGAAAACCGAGCAACCATCCAAGGCGGCAAACGAAGCCAGAGCGGCAATTTCAATATCTGCGGGTTTAGATGCGAGAGCTTATGCAATTCTCGCTTTTGCGCTGCACAAAATGGGAAATATTGAAGAATGTTCCGAGCTTGTGAATTATGCCTTTCCCAGATTTCCTTCGCAAACAGGGCTTTTGCTTTTGCACGGTTATTTGAATGAATATTTCAGGAATTTTGACGTTGCGTTAAGCGATTACAAAAAAATTCTAGTGCTAAAGCCTGGCGATGCAAATGCTATAAACGCCATAGCTACATTGGGTGAAAAACATTTGTCCAAAACAGAAGCCTCAGCAACTTATCAAGGCGGCATATCTTTGAAAGACCACGCAAGAGAAGCCGCAAAAATAATTTTGCCTTTAATAGAGGAATATCCAGAAAATCTTCCGCTTCGCGAAGCACTCGGAAAAATTTATCTCAAAGCTAGGCTAATGAATGAAGCCCGTGCCCAATTTTCTGAAATTTATGCGCAAGACTTTGAATATCCAAACATAAAAAAACTTATAGAAGAAGCTTCCGAAGAACAGTATAAACCAATTTCTATCACTCCTATGCTGTATGGCAAAGCTCTGACAGATTCGCTTGAAAAAACATTTGCAACGCTGCGCAAAAATGAAAAACAGGATTACGATTATCTCGGTCACTATCTTGTGCATTACGGTTCAACGCTCAAGGAATTTTTTTTAAAGTATTCAATAACCAGATTTAAAAAAGTGGATGACAAAACATTTAGTGAAAGGTACAATATAGAATCTTTTATATACGAGAACACAATTTTTTTTGATTCAAAAAAAACATTTTACGCTGTTCGCTCAGTTATAACTGATTCTGCCGTAGCTGGTTCCTTTAATTACATTCAAGACCTATTCGGGCATTTTTTGAAAAAAGAAACCGAAACTCTGGGCGAGGGCGCGACTGTGGAATCTAGAGAATGCTATGGCGATAAATGGGACGGTGCTGTATGGACATCGAGAGATAATCTTGAAGTTCTTATGCACGCCGCCAGAAGACCTAGAACAATTTTCATTATGAGGCTGCACGCAAAGCGTTTTCCAGATTCAGTCAGTTTATGTTCTTATGTATCTATGGCACTTGATAGATCTAGGGTGCTTAGATATATGTAGTGCTGATTTACTATATTTTCCTTTAGAATGCCTTTTTTACCCATTATAATTCTTTTTGTGTGTGCAATGCTTTGGGCACAGGAATTACCTGCAGAGCAACAGAGCCAGGCGGATAAACGCAAAGAACTGCTCGGCAATGTGAATATTTCAAGGGTGAATTCTATGGACGAAGTAAAAGGTTCTTACAAAAGCCCAAAAAAAGCTATGTTTATGTCTTTGGTGTTGCCGGGTTCGGGGCAAATGTATGTGGGAGGGCAGTCTCGCTACGTTAGAGGCGCATTTTACTTTGCAGAAGAAATGGCACTGATATCTGGTTTATATTACCATTCCATATATAAATACAACAAGCAGGTAAAAGAATACAAAAACTTTGCAGATGCAAATTTTAGTGTGACTAAATATGAAAAAATTATGAGCGATATTTACTATGATACTGACCCAGGCTATAGGGGAAACTTCAAAACACTTTACGGCACTGAAAGAGATAGTTACTGCAAGGCATTCTATGGAAACACTTCTTCTGTTAATCCTTGCGTTGAAAAGTTTGGAAAAGATGCAAATGCAATTGAAATTCCAAAAGATGGCCAAACGCCATACGATAATGCAGCCTATTACCGAGTTATAGCAAACGAAAATTTTATGCTGGGTTGGGCAGATGTAGAGCTTAATGATGGAGTAGAAGAAAACCTGAATCAGCCATCGCCCGAATATATAATACTTGGGAAACTTGAAACCCTTAAAAATTACAATGACTACGTTGCCTTGCGAAAAAAAGCAAACAATTTGGCAGACAGGCAAGCAATTTTCTTGGGGGCAATAATTTTAAACCACATAGTTTCTGCCATAGATGCCGCCTTGTCTGCAAGCGCACACAACAGCAGCCTGTACGAAGAAAAACTTTCCTTTTTAAGTAGAATAAGACTAGGAAGCGATTTTTATGTTGGCGAAAATTTTAAAGCCGGAGCGGGGCTTGGACTTAGCTTCTAGGCTAGTGGGGAGTGGCTAGTGGCTAGTGGAAGAATCCTTTTTATTTTGCTTGGAATTCAGGTTGTTTTCTCCCAGACAGTTGTTTCTGTTGATGAAAATTTATCACGCAACATGGATAAAAGCCTTGTTATTGCAATGGGAGCTTCTGCCGTGTTGCCTGGGGCTGGGCATTTTTATCTGGGTAATAATTCAAGAGCTTCGCAATTTATATTGATAGATGTAGCTCTGTTGGTTTCTGCAAGCACAACTTGGTTTTATGGAGATAATCAGTTAAAGAACGCAAGGGGTTATGCGGTTAAATATGCAGGTGCGGAAGGTGCTCCAAAAAATCTTGATTTTTTGACCCTTGTGGGGAATTACAGGAGCAGGGGAGGCTCTCTTTACCAAAACTCAAATCCAGACAACAACGAAGACTACAACCAAGCAATGCTGAGAGCCGGACGTGAAATAGATGCCGAATATCCTTATGAATACGGCTATATTTGGGACTGGGGTTCAAGTGATAACCCAGAAACAACCGAGAGAATGAAACGCTACAATGAAATGCTGAGACGGCACAGAATTGCAAAAATCGCATTCCAAATTTCCATTGGTGCTATGGCTCTAAACAGAGTTTTTGCTATTTTAGATGCAATGCGGCTTTATAGGCAAACATCGGCAAATTTTTCGCATTTACAAATCATGCCCATAGCAACACCTCGGCAATCAGGAATTTTTGCAAGCTATGACTTTTGAAAATCCTTTACTCTCTGTGCGCAATTTATCAATAGCTTTTGGCAGCACCCAAGTTACGCATAATGTTTCTTTTGATATAATGCAGAGAGAAATTTTTGCCATTATGGGAGAATCCGGCAGCGGAAAAACAGTGAGCGCAATGGCAATTCCAAGGTTGCTCCCTTGCCCCAGCGCAAAAATAATAAGTGGCGAAATTATTTTTGAAGGCAAAAACACACTGAAATTAAAAGATATAGAAAGCATAAGAGGTCGCCGAATAGGCTGCGTTTTTCAAGAACCTATGCAAGCCTTGAATCCGGTTGTCTCCATAGGCACCCAGCTTTTGGAAGCCGTGCGTTTTATGCCTAAAGAGGAAAGAGTGGTTCGCATAGAAGAGCTTTTAACAAAGTCCGGCTTTAAAGACACAAAAAGAATTTTGAAAAGCTATCCGCATGAAATGAGCGGTGGAATGCTGCAACGCATTGTGATTTGCATGGCTCTTGCTCCAAAGCCCTCTCTCATCATAGCCGATGAACCGACAACCGCTATTGATGCGAATCTTCAAATTGCAATTATGGATATTTTGAGGAATTTGTGTTTGGAAGAAAACGTTGCCGTTCTTTTTATAACACATAACGCACACTTAGCCGCAAGCTATGCAAACAGAATAGCCGTGATGTATAAGGGAAAAATTGTTGAATGCAACACAGCAAGCGAAATTTTAAATTCCCCAAAGCACCCATACACAAAAGCTTTGCTAGACGTTGTGCCTGCAAAGGGAAAAACTCTGGCAGATTTGAAACCCATACCTTTTGGAGCGGAGTTTGATGGATAATGTTTTAGTTGTTAAAAATTTATCTGTGACCTTTCGCTCAAAGGGCGGAATTGTTTATGCGTTGAAGAATGTAAGTTTCCATCTTGAAAAGGGCGAGGTTTTGGCGGTTGCGGGGGAGTCTGGCAGTGGCAAGAGCACCATTGCAAATGCTTTGGTTGGGCTTGTGTCGTGGGAGAAGGGTGGAACTTATGAGCTTTTTGGAGAAAGCATAAATCCTTATCAAAAAAAATCTTTTTCCGTTGTTCGCAGCAAAGTGCAAATGGCTTTTCAAGACCCTTATTCTTCGCTAAACCCAAGATGCACAGTTTTGGAAATTGTGGCGGCTCCGTTAATTGCACGTGGAATTTCAAAAAACGAAGCAACAGCAAAAACAAAAAAAATCCTTGATTTGGTAGGCTTATCAAACGCAGATTTAAATAAATTCCCTCACGCATTTTCTGGCGGTCAAAGGCAGCGCATAGGCTTGGCACGTGCCCTTGTGCTTGAACCAAAAATTTTGATTTGCGATGAAATAACATCTGCCCTTGACGTAAGCGTTCAAGCGCAAATTTTGCACCTTTTGGATGATTTGCAAAAAGAATTAAACCTCTCCTTGCTTTTTATTTCCCACGACATTGCCGTTATGGAGATAATCGCAAAGAGGGTTATGGTGTTGAAGAATGGCGAAACAATTACTTCACCACAAACTTAACGCTCTGCATTCCTCGCGCTTTGGCAAAATACAACCCACTTGAGAGTGACAGCTTAACCGTTTGCAGGTTGGAAACATTCGTGCTTGCCACCTTATTTCCTTTAAGGTCAAAAATCTCCACAACATCGTTGGAAAAATGAGTTAGTGGAATATTTGAGACAATGGGAGTGGTTCCATTGGAAGAACTGCTCGGTATGCTGGAAGAAGACGAAGGTACCACGCTTGAACTGCTTGCTAAGCTACTAGAACTAGGTGCTGCGATAGATGAACTGCTAGGTTTGCTAGAAGACGAAGGTACCGCGCTTGAACTGCTTGGGGTTGTGCTGCTGGAACTCGGCGTTGCAATGGAAGAACTGCTAGGACCAGGTTTGTTCCATTCAGATTCGGGAATCAGTTTGACAAGTTCGTTGTATGCAGCTTTTTTATTGCCAGAAGCATCAAAGAGAACGGGTTTTCTAGCTTTACGCCAAGATTGGTCGTCTTGAATACCCCAAACCACAACGGCTGTGATAGCGCTGCCGCCCTTGGTGAGAATTTGGTTCATTATATCTCTATAGTATGTTGCCTGTGCGGGAAAATAGCTTTCATTGCCGTCTTGAACAGTTGCATCCAATTCTGTCACATGAATTTCAACGCCCAAATTCTTATAGGTTGTTATAGCCGCTCCGTAATCAGATGCGCTCGGATATGGAGTTCCTGTTCTAACGTCAAGATGAGACTGCATACCCATTCCGTCAATAAGCCCTTTTTCTTTGAGAGGCTTTACTATTGAATTTGCAATGTAATTCCTTTTTGCCGTAATATACTCGTTGTAATCATTATAGAATAATTTGGTGGTTTTTGGAGCGTATTTGCGAGCAAAAGTAAAGGCTTTTTCTATAAATGAATTGTCGCCATATACCTGAACCCACATGGATTGACCGTTACCGGCATCTGAACCTGCTGTTCTTGGAGAGCCGCTTTCGCTTGCAGCTTCGTTCACAACATCGTAAGCGTAGAGGTTAAGCTTTGGATAGCTAGTTGTTATGAGTTCAAACATATTTTTTATGTAGCTTTCCATGCGTTGGTCCATAACAGCTTTGCTCACAATTGCCCCAGAGGAATTGAAGTTTTCCCTGAAAAACCAATTTGGCGTTTGGCTGTGCCACACCAAAGTATGGCCACGCACGGGAATGTTGTTGTCTTGGCAGAATTGCAGAATGGATTTTGCTCCGTTGTTCAACTGAACCTTTACATTGGTATTTGTGGAACCGCTTGCAACAATGGTAGCATCTGGCTTTAACTCGTTTTCTGGAGTGATGCTGTTGAATTCCCTAAGCACTATTTGTTTCATAGCACTATTATTCACCGTGGAACTGTTCAGTATATTGCCGAACTTGAACTTGCTTGAATACACGTCTTTAAGCCCAACAGTTGTTTGGGCAAAAGATAATTGCAAAAGCAATGCGACTAAAACCATCATTTTTACTTTCATCGCGTACCTCCGTTTATTTCACAATTATTTTTTTAATTGAATTTCCTTGTTTAACTATATAAATTCCTGCTTTTTGCGGCGCGGCATTTCCAAGCGGTTCGCCTTTGAGGGTGTAGTAGGTAGGGGAGTGGCTAGTGGCTAGTGGGGAGTGGTTGGTTATTGGCGTTGTGCCTGTGCTTGAGCTTGATACGGCAATGGAGGAACTGCTAAGTGTGCCGGAAGAAGACGAAACTGCTACGCTTGAACTGCTTGCAGCACGGCTACTAGAAGAAGCCACCGCACTGGAACTTGAAGTTGGAGATGGAGATGGAGTGACTGAGCCATAAGTTCCAGTGAGATTTGGAACTGTCCAAGAAAATGCTGTGTCTAGATTAAAAGTGACATTCTTGCCATCATCATTAGTTCCAGTAGGTCTGTTAGCCGATATGTTTGTGTTCGCGCTCTGGCCTTTAAGGAACCTATTTACGAATGCATTAACATTTGTTGTTTGCGATGAAGCTGCCTGGCAATGGCTATGCCCGGCTGCAAAATCAAAACCTATATAATCGGGAACGCCAAACGCCTGCCATACCTTTCTCGCCGCTATTGTGGATCTATAGCCAGATTCATCGCCAAGCCACACCATATCTGGATTGCCAAGTATAATCGTTGCGCGAGGAGCAATCATCGCTATGAGTTGGTGATGGTCGTGCGGCAATTTGTCGGGGTCTAGGTTCCTCATGCTAGAAAGAAACCAAGAGTAGTTAGTGTTATCTATTTTTTCAATGTTCGTTCCGGTACGAGCGGTAAATGCCTTGGAGGCTCTCCATGCATTAATACCTCCACCACCGGATTCCTGCACAACGGTAAGGGTAACTCGTTCATCTAAAGCACCGCCAAAGAGAGCCATTTTTCCCGCATAAGAGCAACCTTGAATGCCTATTTTGGTCACATCTACGCCAAGCTGATCTTTCACCAGCACAATGCCATCTATAAGCCTGCTTATGCCCCAAGACCATGCGGCATATTTGCCTATTTTGCCTTTAAGGTCAGGATATACTGTGTAAAATGGGTCATTCGTATTGTGGCTACCACTGCCATTAGCATAGGTCACTACTTGGTCATGGTTAAAAGGAATTTGCTTGCAACCGCTTATGCTGCCGGCATTGCCATTCATGCCAATGGCTACGCAATTGCCTGAACCAGACACATTGGAAGTTATGTTAATGCTTCCGTCTTTTGTGGTTACTTTCACAGTGAGTGTGCTACCGCTATATGTTGCCGTAACAGTGGCAGTTGAAGGAGCTGGTTTGGGACCTATTTCATATTGCTCAAGGTCTTTCTTTACTTCGTTTCTGCGACACCCCCATTCAGATTTATCTGATATGCGAGTACCGCCGTGCATTGCAAAAGGGTCTGGAAAGGCGGAGCTTGCTGTTGAAAGCAGTGCTTTGTACGAGGCATCGCAATCTTGCCCCAAGTTTTCAACAGAAAGATTGACTTGCTGACCAAAAGATGCGGAAAAAGCCGTTAATAAAAATAAAAAGCCAAACATAAAAGCTTTCATAAGAGCCTCCTGTAACTAATACCCTTAATTTAAATATACATTTTTTTTGAGGAAAAGTTTGCAAAAATTGCATTTTTTACAAAAAAATGCAATCATCACATATAAAAACTATTTTTTATGCAATATTTGTGTTTAAAGGCAAATTTTCGGATGCGAGTACTTAATCCCTAATGCAACGGAGACTACGAAGGCTACTCTTATCTCCTGTCCCCATAAGTATAATTGACATACTATAATACATATTGTTCGTATAGAATTGAGAAGCATCTTCCTCGTACGATGTAGCACTTAGCCAATCAGTTCCATAACCAACATAATCTATATTAAAAATACCGTCTGAATTTCCGGTACCACCCGGCAAAGCCGAAAATCCATAATCATCTGTTCCACCGCCATCAATCCAACTGCTTGTTGACTTCAATCTGGTAGTTATGCAATAAAGACATTCCCTATCGTTATAAACAAAATCTGTTAGAGCTATCCATTCCCCATTGCTTGGGATATGCCATCCCTGTGGGCATACACCTTGATGCTTTGCAAATATCTGTGGTGAACAGGCAGAAGTATTGCAAGAAGACGGAAGAGACATTGCTGTAGCCCAGTTATACAAACGGCCGTACATATCGCAAATAGCTGTGTTTTCGTCTTTAAGCAAGCCATTAATTTCGCCACATTTGCTGCCAGCAATTGCATAATTCAAATTCTCAGCCATCCAAATTTGAGAACCTATGGTTGTATATTTATACACCTTATTGTCGCGGGTATCGCAGAACTGTTTTTCAGCATTGTATGATTTATCACTGCAAAACGATATTACCGAGCCGTTAAAGCAAGATTGTGTCAACGGGTTATACTCCTTGCCACCGCATAAAAAAACTGTAGAACTACTGCTAACGACACCGCCGACTGAGCTACTGCTAACGATATCACCGACTGACGATGAAGAAGAATTGCCATTATTACCGAAGCTGGAACTGCTATCGCCAACAGATGGAGATGAGTCGCTAGAGGAAGAATATTCAGGCACATGATTGGCAGAGCAAGAAAAAGTGAATGACAAAGCAAACCCTAAGGTTGCCGTGAGCGTGATTTTAACAAGTTTGTTTATCATCGTGTATCTCCTAGTTAAAGTTATGCAACGGTGACTATTCAGCACCACAGCTGGGTTTCTAATAGAAAGATATAAAAATTTTCTACTTTGAGTCTAAGAAATGTCAAACCTACCGATAGTATGTATAGTTGGTCGCCCAAATGTGGGCAAATCCAGCTTATTTAACCGCATTTTGGGGCGGAGAGCCGCCGTTGTGAGCGATAGGGAGGGCGTTACCAGAGACCGCCACTACCAAGAGGCACAGTTTCAGGGTACAAATTTCACGCTTGTGGACACTGGCGGCTTTATGACGGATTTTCAAATAGACGTTTTGGCAGAGTCCGTTAGGGAGCAGATTTTTACCGCGGTGAAAGAAGCGGACTTAATTCTCTTTATGGTGGATGTGAGAGTTGGAATCACAACATTAGACCAGCAATTTGCAAAACTCATTTTAAAAACAGAAAAGCCTGTGATTTTGGTTGCAAACAAAAGCGAAGAGGCAACTGACCGTGCAGAAGGCTGGGCGTTTTTGCAACTGGGAATGGGTGCACCGAGAACCATAAGCGCATTGACAGGTTATGCGGTTTTAAGTTTGCTGGAAGAAGTTATTTTGCTGCTTCCCAAAAAAGAAAAAACAAAAAAAGAATTAAAGCCAATTTCATTTGCGATTTTGGGCAGACCAAATGTCGGCAAAAGCACCTTGCTCAACAAACTGCTGGGCGAGGAGCGAGTTGTGGTTTCTGAAATCCCCGGCACAACAAGAGATTCTATTGATTGCGAATTTAAATACAACGGAATTAGTTTCAAAGTCACAGATACCGCAGGGCTTCGCAAAAAAGCTCGCGTTGCAAAGCATAAAGACGAGGTGGAAATTTTCAGCAATATGCGAACAATGGAGAGCATTCGCCGCTCCGATGTTGTTGTGCTGTTGCTAGATGTAACCAGAGGTTTTGAAATTCAGGATTTGCGCATAATAACGGAAATAAGAAAAGCGGGCAAAGGGCTTATTTTAGCCATAAACAAATGGGATATTTTAGAAAACAAAGATTCCAAAAGTTTTGATTTGATTGTAAAAGACATTAGAGAAAAAGACCCGCTTTTTGAGTGGGTTCCGGTTCTATCCATAAGCGCGTTGGAAGGTTTGCGAGTGTTTAGGCTTTTGCAGGAAATTCAAAGGGTTCACGCAAATTGCAAACGTGTTATAGGCAGGGAAAGAGTTGCAGAAACTTTCAAAACCGCCATTGAAAAAAATCCGCATCATTCGCGGAGCGGGCATTCCGTTCAGTTGAAAAGAGCCTGCCAAATTTTGACAGACCCTCCTGTGATTACAGTAGAAACACCTTACCCAGATTTGGTTGACGAAGCCTATAAAAGATATTTGCTAAAAACTTTCTTTGAAGAATTTGGACTAGCTGGAGCGCCGCTAAAACTCAACTTTGACCGTAAATTGCATTTGCGAGCTGATGATGATTTCCCGTCCTGAAGCTAAAAGAGGCACATTGCCTTTCAATTTAACCAAATACGGTTCAAGCGTTTTGGGCGCACCCTTGCTTTACGCTCCTTGCAAAAATAAATGCAATACTCTTGCAATAGCCGGAATTCACGGCGAGGAAGCCGAAACAACATTTCTTTTGAGCAGGGTGCTAAGGCATTACGCAGAACCCTTGCAAAACACAGCTTTTATTCTATGCGCAAATCCAGACGGAGTTTCTTTAGGAACTCGCGGCAACGCAAATGGCGTGGATTTAAACCGCAATTTCCCCACAGCAAACTGGAGTGCAGAAATCACTCTCAGCAAAGCCACTTTGGAAAGCGAAAGAATAACAGAACTCTCTTCCGGCAAAAATCCAGGCAGCGAAGCAGAGACCAAATCCCTAATTGAAATAATCCGCAAACTTAAACCCGCCGAAATTCTCTCCATTCACAGCCCCCTCTCCTGCGTTGAAGCCCCAGAGCGAAGCCCCTTAGCGGACTTTTTGGCAAATTTAAGCGAAACCGAATACAAAACGGATATAGGTTACCCAACTCCCGGCAGCCTTGGAACTTGGTGCAAGGAAAACTCGGTGCATTGCATCACTTGGGAACTGCCTCGCCTCGCACCAGAGATTTTGTCACAGAGGTTTGCGGAGAAGTTGGCGGGGTATTTGGGGGATTAATTTTTTACTATATTCTATACTATGCAATCTAGTATAGTTCAAATACGAGTTGAACCAACCCTTAAACAAAAGGCAGATGCTCTTTTTCGGAGCATAGGCTTAGACACAACGGCAGCAATTCGCTTATTTTTTATGCAATCTCTGCTAAGAGGAACCATACCTTTTGAAATAATGTCAAATAAAAATGAAGTTAAGCCGAGAAAAGGTTGGGCAGAAGCATTTTCAAAAACAAAAAAGAAAGAGCAAATGCTAATACCAGAAACAATAGACAGCAATGACTTCAAATGGGAATGGTGAAAATGAAGCAATATAACATTTGCTTGGTAAATTTAGCTCCTACAATTGGGCACGAAATAAAGAAAACCAGACCTTGTGTCATTATATCCCCAAACGAAATGAACGATTTTTTATCAACTATAATAATCGCTCCTATGACAACAAAATCTCACAACTATCCTACGAGAATAAAAATCCACTTTCAAAATAAGGATGGTTGGATTGTTTTAGACCAAATTAGAACCATAGATAAAACTAGGTTAGTAAAAATTTTGGGAAAATTAGAGATTGACAAGATAAAGGAATTGAAAAATACGATAAATGAAATGTTGATCCAATAAAGCAGTAACCATTATCCGCTAGTTCAGACAAAGTAAATGCGGTTATCGTGCTAGTGGGGGTGGAATAATTTTCTATCTTAACCCATTATGTCGTATTCCCCAGTTATAGGCTTAGAGATACATTGCCAGCTTGCAACCAAAACAAAACTTTTTTGCGGCTGCAAGATAGAGGTTAACACAGAGCCTAACAAGCACGTTTGCCCTGTGTGCCTTGGGTTCCCAGGTGCTTTGCCCATTCCAAACAAAGAGGCTGTGAACTTGGCAATAAAGCTGGGGCTTGCGCTTAACTGCGAAATAGACAGCCGCGCCCTGTGGACGCGCAAAAATTATTTTTACCCCGATTTGCCAAAGGGCTACCAAATAACGCAAACCGGAGGAATTCCAGTTTACGACCATCCTGTTTGCAAAAAGGGTTATATTGAGATAATCAGCGAAAATGGCGAAAAAAAACGCATAGGCATAACCCGCATACATATAGAAGAAGATGCTGGCAAATTGGTTCACGATTTTTCGCCGGAAAGTTCGCACTTTGATGCAAACCGCTGTGGAACCCCGCTTTGCGAAATAGTCACCGAACCCGATATCCGCAGCCCCGAAGATGCGGTTTTGGTTTTGC
>Ga0268262_10001374_pt1 | contig 30332 bp, 26 predicted proteins | sample TergutNc150P3_FD_190354 | JGI IMG/M metagenome (GOLD analysis project Ga0268262, IMG submission 190354) | Nasutitermes corniger P3 segment gut microbial community from laboratory colony in Florida, USA - Nc150 P3 (SPAdes) (version 2) | ecosystem: Host-associated > Arthropoda: Insects >... | reverse complement strand
TGCCGGAAATCTTGTGCCAAACTTTAGGTTTCGCGTTTTCTATCGTACTCACTGTAGGATAAGAAGGATTATTTACTTGCCATGTTATAGTTCCCGCTGTTTTTTCACGCCATACCTCGGCTTTAAGCTCAATGGTTATTTTTTTCTCTTTGTATTGAGCCAGTGAATAGATAAGTAATGCCCATGAAGATTTTGTTCCGTCCACTTTTATTACATTTTTTCTGCCCTGATAACTATCTAAAATTTGAAATGATCCTCTGTCGGCTGAAAATCCGTTCAAATTATCCGGCATTGTTTGCGAAGTGAACAATAAAACCGCCAACACCGTCATTATCAGGACAATTATACTTCTTTTGACTTTGAACACAAAAATCTCAATCTAATATTTATATAACACGAAAAATTACAGGAAAGTGTCAAATAAATCATTAATAAGCTATGAAAAAATCTGAACATAGATTTCAAAAAAACCTCCAAAACCCTGTTGCCTTTCTATCCCCGATTTGTTATAGTTTTGTTACCGAACGGTCGTTAACATGACAAAGACAGAAATAGTTGAAGCGGCGTTCCGTTGTTGGGGGCGCAATTTTTATCAAAAAACCAGTCTCAGCCAGCTCGCGGGAGAGCTTAAGGTAAGCAAGCCCGCATTGTACCGCCACTTTGAAAAAAAACAGTCCCTTAACGCCGCCATGAACGAGCGTTTTTTTGACGATTTTTCCGCTTCCATACGGGCGGATTTTGACAAGGCTCTGCAAAGTACGGATGCCGACGAGGGGCTTTATACCATAATACAATGCATAACCGGCTTTTATGCCCGGAATGTATACGCCCTGCTTTTCTCCTTAATGAACATTTACAACCGCAATATGGACAGCCATTCGGTATCGGAGCACTTAAAAAAACGCGGCACGGACGTAAACACAATTCAACAGGTTATCGAAAAAAAATACAACTCAAGCCCGATATTAATGAATTTAATTTTTGCCACTCTTACCTTTTATCTGGCGTGCTTTCATAAATCAAATAATTCATTCTCTAAAATGCCGTCCGAAGAAGAAATACAAAAAATTATAATCAACATATATGAAACCATTAAAAACGGGCTTAAGTTTTCCGCAAAAGAAACAGGCGCGCTTGATTTTATTAAACTTGAAAGTATGGTTGAGGGAACAATGCGCAGTGACAAGCCGGAGCCTCTTTTAAAGGCGATAGCCGAAGCCGTGGCGGAAGCGGGCCCGTGGGAAACTTCGATGGACATGGTGGCAAAACGCATGGGTATTTCCAAGAGCAGTCTTTACGGGCATTTTAAGAACAAAAAAGATATGCTCCGCAAACTTTTTATGAGCGAGTTTGAGCGTATTATTGATTTTGCCGGGCAGGGAATCAATTTATCGGTCAATACGGCGGAACAGCTTTATTTGGGAATTTTTTCAATCGCGGTTTACCTGCGTTCCCGCCCGGAGATACTTATCGCCATCGACTGGATTCGCACGCGAAACCTTAATCTTGGAAAGCCTGCCAAAAAAACCGATATTTTCAGGCTTTTTAAGGACATTAAATTTGAGAGCCTGCATAATCTGGACGAAGACGCAAGGCTGGTTACTTATCACTGGATTTTATTTTTACTTACAAATATTTTAACGCAGCCGTTTATGGCAAAAGAGCCGCAGACGGGAATTTCTTCCGAAAAAGTGGAGAATAACGATATCCGCGTTTTATATAAATTTATAACTTTGGGTCTTGGAGGCTTTATACATGAATCTTAAAAAACGATACGCGTACGGTTTAAAAATTCCGTTCTGTCTTGCAATGTTTATATTGTTATGCGCATATTCGCACGCCCAGGCGCAGGATCAGGAAACAACTGACGGACCCATGCGGCTAAGTCCGGACGAGGCGGTAAAGATTGCTGTCCAAAACAACCTTGCGCTGGAATCTTCCCGCGCAAGCTCCGCGACAAAAAGACGCGCGTCTAATTTGTCATGGAATCAATTTATTCCTAATATAACGGTGGCAGGTTCATTAATAAGGGATAATAAACAAGGATCAACATCGGTTACTGTTCCCCTCCCCCGTACAGGAGCTCCTTTTTCCTACAACGGCATAAGCGGCATGGCAGGTCCGCAATTCTTTGTTTCCGATCCGATCAGTCTTCCCCAATGGCACATTGCAGGCACTATACAGGCTTCCCTTAATATTAACTACGCCATGTTCGAGAACATGAAACGCCTGCGGCTGGATTATGAAGGCGGGCTTGTAAGTTACGAGAAAGCGAGGGCGCAGTTGGAGCGCGATGTGCGCAAGGCGTATCACAATATGCTCTTATTGCAGGAAAACATCAGCCTGCTTCGCGGAAGTTTTGAAAACGCTGGGCGTCAGGTGCAAATGGCGCAGGCAAATTATAACGCCGGGCTTGCGCCGGAACTGACTCTTTTACAGGCGCAGGTGGCAAGGGAAAATCTGCGTCCCGTAATTGATCAGGCGGAAAACGGCTTAAAACTTTCAATGGCGCAGTTTGCCATGTTCCTTGGATTGGACTACAACACTCCGTTTGAACTTGAACCTGTAACTGAAAACATGGATTTTATTCCCATCGACGTGGCGCAAATGATTTCCAAAGCGGCTTCGGGAAAACCGGACATTCAGGAGCTAAGGCAGACTATCCTTCTTCTGCAAAGCGCGAGAAAAACGCAATTCTATTCACTAACGCCGACTTTAACATTAAGCTGGAATAACAATTCCGTTTTTACAAAAGATCCATGGAAAGATACATGGTTCGGCAGCGGCGATAATTGGAACAATTCAGGCTCTCTTACAATATCCGTGGGAGTGCGCCTGCACAGCTTAATTCCTTTTAGTACGGATTATCAGGCGGTAAAAAACCTTGATGATCAAATAGCGATAACTACTCTCGGATTAACACAGATGATCCGTGGAACGGAAATTGAAATTTACAATACGGTGCTTTCGCTGGAAAAAACCCGTATCAGCGCGCAGGCGCAGGCGCAGACAGTAAAACTGGCGGAACAATCCTACCGCCTTACGGAACAGGCGTATCAGGCGGGCTTGCAGGATTATTTTCAGGTTCAAAACGCGGAACAGTCCATGCGGCAGGCGCGGGTTCAGATGCTCGAACAGCAGTTTACATATCTTAATGGTCTAATCGACCTTGAATATTCCACCGGGGTTCCATTCGGAACCATAAGTTCTAAGAACAATAGTTCAAAGAACTAAAGCTCAAAGGAGAAGCGGCAATGAAGATTTTTTACCTTAAAAAAACGGGAACGGCAAAGTTAATTATTTTAGGATTAATTTTAACCTTGTTATTCACAGGGTGCGAACGCATTAAAGCGGCATACGGCAAAAAAAAGAAAGGGGAAATGGAAAGAGAATTGCCTGTTTTCGCGGTTAATACAACATTAACATCAAGCGGGCAGATACAGGATTACATAACCCTCACAGGCGATATTGTAGCCGGCTCTACGGTGGACGTTTATTCCGAGGCGGCGGGAAAGGTATACGAGCTTCATGTCTCTGTAGGCAGCAGGGTAAGCAGAGGCTCTCCTGTCGCGACAATCGATCCTTCGCGCCCCGGCATGACATACAAGCACAGCGTAGCGACCGCCCCTATTGGCGGAACAGTCGTCGCCCTGCCGGCGCAGGTGGGAATGACAATCTCCCAGGCTGTCCCTCTGGCAAGAATATCGGGCGGCGGAGCTTTGGAAATAAAACTGAACGCGGCAGAACGCTTTATATCAAAAATGGCGCTGAACCTGCCATGCGAAATTACCCTTGACGCGTGGCCCGGCGAAATCTTCCGCGGAAGCATAAATGAAATATCCCCTACCGTAGACCTTGTTTCAAGGACAATGGAAATAAGAGTTAACGTAAATAACCCCGGCTCAAAATTAAAGCAGGGAATGTTCGCCAAGGTCAGAATTATTACCGAACAAAAAAACAATATCGTAAAAATTCCAATATCGGCGGCGGTAAGCCGTTTCGGGGAACAGTATGTTTTTGTAGTCGCCAAAGACCCTGAAAAACCTGATATTACAATCGTAAAAAAAAGGAATATAGTGCCGGGTATCATCATCGACGGAATAATGGAAATTCAAGAAGGGCTTGCGGCGGACGAAGAAATAGTTATCAGAGGACAGACCCTGCTTGACGAAGGCTCAAGGATAAATGTAATTGAGCGTATTGCGCCGTTAGGCGCGAAGTAAGAGCGGGGAGAAAAACTATGAGTATGGTTAAAACGGTCGTATCGCGGCCAACAACTTTTTTCATTATATTCGCCCTGCTTATCGGGCTTGGTGTTTTCGCGCTGTTAAATCTTCCTATAGATCTTTACCCGGAAATCAGTCCGCCAATCCTGCTTGTATACACGTCATACACGGGAGCGGGACCGGAAGAAGTCGAGCGCTCCATATCACGCCCTCTGGAAGCTGTCCTGACAGGCGTATCCGCGCTGGAAAAAATAACTTCCACTTCAAGCAAAGGTTCCAGCATGGTTATCATGGAGTTTACTTACGGGACAGATATGTCCGACGCTTCAAACTCTATTCGTGACGCTCTTGAACGGATAAGAACCATCATGCCGACGGGCGCGGATACGCCTATGATTTTTAAATTCGATCCTTCGATGATCCCGATCATGGGGCTTATGGCAACATCAAACAAACGCACTCCCGAAGAACTGCGGGAACTTGCCGAAGACACAATCGTACCCCGCATAGAGCAGACGCCCGGCGTCGCCACAGCGTCGGTATACGGAGGCAGGGAAAAAATTATCAAAGTTGAAATTCCGCAAAGCCGCCTTGAAGCTTACGGTCTTACCATATCGCAAATTCAACAGGTACTCATGGTGCAGAATATACAGACGGCGGCGGGAACCATTACGGAAAGGGGAATGTCCTACCTTCTTACCACAATGGGCGAATATACGTCGCTTGATCAAATGAAAAACACTGTTATTTCATACAAGGGCGGCGGTATTGTAAACGGTCAGATGGAAATGCCGAAACAAATCTATCTGCGCGATCTTGCCGACGTATTTGCGGATTTCCGCGACGAAACCAGCACGGTCTATGTTGATGGACAGGCGGCGGTAATGCTGATGGTACAAAAACAGAGCGGCAAAAATTCCGTACAAACCGCGAAAGACCTTAGGGTCAGATTGGAAAAAATCGCTTCGGAACTTCCGCCTGACATTAAAATTAACGAAATGTTTAACACTACCGATATTATCGAACATTCGCTTAATCAGGTAACATCTACCGCGATAAGCGGGGCGGTACTGGCTATTATCATTCTTTTCATCTTCCTGAGATCCGCAAAGCCGACCTTGATTATCGGCATCAGCATACCTATTTCCATCATAATTACCATGATGCTGATGTACTTTGCCCATCTTACCCTCAACCTGATGACAATGGCGGGGCTTGTTCTCGGAATAGGAATGTTGGTGGACAATTCAATCGTTATTTTGGAAAATATTTACCATTACAGGGAAAAAGGCGCAAAATTAAAAACCGCCGCGGTGCTGGGCTCTTCGGAAATGATAGTCGCCATTACCGCGTCTACCGTTACCACAATCTGCGTTTTCGCTCCGCTTGTCATGTTCCAGGGGCTTCTTGAAATGGCGGGAGAGCTTTTTGCCGGTCTTGCTTTTACCGTTGTTATTTCGCTGGGCATATCATTGTTTACCGCGATTTTCCTTGTTCCTGTACTCGCAAGCCATTATCTTCCGCTTGTCACGCGAAAACAAAAGCCGCTTACGGGCTCGCTTGCGGGAATAGATAAAAAGATGGAAAATTTCTTTATTTGGCTGGAAGAAAAATACCGCAACGCGGTACGCAAAGTTCTTAACCATAAACTTGTTGTCATCATATTCCTGCTTGTACTGCTTGTCATAAGCGTACTTTTAATTCCTGTTATAGGATGGGAATTTATGCCTCAGCAGGACGATGACAACGTAAGCATAACGGCGACGCTTCCTATGGGAACGACATTACAGGAAACAGAATCGGTATTAAGGCAGGTACAGCTAATAGTAGAAAAAGAAATTAAAGGGTATGACAAATTGATTTTACGCGCGGGCGGCGGCGGAATGTTCGGCACAGGCGGAAGCAACTCCGGTTCTTTGCGCATAAACCTGCCCCCGTTTAAAAAAAGAATAGAAAGCGCGAATCAAATGAAGGAAATATTACGCCCTCTTGTAGACCAGATTCCCGGCGTTATCTTTTCCTTCGGCTCAGGCGGCATGAGGAGGGGTATGGGCGGCGGTAACGCGGTAGATATAATCCTGAGAACGGAAAACCTTGAAAAAGGCAAAGAGCTTGGCGAAAAAATCGCGGAAGTATTAAAAGAAAACCTTTCCGACATTGTTACGGAACCGCAGGTAGATTTAAAAGACGGACTGCCCCAATATGAAATTATAATTGACCGCGAGAAAATGTACGCTCTCGGGCTTAACACCAATTCGGTCGGCACCGAGATTAAAGCCGCCGTAGACGGCGTTAGGGCGACAAAATACAAAGCGACGGGCAAAGATTACGACGTTATCCTTATCCTTGCGGAAGCGGATCGCAATGAATTGCCCAAGTTGGACCACATTTTTATAAACAGCCAAATAGCCGGCAGGGTTCCTCTTTCCAACTTTGTTTCATACAAAGAGGGAACAGGGCCGCTGACAATCAGGCGCGAAAACCAGAGCCGCGTAATACACGTAACCGCCGCGGCCAAACCGGGAACAAAAGCAAATACCCTGCAAAAGCGGGTTGAAGAGCTTATTAAATCCAAAATCCCGATTGAAGACGGCGTTATAATTGAGTACGGCGGCGATAACGCCGAATTTGTAAAAATGTTTAAACGCTTTGTCCTTATCTGCATCGTGGCGATCTTCCTTGTATTCGGCGTTATGGCGAGCCTGTTTGAATCGTTCCGCGATCCGTTTATCATCATATTCACAATTCCGCTCTCATTAATCGGCATTGTGACTATCTATTTAATTACAAACACAATCTTTAACGTGCTTACCGCTGTAGGCTTGCTGGTATTAATCGGCGTTATTGTAAACAACGGCATTGTTCTTGTTGACTACACAAACCTCTTGCGCAAGCGCGGCTATTCCCTGAACGACGCCTGTATCGAAGCTGCCGGCAACCGTCTTCGCCCGATTTTGATGACGACGCTTACAACCATACTCGGCCTCTTGCCGATGGCGTTCTTTCCCGGCGAAGGGTCGGAAATGGTAGCGCCCATCGGGAAAACCGTTTTCGGCGGGCTTTCCTTCGGCACCTTGATGACACTGTTCCTTATGCCCACCGTGTACGCACTTATAAACAGGCGTTCCGACGCGCGCGAGGCAAGAGCGAGAGAACGCCGCGAAAGAATCGCCTCCGGGGAGCGCCGCCTGAATAAAAATTACAAAGAGGAGGGACAAATATGATCCGTATCGAAATTTTCGCAAATCATTCTGTAGAAGAAGACATTTTAGACGCTCTTGCCGGAGCGCAGGTAGGCAAATATTACACTAAAATTCCCAACATATACGGAGTCGGCACTTCCGGTCCCCGCAAAGGAGACGCGGTCTGGCCGGAAGAAAATTTTTCGCTTGTAATCTGGTGCGAGGAAGACGAGGCTGAAATTATCAAGCGGACCATTAACGCCGTAAAGGAAAAATTTCCGGACGAGGGAATAAAATTGTTTGGGGTTTAATTTATCTCACGCTCAATTTTATGCTGCAGGTTCTGTTGAATATATTTTCTTATTTTTATTTTTACTTCGGGATCAATCCGCTGGGTAAAAATTAATACGTATATTTTTTCATGACCGTCTAGGCGGGAGCCGAAAACAACCGCCTCTGCCTTTAAAAGCATTGTCTGCAGTCTTATTTGAATATCTTTTATAAGTTCGTTCTTGTGAATCGGTATATCTTCTTCAAAAGAGCATGACACTCCGACAACGCTGACATCTCTTACAGTGCCTTTTGCAAATCCGCTGCTTACCGGCATATTTATTGTCGCGACGCTTTCCGCCTCGGTATTTGCGCGCAGATACTTACGCCGCCCCTTTACATTCATTGATTCAAGGACATCAAGAATTTTGGTTGTAGTTTTGCTCATATCCAGTTTTGAGTTATAATAACCGCATTTAATTTTTAGAACATTTATATACTTTTCCTGAATTTTCTCATCAGAATTAGTGGAAAAAACACCCATGCTTATTTCCGGAAGGGCGGACATCAATGTATGAATCCATTTTTCCCATTCCGGCTCATGCATGCCTTCGTCTATATTCGTAAAAACAACGGAATCCGGATATTTTTTAAGCGCGTGGGCAAGCCGCTTTGGGTCTTTGGAAACATATACCTCATATTCATGCTGTACTAATTCCGTGATAACCTGATTCTGCACATACGCCGTAGGAAAAACAAAAAATACCTTTTTCCCAACAATATCTGTATGAATTACTTCGTTTTTTTTCGCATTTTCAGGAGGGGCGCTTTCAGGCTTGCTGGCTTCGCTATTTTCAACAACTTCCGGCGTACTTTTCTCATCGCTCATGGGAAAATTATACTATGGATAGTAAGAAAATTACAAGCCTGAAGCAAGCAGTTTATTAAAAGCTTCCTGATCCGCCTTAAAAGCGTTTGCCGCGTCTCCGTTACGTATAATCGTTATTCTTTCAATTTTATCGCCCTGTCTTATTCTGTTTACAGTGCTTTGCCCAAGAACAACCTGCCCAAAGACAGTATGCTTCCCGTCAAGGTGCGGAGTAGGAATAATGGTGATAAAAAACTGACTGCCGTTTGTGCCGGGACCGGAGTTTGCCATGGAAAGAACGCCGGGCTTGTCATGTTTAAGCTCAGGACTAAATTCATCCCGGAATTTGTAACCGGGCCCGCCTGTTCCCGTTCCAAGAGGACAGCCGCCCTGGATCATAAAATCCTGCGCGTCTCCGTTTCCTTTGGAAATAACCCGGTGAAAAGTTAACCCGTCGTAAAAATGTTTGCCTTTTGTGGTATCCATTTTACCTTCCGCCAGCGCGACAAAATTGCAAACCGTAAGCGGGGCGCGCTGATATTCAAGGCGCACCACAATATCTCCGCGATTTGTTTTTATCAACGCAAAAAGCCCGTCTCCCAACTGCTGGGCATCAACTGTTTCCGCAGCGCACATAATCAATATCACTCCAATTAATAAAAATAATTTTTTTAAACTTCTCATGGACACAAGTATATCATAACCGGCATACATTGACAATATACGGATTAAACCGTTAAATTCATTATATGAGTGAATATTTGATCGACGGCGGAGTTCCGCTTAACGGAACAGTCAAGGTAAGCGGAAACAAAAACGCCGCCCTTCCCTGCATTGCCGCGGCTCTTCTGACCGACGAACAGGTTATACTGCGGAACATTCCCGATATTGAAGACGTGCGGGTAATGCTTGACGTATTCACCGCGCTTGGAGGAGAGGTAACTACCCTTCAACCGAATATTCACCGTCTGTCCCTTCGCAACATAAAATCTTCCGAAATACCGGCGGATCAGGCAAAAAAAATAAGGGCTTCAATTCTGTTTGCGGGCCCCCTCCTCGCGAGAACGGGAAAGGTTATCCTTCCCCCGCCCGGCGGCGACGTAATCGGAAGAAGGCGGCTTGATACTCACTTTCTTGTGCTTACGGAACTCGGCTCCAAAGTTAAAATAAGCGACAACTTTACTTTTACCGCAAAGACCCTTACAGGCGCGGATATTTTCCTTGACGAAGCTTCTGTTACGGCGACGGAGAACGCTATCATGGCGGCAGTCCTCGCGAAAGGCAAGACGATTCTGACCAACGCCGCAAGCGAGCCTCATGTGCAGGACCTTTGCAATATGCTGGTCCAGATGGGAGCGAAGATAGAAGGAATAGGCTCCAATATCCTTGTCATTAACGGGGTGGAAAAACTTACAGGGTGTGACTATGAAATAGGTCCCGATTTTATGGAAGTAGGCTCCTTTATCGGGCTTGCGTCCGTAACAGGCGGAGACCTCCACATCGAGGGCGCGCGCGTAAATGACATGCGCCCCGCAAAAATCGCGTTCGGCAAGCTGGGTATTGTCTGGGGGCACGAGGAAAACATAATACACGTGCCTAAAAACCAGAGCATGGAAGTAAACCACGATCTCGGCGGAATGATCCCAAAGATAGACGACGCGCCCTGGCCGGGATTCCCGCCCGATCTTGTCAGTATCGTAATGGTAGTCGCCACTCAGGTAAAGGGAACCGTTTTAATTCACGAAAAAATGTACGAGTCGCGGATGTTCTTTGTAGATAAATTGATTGGAATGGGGGCAAGGATCGTGCTCTGCGATCCGCACCGCGCCGTCGTTTCCGGCCCTTCCAAACTTCGCGGCTCTGAGCTGATAAGCCCCGACGTGCGCGCGGGAATGGCGATGCTCATTGCCGCCCTGTGCGCGGAAGGCAAAAGCGTAGTACGCAACGTCTACCAGATTGAGCGGGGCTACGAAAATCTTGCCGAAAGGCTGGCTTCCCTGGGCGCGCGGATATTAAGGAACGATTAAGCATGGACACCGTAATAATAATAACCGCCTTTGCCGTTTTGTTTATGCTTGTAATCCTTATCCTTGTAAAACTCTATTCCGGCAAGACAACGGATATTACCCCCCAAATGCTCGACCTTAAGAACGAGCTTAACGAGCTAAAAACAAAACAGCTTGAAAACCAGCAGGTATCCTTGTCCTCACAGCAGAAACTTTTGCTTGATACCCAAAACCAGCTTGGCTCCCAGTTACAGCAGATGATGACATTGATGAACCAGAGTTTTACTTCCAACCAAAGCAACATAACAAGCCAGCTTAACAATTCTAACAGGGTTATTAACGAGATACACACCAAACTCGGCGCGCTTGAGGCGACCACAAACCACATTCAGGAACTTGGAAAAGACATTTCCAAGCTTCAGGATATATTACAGGCTCCAAAACTCCGCGGTAACTTAGGCGAGTATTTATTGGAAGAACTTTTAAAACAAATTCTTCCCACGGCAAACTACGCCATTAAGCACAGTTTCAAAAACGGCTCGCAGGTAGACGCGGTTATAAAGCTCGGCGGATACATTGTTCCCGTTGACTCAAAGTTTCCCCTGGAAAGCTACCAGAGGCTTACGGAAACGGAAAGCGAGGAAAATAAAAAAGCCTATAAAAAAGAATTTGTCGCCAGCGTAAAAAAACGGATTGACGAGACTGCAAAGTACATTATCCCCGCAGAGGGAACTTATGACTTTGCGATGATGTATATACCGGCGGAAAATGTTTTTTATGAGATTATCATAAACGATTCTTTTACAAACAAGGAATATGAGCTGTTAAACTACGCCATGTCCAAAAATGTTATACTTGTCTCGCCCAACAGTTTTTACGCTTATCTTATGGCGCTTGTTCTTGGACTTAAAGGGCTTAAGATCGAACAGGAAGCGAAAAACATTCTTGGAGAGCTTTCCCAGGTTCAGGATAAGTTCGGAAAGTTCTTTAACGATTACAACCTTGTGGGAAAGCATATTTCCGCCGCGGTAAACAAATATACCGATTCCGAAAAAAGCGCCGGGAAACTGAACGACCAGATAAACAAAATCACGGGCAATAAAACAGAGTTGATTACGGAATAAGAGGAAGAATTTTATATTATCAGCCCGCGAGCAAACCAGCAATCGCGGGGATTGAAACGAACGTCCCTATTGAACTGCCTAGGCTTGAAAGGAAAAATACCAACAGCGCCCTTGTGATCCTGTTTCGGTACCAGCCTTTAAGATTTGCGGTGTCTTCCATTATATTCTGAACGTCGGAGACGCGCGGTTTTAAAAACGTTACCTGGACAAGACCGGAAAGAATCCCCACGCCGATAAAAGGATTAAGCGAAGTAATAGGCGCTCCGAGAAACGAAACAAGAATCGCAAGCGGGTGCGCAAGGGCGATGCATGCCCCAAGAGCCGCAAGAGAGCCGTTCCACAAAACCCACTTTAACATCATTAATAAGCCAGTCTCCGTCCCCGCGCGAAGGAATCCCGCGGCGACAAGCGCGACAATGGCGGCGGGAATAATAAATTTCGCTATCTTTGAAAATACGGACGGCGGAGGAATTACATCCAGCCCGCTGACATCGGCGTCCGCATTACCCGAGGAAAGTTTTTCAAGATGAGCGGCTATTCCCTTCATGTGCCCCGCGCCGATTACCGCCGCTACTCTTTTATTGTCGTTCGGCGGCACAGATGTCCAGATTTTTGACGCAAGATAGCGATCCCTTTCGTCAATTAAGGTCTCCTTGACGCTAGGCAGATAATTCGCAAGCTCGCCCATCATTCCGTCCAATTCATTGCTGTTTTTTAGGTTCTCTATTTCTTGCTCGCTTAGTTTTTCCGTTGAAAAAGCGCTTGCCAGAAGCGACGCCAGCAGTTTTGACTTGCTCAACAAGCCGCATCTCGCCCACGCCCTGCGTAAAGTTGTATGCACCTCGCGGTCGCAAAGGCTGTACGCTATCCCCTGCTCCTTCGCCGTTTCTACCGCGACTTTCATCTCTTCGCCCGGCTTTACTCCCAACTCGCTGCCAAGCCGCCGCTGGAAACCGGCAAGAACCAAATTGGCAATTACCAAAAAACCTTTGCCTGCCCTAAAAACTTCGGACAGGTTCAATTTCTCCCAATGATTATTCTGCGTAATCGCGTTATATCTGCCTTCGTCCAGTTCTACGCATACCATATCCGGCTTTTCTTCATTAATAATTTTTTTTACTTCTTCTATGCTTTCTTTTGAAACATGGGCGGTTCCTATCAATTTAATTTCATTTGTGCCCAAATTAACTGTCATGCTGTTGCCGCTCATTTTTCTGTCCTTACACCCAGCCCGCGTTCAGCCAGTATCCCTTCGTTTATCCGCCATTCAATCGTACCTGTGGCGTTAAGCTCCTGCACAAGCGTATAATATTTATTAGCCAAAGTCGCGTTTCCCTTGATATCATAATAACAGCCAAGATAAAAAACCATTCTCGACTTTGTATAAATATTTTTTTCATTTTCCACTTTTACGGCGACATCGGCATCGCCTGAAAGATCATGAAACAGCTTGAGCATTGAAAACTCAAGCGAATCCCTGGGAGCCGTACGCAGAACCTGCGCCAGAAATTGTTTGGGATCGGTCATTTTGCCGGCGCGCATCCAGTTTACAGACGCCAGCAGAACGTACGTGTAATCTTTCGGCTCGCGTTTGTACGCTTCAAGAAAAGCGTCCCTTGCCTGCGCCCATTGCTTGTTTCTCATTTTCAGAACGCCAAGTCCCTCAAACGCGAAATAATATTCCGGCCTTAACTTTGTCAGTCTTGTATAATCTTTTTCCGCGCCGTCGTAATCGCCCATATCATCTTTAAGGCCCGCGCTGTATACATACGCGATAAACGCATTGGGATCAATCAATATCGCGCGGTTAAATTCTTCCAGCGCTTCCTTTCTGCGGTTCATATCCATTAAAACAAGACCGAGATCCACGATTACCCAATAATTGTCAGGCTCAATTTTTTTTGCGGCGGCAAGGTCTTCAAGGGCGTCATTGTAAAAACCGGCTCCCTTGTAAAGACGGGCGCGTTCCTGCAAAGGCCTTGCCCATGTCGGGTAAAGTTTAGCCGCGCGGTTTAAAAGCTGTTCCGCTTTTTTCGGCTCTTTGTTGTACCTGTATACGGAAGCGCGGCCGATAAGCGCGTCCCCGTTATCCGGCTCTACGGCAAGAACCCTGTCAAAGTAACCTGCGGCGGCGCGCAGATTCTGGTTTCCAAGGTTGATATTAGCCAAATCATTAAGCGCCCTTGCATGGTTGGGGTTAATCCTTATAACTCTTTCAAGAAGGGTGCGCCTGTCCTTGTCCTTGCCTTCCATAGCGGCGGCGTCGGCAAGCACCATCAGGGCGTCGGTATTATCAGGCGCTTTTGCGATTACGGCGTTTGCCGTCTTCTTTGCATCCGCAAGCTTTCCGGCGGAGTTTAAAATCGAAGCCTGCATAACAAGGATTTCGGCCTTTTCCGCCTCTTGCGGCGGCAATTTCTTAAAAAGCTCCAAAGCCGCTGAAAAATCCCTGAGGGCAAGACACCCGGCAACCTCGCTTAAAATTGACTCTACGGTTGCTTCAGGCGGTTCCTCAGAAAAAAGCAAAGAGGGAACCCCGACCATAAACAGAAACAAGACAAGTAATAGACCGCTTCCATAGCGATAAAAATTCATGTTACTATATAGTAAACAATTATTCAGATACGGGCAAGAGCGCCATCGGGCGCGCCCGCAAAAGGGATTAAGGGATTGAAAAAAAATTTACCGTCAAGAATTATCGGACTTGCCGCGTTGTACTGCGCGGTATTTTTCGCTTTGGTTATACTGCAATTTTCCGGTAAAGGAACATTTACCATTACCGCGGACGCGATTATTATAAAAGGACGCTATCTTGACAACGATGCCGGAACAGCTAACGCCGGCAAAGGTGAAAACGACGGCATAAACGACAACATTGAAAATAATGACGTTGTTTCCGGCGAGCCTGCGGTACAACTGCTTACAGGCGGCGTAAGGGTCTTTTTCGGCGGCCTTGAATTCAACCTGAAAGAAAATCACGGCAGCGGATTAATAATAACAGGCGGCGACGGCGCCGTAACTCCGGTAAACCCGGAATCCATGATTGTAAACGGAAACACCGCCCGTTTGGGTCTGCCCGGAGGCAGTACGCTTGTTTTCAGCTCCGCCGGTTCCGCAAAAACGCCGGAACTGCAAATCAGCGCCGAGTTTGCAAACGATGTTTCGGAAGTATCAATACCGATAATACCGCACCGTTCCCTCGTCCGTAATAACGGACAGCTAGGCATAATGTATAACGGAGACCGTTATATGTTTAACGGTTCAGGACAGGAACTGGAAACCAACAAGATAATCCTGTCAAAGGGAAATTCGTTTGTATCGTACCGCTCAAGAGGAAAACAAAGATCATTTGATCCTTCAAATTATATAATTCCGCAGGCGCAAAATTACTATTACACGGTGTCAAGCTGGCAGGATTTAAGTTATACCCGCTGGAATCAAAACGCGGCTTCTCTTCGCGGCGAAGATGATATAATCGGCTATCTTTGCGAAGCGATAAAGCAAAACAATTTCGATTCCGCGCTGGCTTCCGTCTCCGGTGATTTTATTAACAGCGCGCAGCACACCTACAGATCTTCGGTATACACCGGAGGCATGGCAAGCGCCTACCTTTCATTAACAACCGAAGAAAATAAAAAAGTAAATACAATCGCCTCTTTAACAAAGGAAAAATCGCTTGATGTTATTAAAGAAGAACATGTTATTGATTACCTCCTTACGCGAGGCTATACGGTTCTTGCATACGATATTATTCAATTAATTCAAAACACAAGCGCGGATAAATTGACTATTGATTACTGCCCCGGCCTGCTGGAAGCGTATTCCGACACCAAGCGCTGGAATCCGTCCATAAAAAATCTTATTGAGCCGCTGGCGGAACAAATACTTTTGCTTATATCGGAAAATATTAATAAAGATTCAACCACAAACCTGGTATACGCTTCCGGTTCCAAAGAACGCGATTTGTACTACAGCGCAAGGCTTGGAAACGCGCTTATTTACTGGGCGGACGATGTAAAAAACACCGAATGGGCGGACATCGGCCGTTCCCTTGTTTTATCGGCGTTAACAAACGCGGGGCCCGGCGTGGGCAATCTTTACAGCGGCTTAAAACCTTCGGAGTATTATCCAAAAGCGGTATTGCTGGAAAGCGGACTTTGGGCATGGACGGCGTCTCCTTCCGTTAAGCCCTCATGGTCAAACGGCAATTTAAACATATCATTCTCCTTCCCTGTAAATATGACGCACCATATAATATTGCGCGGAGTCAAGCCTTTCTTAAAAATACAGATACACGAGATGGACTGGAGAACCGACAACCAGTTTGAACGCTACGATTCGTCCGGCTGGGTATACTATCCGCAGGATCAAATATTAGTTATTAAATTACGCCACCGTTTGCCGGCGGAAAGCATCAAGATAGTTTACAGGTACGAAGCGCCGCCGCCTGAACCGGAAGACACTGCCGGAGAAGACAGCTTTGCCTGGTAATTTTCAAGGTAAATTACATAATAATTTACCCGTACGGCTGTTTGTTATTCTGTTGATATGTACGCTGTTAATTACATGCAAAAAAAAAGAAACGCCGCGGAATGTTACGGAAGAAATTATAACGGCTCAGGAAGATGAGGGGACGCTGAATGAGGAGCTTCCTGAAAATACCGGAATCGCAAATACTGCGGGTTCCGGCGCTCAGGTTTCATATTTTACACAGCGTCCCAAACAGGGGCTTTCGGCTATAGGCGGCAGGGTAAATACCGGCGAAATAAATCCGGTTAATTATGAAAACCCGGATATTGAGGTGTTAAAACACATGGGCGCGGAACCGTCCATAATTTCATATTTTAAGGGCGAGCAGTTTTATAAGGCGGGAAATTACGACAAAGCCCTTGTCGAATATAACGCGTCGATCAGCCAGAACACGGAATTTCCCGAGGCCCTTATCTCCAGAGGAAACACTTTTTTAAAAAAGAGAGAATACAGACGCGCCATCGACGATTATACCCGCGCCATAAAAATAGACGACAGCAGGGCGGAATTGTACAATTACCGCGGCTACGCAAGGGCGGAGTTGGCGTCCGGCAACGCGGCGGATTTAAAACTTGCGATAGAAGATTATTCAAAGGCAATCGCCATTACAAGCAATTACACCGACGCCTATATCAACAGATCGCAGGCGTTATTTGAAACAGGCGAATACAGCAAGGTAATAGAAGACTGTAACCGTATTATCGCCCTGGAGCCAAAAAACGCCTACGCGTGGAACAGGCGCGGCGGCGCGTGGTACAGCCTTGGAGACGACGACAAGGCGATTAAGGATTTTACCGAAGCGATTAAGCTAAGGGGCGATTACGCGGCGGCGTGGCATAACAGGGGCAACGCGTGGCACAGCAAAGGGGAACTGGACAAGGCGCTCGCTGACATAAACCGCGCGCTTGCGATTAATCCGTCTTACGCCGGCGCGTACACCAGCCGCGGAAATATACTGCGTTTACTTGGAAACAACGAAAGCGCCGCCGCGGATTTCGCGGAAGCGCAAAGATTGAAAAATTAATCTTAAACAATTATTCAAGAAGAATTTACCACGAACCAACACGAAAATTCAAAAAACTTACTGTATTACCTTATCCAGGCCTTCTTTGAAGAGGCCGTCAATTTCGTTGTTTAACTGCGCTTTTACGGCGTTGGGCAAAGTCGGCAAGTTTGAAAAATAACGCATTACGCGAATACCCTCAGGCGCGAGAGGCGGTCCTGAAAAACGGCAGAGCCTCGCTATTGAAGAAGAGGCGGCAAGCACAAGCTGAGGATCAATGTTGGGATTTCTGGGGGTAAGCGCGTAATTATATGAATAGAACGATCTTCCCGTAGGATCTACCCCGACAACGCCTATGGCGTCGGCGCAAGCCCTCATTACAACAGGCTCCTGATCCTTGTCAAAAATATTCCATAAGAAAGGAATTGTTTCCCTTGAACCGACCTGCGCCAAAAGCTCGAGAAGCCTTACGCGCTGGGGCGGTTTAACAAGCGGGCGCACGGAAGAAGTCTGTGGATTGCCTATAAAGAACCCTATCATCTCCATCATGTACGCGACATAAACAGGCTCATTCTCCCCGATTTGACCGCTTCGGATTACAGCCTTCATTTCCTCGTATACCCTGTCCTGATTGGGATCGCTGTAACGGCTGTTATCCCCTACCCACGGAGAAGGGGGAGGATTCCCCATTCCGTAAGTTCCCTCAGGTTCGGGCCCGTAAAATCTATTATGAGGCACTGTTCTGGGCTTTGCGTCTATCTTGTATACCCTAAGCATATTGTCTTTTCCGCAGGCGTACAGAAATCCTTCGTCGCTTAAAGAAGGAACGCCGGAAGATTCATTGCTTAAACGGTGGACAAAACGCCTTCTGCCTTCCTGGGTAAACGCGCTTACTCCGCGTATTGAAATCGCGTAAATGCCCCGTTCGTCCCACATTACGGAAGCCTGTCCGATGGAAAGGTTGCCCGATCCTTTTTCTTCAATAGCCTCGTGGGTGTTTTTTGTCCAAACAGTCCCGCCTTTGCTGTCCAATAAATACGATCTTCCGTCCCTGAGCACGACAAAAAATTGCGCATCACGCCCTATTGTCGCAATCGGCGTTGTGGGAAGGGATTTAATGTTTGCTTTTGAAAGTTTGCTTCCATCTCTTGCCGCGTCATTAAAAGTTATTTTTTCCATTTCTCCCGACTGGTAAAGCAGCACATAACTTTGAACCGCCCCTTCGTGAAGAGTGGCAATCATGGACGGAAGGCGCTGAAGCTTAATCCGCTCTACCTTGCTGAACTGGTTAATTTTGACAAAATCCATATTTTGCAGAACTGTCGCGACGCTTCCCGTCTTGTCAAGAACCGGAGCAAAAGCGACATTGCTTCCAAGGTCTATTGTCCAAAGCCCGTTTCCGGACGCGGTACGGCAGGTCATCGTGGATTCCAGCGAAATAAAAACCCTTCCGTCCCAGCCGACAACGGGCGAATATGAAATAGGCTTTCCGAGGTTAAGCCGCCATAACTCGCGACCTACCCTGTTTATCGCCATTAGTACGCCGTCGTTGTTGCAGACATAAGTCGCCGCCTCGTAAGAACGCGCGATATACGGAACAGCCGTTCCCCTCGCGTCAAAATTCCAAAGGGGCGTCCCGCTCATAAAGTACGACTTAATACTGCCGCGCTCGCCGGCAAGAACCGCGGAGTTAGCCTGCAAATGCGGGCTTCCCTTGATCGTGTCGCCGATGCCTATTTCCCACATTTGCGCCGCGCTGACGGGGGCGGCAAGCGGATCGTCTATCCTCGTCTGCGCCTGTAAGAGCGGCGCGGCGGCCAAAAGAATAAATGCTGTTATCTGTAAATATTTCCGGTTCATACCTGTTTATTTCCTTATTTAATTTTCGTAAACTGCGTAAACCCAATATAAGCGGAAGGATAAACGCTCGGTCCGTCGTAATTCCGCCCGCATGGCAAAGAACCGTTTACAATTTCAAAAAAGTTCTTATCGGCGTTAAACTGTATTCCAAGGCTTACCTGATTAACAGCCGTCTGCTCAGGCAGCGTTTCTTCAAGGGTTAAATTGAAACCCGTCATTGCGTCTACCTGTATCTGTTTGGAATTTACGGTCACCGTCCGCCGCACAAAATAACCGGCATAAGAATATTTTCCGGTTCCGTAGCCTTCGTACCTTAACGCGTTGCTTCTCCTGTGTTCCCATGTGTCATATCTTTCCACTCTGGCAGTCCTGTCGGATTTAAATTCAATAATGCATACGACAGGTCCGTCCGGCATATTGACCGTAGACTGCCATGTTCCAAGCAAGTAATTCGGCAGGGGAACGCCTTGCACTATATTGGAACAAAATGAAAAAATAGAAAGCTGCGCGACAGAGGCGGCTTTTTCCGCCGAATCGTTTAACTTCTTTTTGGATCTCGCGTCTGAAGTGCTTGCCGCCAAAATATATTCATTCCCCACTCTGGAAAGCGTGCCGCGCACAATGTATTCCGCTCCGGCTTCGGTCTGTAAAACATTAAGCGAGCCCCAGGAATTTAATTCAGCGACAATCTGGCTTGTAACGCGGGACGCTTCGTCCGGGGTAACCCTGCCGCCTGTGGCTTCAAACGGTATTATGGCAATAACGGGAACCCTTTGGGCAAAAACAGAACCCAAGGAAAGGGTTATTAATAAAAACAATAAAAATATTCTTTTCATATCGATCCTTAAACATATCTGTTGTAAAACAGATACACTCAATTATAGCAAAAATCTTAATAAAGTGCAATTACAGGGCGGTATTCCGGAAAAGGCCGCGGCACTCAAGATAAAACCGCTTTTCGCAGGAATGGCCCATGGAAAAGCTTTTTCGCGGTAATGGACCAAGGCGGGCAACAGTCTCAAAAAGACCGGCTTTTTGAACAGGCGGCAGAAGAATACCCGCGCAAAGACGTTTTTTGTCTTCGGCAAGGCGAAACAGCTCTTCCTCACCGTGGATATAGTCAATGTTAAGGGGTTTCTTGTTAAGTTCCGCGCCGTCCAAAAGTGGCTGAAGGCAGGCTGTGGAAATCCCTCCGGCGGACGTTTCAATCAATTCATAGCGCCCTTGGGATATAATGCCGAAACAGTTCGCCGCGGACGGGTTCGCGCAAAGGCGGACAAGCTCTTTTGCGGTATCAACCGGACGGCGGGAAAAACCGGGAAGCGGCGAAAGCACGGAACAAATTTCTTCTATGCCCGCGTCAAAAACAACACGGTAAATAGGCTCAAACTGAATAGCGGGATCATAAATGTTTTCTATCTCCACAAGCGCGTACCTGCACGGGTGAAAAGGCTCGTCGGGGCGCGCCTGCTTGTATTCCTCCCAGATGCCTTTGGCGGAGGCGAGCGAATGGTTGCCGTCCCCCACCGCGAACAGGAACGGGGAGCTGTTTCCGTCATAGCGCGTAACAGAGCGCTTGTGCATGGCGTCAAGTTTTTCAACGATGAAGTCCAACGCGGGGGAAGGCTGCCCTTCCCGCGCTTCCAGAAACCAGCCCGTAATACTGCCTGAGTCCATCATAAGCGGCGTATTGTAAACAGGCGCGGTTTTTTTCGCCATGTCTCCGAGAGCGGGCAAAAGAGCGTCCCCCTCGTCGTTGATTAACAGCAAGACATGGGGAAGTTCCACAGGAGCGCCCCTGCGGATATCCATTCGCGGAGGAAGCCTGTCCGCAACAGTCCCCTCGGTACAGCGGATTAGGGGGCGCGCTTCCGGCTTCCATTCGTACTGTTCAAGATCAACCGCGGCAATAAGCCCCCGGCGTTTTTTAAAATAAGGCGTGTCCCTCTCGATATAAATAAACCCCTGACGAGGCTCGGCAAATACCCCTTCCATTAAATAGCGTATCATCGTTGTGTGAATATCCGATATTCTGGCTTTGGCGTTTCCTTCGGGCAGATAAATTTCAGGGTAAATCAAATTCAATGTTGAAGGAGAACCTTCTGTAATTTTTTTTACCTTTTCCCAATAATCAAAATCCTGCGTAAACTGATCGCAGGCTATTACAGGCCATTTTTGCATGTCAAACGCCGGTTTGGGTTCCGGCAGGAGGATCGACGGCACATCAATGCCCAGCAAATTAAGTTTTTCTCTGTCCATGCTTTATTGTAGCGGATTATGCTTTTTTTTACTATAATGAATTATGCAGATTCAACGCCAGTCCTATATTCAGGAACAGCGCCAAAAAATGAACCCCCAGCTTTATCAGTCCATAAAATTGATGGAACTGCCGGTTATTGATCTGCGCGCAAGAATAGAACAGGAACTGGAATTGAATCCGGCGCTTGAAATTATCGAAGATAAGAGCATAGTAACTCTGGACGAGACGGATACAAACCGCAAGGAAGAAGACGAATATTTTGAATCAACTTCCGATCCGGGACGGCAGGGCTCGGAACAGGCGTCGGAAGAACACAGAAAATTTATAGAAGGAGCCCTTACAAGGCCGGAAACTTTACAGGAGCACCTTTTATGGCAGTTACAGCTTGAACCTGCCGACGACGAACTCCGCGCCATTGCCGAAACTCTTATTCAAAATTTAGATAACGATGGCTTTCACAAGGAAAAGCCCGAAACACTATTTAAAACAGTTCCGCCAAGGCTGGAAGAAGCGATAAAACTTGTAAGGGGGCTTGAGCCCGCGGGAACCTGCACGGCCGATTACAGAGAATCGCTTAAAGTACAGGCAGCCCTCCTTCCTGATATGCCGGAAGGAATTGATACGGCTCTTGACAACCTAGACCTTCTGGAGCGGGAAAAATTTTCCGACATGGCGAAAAAAACCGGAATTAACGAAGAACGGGCGCGCCTTCTGTATGAGTATATAAAAAAACTTTACCCCTTTCCGGGAAGGGCGTTCGCGCCGTCCGACGTGCGTTATGTGATACCGGACATCAAGGTTATAAGGGACAACGACGATCTTACCATCAATTTGAACGACGAGGCGTTTCCCGTGCTCGGCGTAAATTCGTTTTTTGAGGAATTAAGCGAACAGGCGGCGGGCGGTCAAGCTGACGGCGATCAAGCGGCCGGCAATCATGCCGAGGCAAGGAATTTCGCGAAGGAAAATGTCAGGGAAGCGCGGCTTTTTATCCATCAGTTAAACAGGCGCAACAAGACGCTGATCCGTGTAGCCGCCGCAATCTTGCAGTTTCAACATTCATTCTTTATTAAAGGCCCGAAATACCTTGCCCCCCTGACCCTTGGGGACATAGCAAAGGAATTGAACGTCCACGAAACGACGGTTTCCCGCACCGCAAACGGCAAATATATGCAGACAGAGTGGGGAATTTTTGAAATTCGCTATTTTTTTACAAATTCGATAAGCGGCACAGGCTCAAACAGGTCGGAATTTTCAAAAAACAGCGTAAAAGAGATAATCAAAGAAATAATAGAGGCGGAAAACCGCCTTCTTTCGGATCAGGATATTTCCGACTTATTAAGGCAAAAAGGAATTGCGCTTGCACGCCGAACTGTGGCAAAATATAGGAAGGAACTTGATATGGGTTCCTCTTACACCAGAAAAGTACAGTAAAAACCCAGGAGGAGAGAATGAACATAGACATTAAAGCGTTACATTTTTCACTGCACGATGACGCGAAAGAGTATTTAAATAAAAAACTGGAAAGGCTTCACAACGCCGAAAACATGATTGTAGACCTTCTTATAGTCATTAAAAAAGAAAAAGACTTCGACGCCGAAGCGACGGTAAACTTCCGGTGGGGAGTTTCGATTCATGTAAAAGAAACGGATTTTGACCTTACAAAAGCCATCGATACGATGATCGACAAGCTTGAACACAAGATAACAAAAGAAAAAGAAAAGGTAAAAGAAAAACGGTAAATAAATTGAATCCCATGGAACAATACTCCGCGCGGCTTGCGAAAGTCTGGGACTGGATGACCGAAGAATCAATATCGCTTTTAATGCTGGAAGACACCGAAGGCAGGCGCGATCAGAATATCCGCTGGCTCACGGGCCACCCGGGAGACGCCCTTCTCTTTCTTTCACAGAACAGAAAGGCGGTTCTTACCGCGTGGGATATAAATCTCGCGAAACAATACGCTGGAAACGCGCCCGTAGTCCTTACGGCATACAACGATTTTGAACGCCAGGCATGCAAAGCAATCGCCGCCGCCGCGCAGATGCTTGAAATTCCGGCAGGTTCAAAAATAGAGATACCTTCCGTTACGCCCTACCCTCTCTTTCTTGACTATGTGGGAAAATTAACAAACTTCGATATAATCTGCCGGGAAAAAGGGGCGGGCGCTCAATTAAAAAAATTCCGCGCGGTAAAAGATGAGAAAGAAATCGAAATTACGAAGAAAGCCGCCGGAATCACAAACGAACTTATTGAGCTTCTGGAAAAAAACGTACGCGCAGGAAAAATAAAAACCGAGGCGGACGCGGCTTTGCTAATCGAGGTTGAGGCGCGAAAGCGCGGCTGTGAGGGGACAAGTTTTGAAACCCTTGCGGCGGGCCCCGGACGGAGTTTCGCTATTCACGCCTTTCCCAACTGGACATATTCCGCTTTCGGCGAAGACGGGCTTTCCATTCTGGACTTTGGGGTAAGGCTGGACGGCTATTCAACGGACGTAACCCTAACCTTTGCCCGCAATTTAAATCCAAAACAGGAGAAACTTGTTAACCTTACCGAAAAAGCGGCGAAACTTGCCGTATCAATGGCACATAACGGAACTCAAGCGAAGGATATCGCGGCGGCTGTGGACGCCCTTTTCGCAAAATCAAAAAAACAGATGCCGCACGGTCTTGGGCACGGCGTAGGCCTTCAGGAGCATGAATACCCGCTTATCACAAACCGCAGCAGCAACGAATGGGTGCTGGAACCGGGAATGATCTTTACGATAGAGCCCGGTCTTTACGACCCGCTTTTGGGCGGCTGCCGCCTTGAAAACGACGTTCTTATTACGGAAACCGGCCCCGAAGTGCTTACTAATTCACACATTATAAGGCTATAGATTAAAATAATAAATTAGGATACTCTATTACCATGAAAGTTTGGGTAAAATTACTGTTTGGGTCTATTTTTGGAATGGCAATCGGCTTTTTAATGCCGGCAGGCAACGAAAATGTCGTTTCGTTTTTTCAATGGCTGGATAAACTTGCGCTTGGCATAGGCCGTTACGCTGTTGTTCCCGTATTGGTATTTTCGCTTACAATCGCCGTTTACGAACTGCGCCTGGAAAACCAGTTTTTGCGCATGATATTTAAAAATTCCATCATTATAGTAGTGGCGGCATTTATTGTAATATTCGCGGGGATTATGGTAACCATGCTCGTTTCTCCGAAACCAATCCCGATTGAAAAAGTCGAACAAATTGAAATGCTGGGGCTGGATACCGCGGCAAGTATTTCAGAAATATTTCCATCCAATATGCTGAGCGTGCTTACAGGCAACGGCGTATATCTTCTTCCGGTCTGCGTATTCGCCTTCTTCATGGGCATGGGGCTTAATTACAACCGCAGTTACTCAAAACCGCTGTTAACCATGATCGACGCGCTTTCAAGAATTTTCTACCACATTGCCTTTTTCTTTTCCGAAATTCTGGGATTTATTTTAATCGTGCTTTCTTCATATTGGGCTGTTTCCTTTCACGGCATTATACAGGCGAAAGTTTACAAAGACCTGATTGTCATGCTGGGCGTTTTCAGCGTAATACTTTGCTTTGGCATTATGCCCTTATTCATATACATCTTAAAACCAAAAGTAAACCCATGGCACGTTCTTTACGGCTTCCTTGGCCCTGCCATCGCGGCGTTTTTTTCGGGCGATATAAATTTTACAATTCCTGTCCTACAGAGCCACTTAAAAGAAAACTTTGGCCTTAAACGCCGCTCAAGCGCGCTGTCCACGGCCCTTTTTTCAACCTTTTGCAGAAGCGGAAGCGCGATGGTAGCGGCGGCGGCGTTTATCGTAATCATTAAATCTTATTCCTATTTAAAGATTGCGCCTTTCGACATATTCACCATAGGGTTACGCGCATTCTTTATTTCCTTTCTGCTTGCCCGTCACCCAAGCGATGGCGCGTATATCGCGTTAGCCGCGCTTTGCCTCGGCTACGGAAGCGGCGCATACCGCGCGGGATACCTTATTCTTAAACCTCTGGCTTTTTACCTTGTGGCGATAGGCACTTTTATAGACGTAATGTTAAGCGCTTTCGGCTCTTATGTCGCGGCGCGATCCAGCGGCTTTATAGAAGAAAAGAATCTGGTGCGATTTATCTAAGTGAATGACACAAAACTTTTAACGGAAGGCATTGACGCTTTAAGGCAGAACGACAAAGACATTGAACGCATAATCGCGCCCCGCGCCGCGGAAATTGTATCGCTTCTTATCCGCTACATAAACGAAATTGAACTTTTTAACGAAGCGTACGGCCTTGTGGGCGCGGCGGACGCGGACGAGCTTGTAATCAAACACATTCTGGACTCTCTTGCGCCGCTCGGGATTATCTCGCGTTTGCTGGCAGAGACCTGCCTGGCGGAAACAGGCGCGGTTGAAAAACCGCAAATAGCCGACGCCGGTTCCGGCGCGGGACTGCCCGGCATTCCTCTTGCAATTGCCATGCCCAACTTCGATTTTACCCTTATAGAACGCATGGGGCGCAGGGCTGGATTTTTATGGAACACAAAGGCGCGCTTAAGCCTTTCCAATATTGCCGTAGAAGAGGGGGAATTGGAAAAAACCGCGCCGGGACGTTTTCAACTTGTTACATTTCGCGCCTTCAAGCCGTTGGACTCAAAATTGCTCAAAACCCTTTTTAAGGCTTGCGTGGAAGGGGGCGTTATTGCCGCCTACAAGGCGCGGCGTGAAAAGATCGAACAGGAAATGGCGCCGCTGGCAAACCCTGCGCCGCTGGCAAAGCCTGCGCCGCTTGCAAACCCTGCGCCCCGGGACTGCGCTTGGGAAGCGCTCCCCTACACCGTCCCTTTTTTGGCGGAAGAAAGGCATATAGTGGTTATAAAAAAGCCGAAAATTTGATATTATTTGCTGTAAAGTATTTGCAGCAGATTGCCGATAATCTGTTGAGGGGAATAATTTGGCTTATAAAAACGCTTCATTAACATACAAAGAAACCAAAATTAAGACGGCAAGTCAGGGACAGCTTATAATAATGCTGTACGATGAAGCTATCAGACAGCTTACCCTGGCTATTGAAATGCTGGAGCCAAAAGACGAAAACAAGAAAATCCACGAAAAAATTGAAAAAATCAACAAAGCGATTATGAAAGCCGAGGAAATAATCACCGAATTGATGGTTTCGCTGGATTTTGACCAGGGCGGGGACATAGCCAAAAACCTTTTCTCACTGTATTCATGGTTTAACAGGGAACTTCTGGAAGCAAGCATCTCCCAGGATATCGAAAGAATAAAAACTGTAAGAAATATGTTTATTGACCTTTATGATTCATGGAAAAAAATAGTACACACTGCCGAGCATGAAAATCGCGAAGCGGCAGTAGGGCTTAATATTGCCGGGTAATCCGGAATATGGAGGAGATATGGCAATAATTACGGAAGAAACCGCGGATAAAACCGGCGCTAATATTGATTCCGCAGAACTTGCGCAAAGGGTCGCGGTATTAAAACGATTTAAAATCCTGTTAACACAGCAAAGGGACAGATTCAAATCTTACATGGATTTGCTGGAAAAACAGCAGAGCATTATCGAATCGGGAAGCCCGGAAGACCTTTTAACCTATGTTGAAATAGAAGAAAAAATAGTCGCTGACATTTTCTCGATCCAAAAAGTAATAGACCCGCTTGAAGAAATGTACTACACGGTCATTTCAAAACAGGATATAGGAAAAACTGCGGTTAAAGCCGAAAATCCCGATGAAGTGTCCGGCTTAAAAGCCTCGCTTGAAAAATTAAAGAGCGAAGCCGTTATCCGTTCTACAAAAAACAAGGAACTGCTTTCCAAACGTATGCTGGAACTGCGCCAGGAAATAAAAACCCTGCGAAACAACCCGTACGCGGCAAGAGGCAGAAATTCATTCAGGGAATCAAATTCCGCGTCGCTTGTGGATATAAAAGGTTAAATCCCGCCAAAGCTGATTTTATGGACGATACTGGGATTGAACCAGTGACTTCTACCGTGTGAAGGTAGCACTCTCCCGCTGAGTTAATCGTCCAAAAAATCAACTTTACCGGATAACCGCCGATTATTCCGCTTTTAACGCGCCGTCAAAGGGTACGTCCGAAGGCGAGAAATTAATGTTTTTGACAAAATCACAGGCTTCTTTCGCGCCGTATTCCCTGTTCATGCCGGAATCTTCCCATTCAACAGAGAGGGGCCCCTTGTAATTGATGGCGTTAAGCTCGCGGATAATGCTTTCAAAGTCGACATCGCCGTGACCGAGCGAACGGAAGTTCCAGCCGCGCCTGACGTCGCCAAAGGTTAAGAAAGAACCGAGTATGCCCGCCTTGCCGTCCAGAGTTACCGCCGTATCCTTCATGTGAACATGTAAAATTTTGGAACCAAAATCCCTGATAAAAATCTGCGGAGATACGCCCTGCCAAATAAGGTGGGAAGGATCAAAATTAAAGCCGAGAGTTTTGCGGCTCTTGAATTCTTTTAAAAGCCGCTCGGCGGTATAGTAGTCAAAGGCAATTTCCGTAGGGTGCACTTCCAGCGCAAACTTAATGTTATGCTTGTCGAATTCGTCAAAAATGGGCGTCCAATATTTTAGTATATGCTTGTACGCGTCTTCGATCATCTGCTCGGTAGTTTGGGGGAATGAATACCATGACGCCCAAATGGGACTGCCCATAAAACCGGTAACAACTTTTACGCCCAGATTTTTTGCCGCGGACGCCGCGTATTTCATCTCTTGAATCGCCCATTTACGGATTTCATCGGGTTTCCCGGCAAGGGCGGACGGCGCAAACCCGTTCAAACGCGGTTCCCATGTATCACCTACGCATTGTCCCATCAAATGGGTTCCGATAGCCCACACTTTTAGCCCGTGATTTTTCAAAATGTTCTGCCGTTCCTCTACATATTTTGGGTCTGTCGCCGCTTTTTTTAAATCCAAATGATCGCCCCAGCAGGCGATTTCTATACCATCATAACCAAATGATTTTACTTTTTCACAAAATTTTTCAAAGGGTAAATCCGCCCATTGCCCAGAAAATAAGGTTACAGGTCTTGCCATATTATCTCCTTTTTGCTTTATTCTGTATAAAAATACCCCAAAATCGGGGGTTTTAAAGACTAAAAGCCATTAAAAATAATAGAATAATTAGCAATAAAAAGCAAGTATTAACCTCCTAAACCGAAAAACATTGATCAATTTAAACGTTCGATTAATTGCGACAGGCTGGTACGGGCAAACGGCTTCAAAAACTGTTACCTGTACACCAATCTTTAGGAGGAGATTGTATGAAAAAAATCATAGCAATTTCAGTAATGTTTGTTCTGCTGACAGGTGCAGTCTTTGCTGCTGACCTCGGCGTTACCGTCATTGGACACGTAGATGTTTTTAGTAACAGTGGCGCTGACGATGCCGAAATGGAAACCAATGGTGGAATGGACCGTATTCGCTTTGACGGAGCAGGTGAAAATGATGACGGCACCTTCGGCGCTTGGGCTCGCATTGATGGCTCTGGTGGTTTTAGCGCCGCCGCTTATGCGTGGTGGAAACCCATTGATCAGTTAAAGCTCATCATCGGCGGACAGCCTGATGGTTTATGGGGAAAAGAAGGAGTTACCGGCTGGGGCTTCGGACAGATGGTTACCGATACCGGCGTTACCAATGACGGCGATCACGTATGGGGAGGTGGTGTTTTTGGTCTTAACACCAGAAACGCGTTCTACGGCGGAAATGGTTGTAACAGTCTGGCGCTTGAAATTACCCCTGCAGAAATAGCGACAATTGTTATTTCTCTTCCGGCCATGATTGAGGGTAGACCAGACCCGTGGGAGACATCCTACATGAAATCTCCAAAAGAGGGCGCCCCAAATGAAACAGCGAATGTTTTTGCAGCCGCAACTGCTCAGTTGAGCTTGAATTTTGACTTTGGAAACATTGCCATTACTTACGCGCCGCCTAAATATTACTCATTCTCAGGTCCCTGGAATCCCGGCGTTGGAAGCGTTATATACGCTTATTTCGGCGGCAATTTCGGCGCGCTTGGCTTGGATGTCGGACTTGGTTATCAGTTAACCGGTGAAGATAAAATTACACAGCCCATATCGTTCGGCGTTGGCGTGAAATACGCTGCCGATTCATTCGGAGTTAAATTCCGCGCGATTGCGGCTCTTGCGGGCGATGACAAGACAACAAGAATACTCGCCGATGTACTTCCCTACTTTGTCCTCAGCGACAGCATGAGAGCTTTTGTGAGCGTCGGTATTGGCATGATCATGCCTGACGGTGGCGAATCTGATACAGCTTTCCATTTTAATCCTTGGATTGAAGTCGGACAGGAATGGGGTCCTTGTTTCTACGCGGGTGTAAAAGCTCAGAAAGACAGCAAAGATGGAGATTTGTCGTGGGCAGTTCCGATTGCTCTTCTCGTAAGCTTCTAATTCTTAGCGTTAGCTAACAAACAACGAAAACCGTCTGACCGCTTGGTCAGGCGGTTTTTTTACGCTTGCGGATTTTGGCTGGTTGCATACATTAACGGATACAAAAAAATTTATAATATTGCGGCAAGTAAATTTTTATGCGTGTTAATATTTTTTATAACGAGGAAATGTATTGATCAATTTCTTCTTTGGGATAACCTCGATTTATCAAATCATTATAACATTGAAAGAATTTTTCTTCGAATTCTTTACGTCCTTCTTCGCTTCCCAGATCAAATCAAATAAAGGTTCTGCTAAAAGCTTCTTTGATTTCAAATTTCCGCTGCGCTTTATCCATATCGTATTTTAATTTGCTCAGTTTACGGATATATCTTCTGTATGAACGGCTTACTTTAGGTTCTTTCTCTTCCATGATTCCCATCTCTTCATTGCATATTTTCTTTAAGGCGCTTTTTAATTTCTTCTATGGTCAAACCCTGATTTAACAGATCAAGAAGATGCTGACGGCTTTCTTTCCTTTCCTCTACGCGTCCCTCTTCACGTCCTTT
>Ga0268262_10001373_pt1 | contig 30341 bp, 26 predicted proteins | sample TergutNc150P3_FD_190354 | JGI IMG/M metagenome (GOLD analysis project Ga0268262, IMG submission 190354) | Nasutitermes corniger P3 segment gut microbial community from laboratory colony in Florida, USA - Nc150 P3 (SPAdes) (version 2) | ecosystem: Host-associated > Arthropoda: Insects >... | reverse complement strand
CAGATAAGAGAGAACGCCGCACGAGCGTTCTGTATCTCTTTATCTCCCTCTCCCCTCCCAAAAGGGAGGTAATCTTTTTGCGGCTTTTTAAACCGCGATTTAGCGTCCCAACGGGACACTTTAATTCTACTATTGTAAATACTAGAATCCCCTACAAAATAATATATTTTTAAAAATTTGTCAATATAAATTAAGAAAAAATATGCGAATTTTAAAGTATTTTTCAAAAAATTCCGTCCACTCCCCAAAAAACCTTAAAAAACGCAAAAAACGCCCAAAAACCTGTAAAAAACCTACAAAAAACGCCCAAAAGTTAGGTGATTATACTCTCAAAAATACGCCAAAAATAGTAAATATAAATTGCGATTTATTACCATTCGCGCGGGACAAAATCGTCAGGCATGTCTATTTTCATTGTGTCGCCGGATTGCTCTATCACAAACAGCCCCGCCTCGCGCACGGCTTTCTTTACGTCGTCTTCGTATATCGCTCCGGCAATGGCTCCCTGTACTTTACGTTGATCGTTAAGCTGACTTCTTTTCTCGCGTAATATCTCCATCCGCCTTATATGGTGTTCCACATCCTGCGTTATGGGTCTTACTTTTACTTCTATCACCATTATTATTTCTCCGTTTTCCAATAATAAATCAATTTCTGTTTTTATTTTTCCCTGTTCATCAAGTATTTTTAGTCCTTTTGGAGCCACTAAGTCAAAGTGGTATCCCCGCTCGTTAAAACGCTTAGCTATACCGGGGGCGACAAGATGTTCCGCTAACTGCCCAAAACGGCGGTGAACTTCTCCCAGTTGCTTACCGTTTCGCCTTGTAATCCGTTCATTTTCTTTATGCAGCCGTTTGAGTTCTTTTAGCTCTTCATCGCTTTCTTTCTTCATACGCTCGTGCTGTTCGGCGTTTTCCCGCATCCGCTGATCGAACTCTTTCTTCCATTTTTCGTGCTCTTTGGCGGCTTCTTTCTGTTCCTTGGCGGTTTCCTGTAAAATCGCCCATACTGTTTCATAGCTTGGTTTTTTCCCGCTACGAGGCGTTTTTCGTGAAATTTTTTTCTTCTTTTTTGTAACCGTTGACATAGTTCTTTCTCCTTAAGAATAAGATATTATCTTTAAAAAAGATATACCCTTATATGGGGCGAACTCGTCGTTTTGCTTTACTAAATTTGAAAAAATTTTAAGAAATTTGCCGCAAACCGCGTATCTTCGGTATGTTCACAAACTTAAGATTGCTTTTAAACGTTTTTTTGATACAATAATCTATCAGGAGTGAAAATGATTTACAGGGAATACGGAAAAACAGGGGAAAAAGTTTCTCTTTTGGGATTCGGCGGAATGAGGTTTAAAAACGTGGACGACCACGATGAATGCGTCCGCCTTATGGTCGCGGCGGCGGAAGGCGGGATTAATTACTTTGATACCGCCCCCGGGTATTTCGAGACCAGAAGCGAGACTGTTTACGGCAAGGGGTTCGCGGAAATGCGAAAACGCGGTCTGCCCTACCTTTGCGCTACCAAAACTTTTGAAAGCACCGAAAGCGGGATTCGCAAAGAAATCGAAGCTCAGCTAAAACGACTGAATATCGATACTATCGACTTTTACCATATCTGGTGCATATTGAGTTTGGAAAATTGGGAAAACCGAAAAAAAGACGGTATTTTGCAAACTTTCAGAAAACTTAAAGACGAGGGGCTTATCCGTCATATTTGTATTTCCAGCCACCTTATGAAAGACGATATTAAAGAATTATTAATGGAAGGAGTTTTTGAAGGCGTATTGTTCGGCTATTCCGCCTATAATTTCAACGCAAGACAGGCGGCATTCGACGCTATCAAAGCAAAAAAACTGGGCGCTGTGGTTATGAACCCGCTTGGCGGCGGCGTTATTCCCCAGCATCCCGAGCTTTTCAATTTTATCCGCAGAGAGGGCGAAGGCGTCGTAGCCGCAGCCCTGCGCGTCCTTTGGGATCACCCTGAAATTACAAATACGCTTGTCGGCTTTGACACAATCGAACATCTGCGCGAAGCGCTTGACGCGATGGAAGGTTACAAGCCCCGTACAAAAGCGGAACTTGACGAAGTAAAGGCAAAGGCGCAAATATCGTTTGAAGGTCTCTGCACAGGGTGCGCTTATTGCGACAACTGTCCCGCCGGAATTCCGATTCCCTGTTACATGGATACTTACAACCAGAAATTACTCGATAAAAAAAACAAAGACCCTATCGGCGACAGGCTAAAATGGCACTGGGGGCTGGAAAGATCGGGGGCGGCAAAATGTACGGCTTGCGGTTTATGCGAAAAAGCCTGCACCCAGCACATCAATATTATCGAAAGGCTTAAAGAAATAGCGGAAAACAGCTAAAAACTTCAGTTTTTAGTTGTTTTCAATATATTGAAAAAATACTATAAAAATGCTATTTTTACTGTAATATTAATAACGAGGTAAATATGAGTAAACAAATTAAAAAAGCGGCTATGCTTTTTGCGATCTTATTTCTGCTTGTAGGCGGAATTTACGCGGATCCTGAACATTCACCGTTCGGAGCCGACGCGGTTCCCGACCTGTACAGCGCGGCTCTTACCGCTAACGGTTTTTCAACCACTCAGGGCGGAGCGCCTGTAAGCGCGTTTAACCCCGCGCAGGGCGGAGATGCCAGCAGAATGATATTTGACGCAAGTTATCTGGCGGTTCCTAAATTATTGAAGGGAGAGGAACCAAACGACAAAGGATATATGCAGTCTATTTCCGCGGGCGCGCTGTTCCCGACAAAAGGCGGCGTTTTCGGCGCATCACTGCGGTTCATAGGCGGCGCGGAAGACGATATGTTTACTTGTTTTCCGATAGCGCCGACTTTTGGAGGCAATCTTTTTGCGGCAAAGGAATTGTATCCGGGAATGTCGCTGGGGCTTGGATTAAACTTCGGTTTCGGCAAAAAACCGGCATTTGACGAGACTAACGGAGAAAAAATACATAAACCGGCGAATACACTCTCGGCGGATCTCGGCTTTAGATACAATACCGGTAATCTTGGTCCTTTTCCCAATTTTACAATCAGCGTTGTTCTGCGGAGCATGGGGTTAAGTTATTTCCCCACTTCGCTTACTCCGGTTGGCGGCATCGCGCTTGATCTTATCCATGTAAAAGGAAAAGAAAATCAAAAAGATCCGTTTGTATTAACTCTTGCAACCGATCTTCTCTTCCCTCTCGGCTCTCTCTTTTATAAAGAAGATGTTTTTGGAGAAAAACCTCATGCAAACTTAATTGTTAAAACCGGATTAAGAATGACAATAGCGGAGATGATTAACCTTAACGTTTCATGGCCCGGCGGAAGCGGACTTAATGTCTATGAATTAACCAGAGAAAAAGATCAAAGAGTCGCCTTCCCCGCCATTCCGGCGATTGGGCTTGGCGTAAAAATAATGCTTCCTTCCACAGGCGAGAGAATCGCCGGCGGCCGTCTGCCTTCGGACGGCGACTTGCTGATAAGCACAGGATTTAAACCGTTATACGAAGGCGTTGCCGCGGTTGGCGGCGGAGTAACATGGTATGCGGGCGTCGCCGACAAGAAACCGCCCGTAATCGACTTAAAGTATCCCGACACGGCTTATTTTTCACCTAACAACGACGGCAAAGCGGATACCCTTGAAGTTCCAATCACCATAACGGATCAAAGCTACATAGCGTCATGGTCGGTGGAAATAAAAGATGAAAAAGGCAACGTTGTCCGCGTTATCGAAAACAAGGAACAGCGTTTTGAAAGCTTTAACATGAAAGAATTCTTCAGCAGAATAACCACATCTAAAAAACAAATTGATATTCCGCCCGCGATCGTATGGGACGGAATTAAAAGCACGGGAGATTTAGCCGCAGACGGCACATATACGTTCACGGTTACCTCAACCGACGTATTGGGCAACAAAGGAGTTTCTCCAGAATACAAAACTGTAGTAAAAAACAGACCGCCCGAGATATCGATAAATCCGATTCCCGACGCTCAGAGAATATTTGATCCCAAGGGAGCGTCAGCGCCCGGACAGAGCAGCGGAAACAGAAACGTAACATTCACACCGAAAGGCTCTGTGGAAGACGCGTGGGAGAGCGGAATTTACAACGCGGCGGGACAGAAAGTAAAAACATTTGAAAGCCAGAACGGAGCGCCAAGACCTGTTACATGGGACGGCAAAAACGATTCGGGTCAGGTTGCGCCGGACGGCGTATATTCGTTCCGCATGGGCACAACGGACAAAGCGCAAAACACCGCAAGCGCGGAACTGCCTAACGTTATCCTTGACTCAAGAGAGGCGGGAGCGTTTATAACAACTTCCGTTTCGGCAATTGCGCCCGCGAAGAATCAAGCGGCTAACATGATGAACTTTAATATCCGCCTCCTGTTAAACGACGGCGTTGATAACTGGAAACTGGAATTAAAAGACGATACCGGCAAAGCTCAGCGCACATTTACCGGAAAAGGTCCCGTACCGTCGGTTCAGGGCTGGAACGGTCTTGATGAAAGCGGACAAATACGCGAAGGTTTCTTCACACCGGAACTTACCGTAAATTACACAAGAGGCGACGTAGTAAAAGCGTCCGCTTCCAATGTTTTAGTTGACGTATCGGGACCGGTACTCGGCGTAACAACAGCGCCTGAATACTTCAGCCCCGATAACGACGGAGATAACGATGAGTTGTTTATCGGTCTTACGACAAAAGATATGTCTCCGATAGCGACATGGAGTTTTGAAATCCGCACTCCCATAGAAAGCGGCAACTCTCAGCTTTTCCGCAAGATTGAAGGAAAAGGAAGTCCCGCAAGCAGAATTATTTGGGACGGCAAGAGCGACAAGGGCGAGCTTGTCCAATCAGCTATGTACTATCCGTACAAATTCACAGCGGTTGACGCGCTTGGAAACTCCAGCACAACAGAAGGCAAAATCGGCATTGACGTACTTGTTATCCGCGAGGGCGACAGGTTAAAGATTCAAATCCCGTCAATCCAATTCAGACCTAACTTTGCGGACTTTGAAGGATTACCCAAAGACGTTGTGGATAACAATATGCGTATCATAAGACGTATCGCGCAGATACTTAACCAGTTCCGCGATTACAAGGTTCAGGTTGAGGGACACGCCAACCCGACACAACCCGTCGGAGCCGCGCGCGATAGGGAAGAAGGCGAACTTAAGCGCATAAGCGAAGCGAGAGCGAAAGCGATTGTTGACTTGCTTGCCCGTAACGGCGTAGCGCGAAGCAGATTGTCCGCAACAGGCGCAGGCTCATCCAAGACGATAGCCGCCTTTGAAGACCGAGACAACTGGTGGAAGAACCGCCGCGTAGAGTTCTATTTGATTAAGTAGTTGTTAGTAGTTAGTTATTAGTTAACAAAAAACCCGACCGCTTGGTCGGGTTTTTTTTGCGATAGAAATTAATCGTTGCTTTTGTTTTTTTTCTTTTCTTTCTTTTGTTCGCGTTTTTCTTTAAGCGTCTTTTGCGGCGCTTTTTTTGTCTCTTTCTTGTGCATTATATGCTCAGCCATAATATCCTCCCTTCAGACTTAACAATATTAAGAACCATTATAATCTTATAATAAAAATTTGTCCACCAAAATTTATGCGTTAAACATTCGCCTGGTTTCTTCCCTTGCGCGCTCCACTACAGTCTCATAATTTGCCTTTAAGGCGTTCATATTCTGGTTGTAAAAATTGACAAATTCCGGGTCTTGGAAGGGATCGATGCGGACTTCCCTGCCCAACCTGCGGGCTAATTCTTCCTCTTTTTGGCGGAGTTTAGGGGCATACTGCTGGCGGAGCATTTTATCGCATTGGGCGGTTTCCTGCATGTATTGGGCGAAAAGACCGGTTAACTGTTTGTACATCTCGCTGAACTCATTGCTGTTTATTACTGCGGCAAGCCCCTTGCCCAGCCTTTCTATCCGTTTTTCGTCGCTATCCGCGGCAGGCAGGGCGATTTGAGCGATAAGAACGTCAAAAATGCCCTGTTTAAGGTTATCCCTGTCCCTCTCGGGCGTCTTTTTTATCTCGCTTACAATATCCGCGTCCCCGTCCAAAAAGGCGTTTGCCAGCTTTTTCCCTCGTTTTTTAACTTCATATTGATCGAGTCCTTGTTTGTCGCCTTTAACCGCTTCCGTTCTTTCCAGGGCTATTTCCAGAGCCGTTTTTATTACTCCCATTGAATTATTTCCTTCTTTTATATAAAATATTACTATATGGTAAATAAAACAAGGGGTTATTTTTAAGGAAGGAAATATGGACTCTGAAGTCGATTTTAAAAATATAATTCGCCTAGACTCGGAATTAAACCAAATACAGGACTATGACCTGTTGCTGGAAAGAATACTGTACGAGGCAAGAAAAGTAGTCCATGCCGACGCCGGCTCAATTTACATTACAGTTCCTACGGAAGAGGGCGAAGAAGGAACCGAAAAACTTGCCATAAAATACTCACAAAACGAAACTATCCAAAAAAAGATGCCCCCGGGACAAAAAATGATCTATTCAATTTTTACAGTCCCCATAAACGAAAAATCCATTTCCGGCTATTGCGCGTTTAAAAAAACATTGATCAATGTGCCCGATATGTACAATATTCCCTCTGAAGCCCCTTACCAATTCAATTCATCTTTTGACGTAATTACGGGTTATAAAACGGTTTCCACCCTGACCATTCCTCTGGTCGCCACGGACAAACGGCTTATGGGCGTAATTCAGGTTATTAACTCCAAAGATGAAAATGAAAACATCATTCCGTTTTCATCTTCCGATGAGCTTATACTTACGCATTTTGCCACCAACGCGACCATGGTTCTTCAAAGAGCGTACATCACAAGGGCGATGATTCTGCGCATGATAAAAATGTCCGAGCTTCGCGACCCGAAAGAGACAGGCACGCATGTAAACCGCGTTGCCGGTTACTCGGTGGAGATTTATGACCGATGGGCTTTTCATCATAAGATTCCCGTCAGTGAAAGAGAAAAATTCAGGGACTCGCTTAAAATAAGTTCCATGCTGCATGACGTAGGCAAGGTGGCGATTTCCGACGCGATACTTAAAAAACCCGCGCGCTTTACGCCGGAAGAATACCAGATCATGCAGAACCATACTATTTACGGCGCAAGCCTTTTCCGCGACACAAACACCTATGTTGATCATCTTGCCAAAGATATCGCTCTTACACACCATGAAAACTGGGACGGAACCGGTTACCCGGGCTGGGTTGATCCATACACAGGCAAGATAGAAAAGGCAAACGAAGAAGGAAAACCGCTTGGGAGAAGGGGCGAAGAAATCCCTCTCGGCGGAAGGATTGTCGCCATTGCCGACGTATACGACGCGCTCTGCTCAAAACGCGTATACAAAGACCCATGGAACGAAAAAGAAGTGCTTGATGAAATGCGAAAACTTTCAGGCTCAAAATTTGATCCTGAGTTAATAGATATTTTCTTTGAAGTGCTGCCGAATATCAAGCAGGCGCAGAGCCAGTACCCCGAGGACGCAAAATAGCGGTTAATGTTCTGTCCAGCGCGTCGGCTAACGATTTAAGTTCTTTCTTGCCGTAATTCGGTATCCTTACAATTTCAAGCCCGTTATCCGCAAGTCCTACTTTAAAATTACGCATGGAAAGATACTCATTAATATTATTCGGGGTAAATACCCGTCCGCGGTCGTCAATTACGGATACGTTTTTTTCAACAAGCCTCTTTGCGAGCGGAACGTCTCTGGTTATGGCAAGGTCTCCTGTTTCAGATAACTCCACAATTCTGTCATCGGCGGAATTGTCTTTGGCGGGGCAAATGATCATCTCCGCGCCGTCCGATTCGGGAATCTGCCGGTTAGCGGCGAATATTATTCTTATGTTAAGTTTTGCCGCCCGTCTGAGCAATAAATCTCTTACGGGCTTGGGACATGAATCCGCATCTACAAGAATCTTCATTTTACTCCTGTACGCACGCGGCAAACAGGGAAAAATTTCCGTCAAGCAAAAGAGGAGCGTCTTTGCCGCAATGCGGAATATAAAAAGACTCGCCTTTTTTAAAAGTTTGGTTTTCTGTTTTTAACTCGCCTTCCGTTACTATGCAAATAGCGTGACCGCATTGCGGAAAATCTTTCCCGCCGCGAATGTGATAAAGAGAAAAATTTTCTCCCTTTAGCGGATAACAAGTTTGCGGCTCATCGGAAGGGGTAATGATCTGCGGAACAAAAGGTACATGCTTGGATATTTTTTTTAATTCATCGCTGTCAATATGCTTGCTTGTAAGCCCGCCGCGGATTACATTGTCGGAGTTAGTCATTATTTCCACGCCGAAGCCGCTTATGTACGCGTGGGGCGTACCCGCGGGAAGAAAAAGACCCTGCCCGGGCTGTAAATTAATTACATTAAGGAAAAGCGGGGAAAAAGCGCCTGCGTCCTGCGGGTAAAGAGATTCCAATTTTCTTACCAAATCCCATTGTTCGCGGAAGGTATCTCCTCCCAAAGAGGCGTATATTTTATTCGGCTCCATGAAACCCGCGATGAGCGAAAAAGGTGTAATAGCGCAGATTAACTCGTTCTTTTCGTTTTGGTCTTTGTAATTTCTTAAAGGAGAATCTATCGGTATGCCCGCGTCGTTTTCCCGCTTAAAGCCTTCCGCCGCCTGCTCTTTATCGGGGTGAACCTGTATCGAAAGCGGTTTTTCCACGGCAATCAGTTTTAACAAAAAGGGAAGTTCCCCTGAAATTTCTTTAAGGCTTACGCCGCTCTCGATTACCCGCGACGGAGCGGACGGGTGGGTTCCCATCCACATTTCAGCGCAGGGCTTATTAGGATCATTATCTTTTAATCCCAGTAAATCGGGGATTAATTTTGCGGAACCCCAATCGTAATTTTTTATTTGGTTTTGAAGTTTATAAATTTTTGTCATTGCTAAAAAGGTTTAACGCCTGCTCCAATTTTGATATAAGCCTAAGAGTACGATCTTCGACTTCCTGCTCTTCCCAGTTGTTTTCGTTCTTCACGATTCTTCCCGCTTCCGTTTCTTCGTCCAGCTTTTGTTTTACTTTGTTGTATTCATCGCATAGTATAAAACCTGTTAAAATAGCTACGTTTAACGGGTCTTTTATTCCCGATATATTTTGGGTGTTGCTTACAGCGGCGCGGTATTGGGATAATACTTTATTAAGATATTCTTCGTCCTCATCGGCTTTTATAGTAAACGAAGTTCCAAGAATGTCCAAACAAATTTCATTGGTCATTAATTTCCCTAAAAAATGTCCAGATCGTTATCTTGCAGATCAAGATTGGTATCCAATGAATCTTTATCCGCAAGCTCGGCGTTTTCTTTTGCTTTGCCGTCCGAAATTTCAAAAAACTCTTTTGAATCCGACGCGGATTCAGAGGCTTTCTCTTTTTTTGCGTGAGTTTTTTTGGGCGTTGTTTTTTCGTTCAGGCTTTTTTCAAACGCTTCTTCAAACTGATTAAGCCTGTCCAGGGCGGCGACTATGCCGTCTTCAATCCGCCCCTGATCTTCCTTAAAGCGCATAACAAGCAGTTCCAATTCGTCAAGCCGTTTTTGATTCGCTTCCAGTTTCTGCTGTAAACCCGCTCTATCGGAAGAAAGAGCGGCGTTCTCGGCGTTCACCCTCTGCACATACTCAATTGCTTTGGCGACCTTTGTTTCAAGTTCCTGAACCTGCTCAAGGCTTATCATGCTTTACGCTCCAAGGGCGGCTTTGGCTTTTTCTGCGACAGCCTTAAACGCGGCTGTATCTTCCGTGGCAAGCCACGCAAGCGCTTTGCGGTCGATAATTATACCCGCTTTGTTAAGTCCCGCGATAAGCCGCGAATAGGAAAGTCCGTTTTCTCTGCAAGCCGCGTTAATTCTTACAATCCACAGTTTGCGGAATTGCGCTTTTCTGTCTTTTCTGTCGCGGTACGCGTAAGTTAAAGATTTGGCGACCGCGTCTTTTGCCGTTTTAAAGTTGGTTCTGCGTCTTCCCCAATAACCCTTAGCCAGTTTTAATATTTTTTTTCGATGGTTCTTTCTTTTGGAACCGTCAACTGCTCTTGACATATATTACCTCTTACGCTCAGCCGTAGGGCAGAAGCTTTTTCTTGATTACCGGCACATTGGATTCGTCCAAAATTCCGGCGTGACGCAAACCACGTTTGCGTTTTGTTGACTTCTTGGTCAAAATGTGGCGCAGATTCTGTTTTTTATATTTCACCTTACCTGTTCCGGTAAATGAAAAACGCTTTGCCGCGCTCTTTTTAGTTTTCATTTTCGGCATAAGCCACCTCTCAAAATTTATTTCTTGTTTTTAGGACTCAACACCATGGACATAAAGCGCCCTTCCATTGCGGGCGGTTTTTCCATGACATACTCTCCCTCAATTCGGGAAAGAACGTCCTTCATTACGTCAAAACCAAGTTCCGTATGGGCAAGTTCGCGTCCGCGGAAACGGATCGTTACTTTTACCTTATTGCCTTCGGTTAAGAATTCCTTAATATGCTTAGATTTAAAGTCAAGATCATGATCGTCGATCTTAGGCTGCATTCGGATTTCCTTAAGCTTTAAAATTTTCTGCTTTTTTTTGGAATCCCTAAGCCTCTTTTCGTTTTCAAACCTGAACTTGCCGAAATCTAAAATCTTGACGACCGGCGGAACCGCATTGGGCGATACTTCCACAAGATCAAGACCCGCATCTCTGGCCATTTCCAATGCTTGCGATACAGACATGATTCCCTGATCACCGTCATCCCGGATTAGACGGACTTCTCTGGAACGAATCTGTTCGTTCACACGTAAATCTTTCTCTGCCAACTGGCCTCCCTTGTTTTCACTATCTTATAGAAGATTAACAAATTTTCATGGTTTTTGTCTAGTAGGGGGGAATTTATTCGAGGGGTTTCTCACAAAGGACACCAAGGAAGAGAAGGACACAAAGGGGATTAGGGATTATTTACCGTTTAATATCTCGGTTCCGACGCCTTCATCAGTGAAAAGCTCTATCAGTATGGCGTGGGGGAGCCTGCCGTCGATAATATGCGCCTTTTTTACCCCTCCGTCCAGGGCGATGTCGCAGCAGTCGGTTTTGGGGATCATTCCCTTCGTGATTATGCCTTCCCGTTTTAGGGTGTTTAATTCCGCCCTTTCAACGGTTTTTATAAGCGAATTTTCGTCTTTTACGTCGCGGAGAATGCCCCGAACATCGGTCATAAGCACCAGTTTTTCAGCCCCAATGGCGGCGGCTATCTTGGCGGCGGCAATATCGGCGTTAATATTGAGGGATTTGCCCTCGTCCTCGCCTAATCCGTAAGCCACCGAGGAAATTACGGGGATAACATTTGCGCTTAAAACGGTGTTCAATATCGATATATCCACCTGTTCAACTTCACCCACAAGACCTAAATCTTCGCTTTTTATGCGGCGGGCTTTTAAGAGTCCGTTGTCGATTCCCGACAAGCCGATTGCTTTGCCGCCCGCCTTTTGGAAAAGAGCGGTAATTTCTTTGTTCACTTTGCCGCATAGAACCATCTGTACGATGTCCATTGTTTCTTCGTCAGTGTAGCGCAGTCCGTTTACAAAGCGGCTTTCCTTGCCTGTCTTTTTGAGCATGGCTTCGATTTCGGGACCGCCGCCGTGAACAAGGACGGTTTTTATGCCGACGCAGGACATTAAAATTATGTCTTCGATGACGGCTTTTTTTAATTCGTCGTTGAGCATGGCGTTACCGCCGTATTTAACAACAACGGTTTTCCCCTGAAAATCCTGAATGTACGGCAGAGCGTGAATAAGAACGCCCGCCCTTTCATTATTTGAAACTGAACTCATGATCTATAATCCCCGTTTATTTTAACATAATCGTAAGTAAGATCGCACCCCCAAACAGACGCTTTTTCGCTTCCGCCGTGAAGGTCTACCAATATCTCGATTTCTTCTTCGCAAAGAATTTTTTTCGCTTTTTCTTCGCTGAAGTTTACAGGACCGCCGCTCTTAAAAACTTCTATCTCCCCTGCTCCGCTCTTAAAACTTACATCGGTTTTTTCGGGGGCAAAATCCGCTCCCGAATAACCGAGGGCGCATAAAACTCTCCCCCAGTTAGCGTCCGCGCCGAAGCAGGCGGCTTTTACAAGACTGGAAGCGGCTACGGATTTTGCCAAGGTTTCAGCGTTGTCCTCGCTTTGGGCATTGTTTACTGTTACCGTAACCAATTTTGTCGCTCCTTCGCCGTCGCGCGCCATTTTGCGGGCAAGCGAGATACACACATATTCAAGCGCGGAATAAAAAGTATTGTAATCTGCGGTACAGCGCGGACATTTACCTGAAGAATTGATTGGAGTATTATCCGCCTCGCCGTTCGCCATTATTACTACCATGTCGTTGGTGGAGGTGTCGCCGTCTACTGTGAGGCGGTTAAAGGAGCGTTTAACGGCGAGGCGAAGAGCGGACTGGAGAGCGGTATCTTCTACAGCGGCGTCCGTTGTGATGAAAGCGAGCATTGTCGCCATGTTGGGATGAATCATGCCCGATCCTTTTGTTATTGCTCCGATACGCACGGTCTCCCCGCCTATTTCCGCTTCTACGGCAATTTCCTTTTTGCGTGTATCTGTTGTCATGATGGCTTCAAGAGCGTCTTCGTTTCCTTGCTCATCGTTGCGCAAACTTGCTTTAAGAGCGTCAATATTATTCTCTATCGCGGCGATTGGCAGCTGAACTCCGATTACTCCCGTAGAAGCAACAGCGACTTCGTTTTGTGAAATGCCCAGAGTCTGCGCCGCAAGATGCGCCATGCGTTTTGCGGCGGACATACCGTCCTGCCCCGTACAGGCGTTTGCGTTTCCTGAATTGGCAATAACGGCGTGTAATTTGCCGCCTGAGATATTTTCCTGACTGACCAATACGCTTGCGGCTTTTACTTTGTTAGATGTAAACATCGCCGCCGCATTGCAAATTTTTTCCGAGTAAATAAGAGCCAAATCTTTTTTTTGAGAAGTTGGTTTTATGCCGCATCGTATGCCGCCTGCCGAAAAACCTTTTGGGGCGCAAACTCCGCCTTTTATTTCTTTCATATCTTTTCCTAAAACAACGCAGGGATAGCGTCAAGTCCGGCTTTTTCATCGAAACCAAATAAGACATTCATATTCTGAATTGCCTGTCCGGCGGCTCCTTTTACCATGTTATCTATGGCGGTGGTTACTATCAAAGTAGAACCGTTAATATCGACATGAACGGAAATGTCGCAGTAGTTTGACTGCCTCACTCTGTTTGTAGCGGCTGTAAGACCTTCCGGCAGTATCCGCACAAAGGGTTCGTCCTTGTAAAAATCGGTATAGAGCTTGCGGATTTCCGCAGTCTTCGCCTCGATTTCTTTTGATGGCGGCAGATTGGCGTTGGCTACAGTTACGCTCCACTCTTTTTTTAACGGAATGTAAATGTCGCTGAGTATGCCTCTGTTTACGGGAGCGAGCCTCGGTGTAAAAATCAGTTTCGGAGCGGGATTGTTTCCTGTTGCCGCCATCATGGAGAGGTTACGCGCTATTTCGGGCGAGTGTCTGTGGGAAGCGACTTTGTACGGCGAAACGGAATCGGCGCATTCGGCGTAGTGGAAAGATCTGCTCGGCTCTCTGCCTCCGCCTGTAACGCCTGTAACGGCGTCAACGATTATCGGCGAATCTATGCAGTTGAGTCCTTTTGCCAAAGCGGGAAACGCGCCAAGCGATCCGCCCGTGGGATAACACCCGGGGTTGCCGATAACTACCGCCCCCTTTTTAGCAAGCTCTTTTATTTTCCGCCTGTTTAACTCAACAAGACCGTATATCGAATTTTTGTGCAACTGCGGATACTTATACTCTTTCCCGTACCATGCGCTGTAAACAGCTTCGTCATCATCAAACCTAAAATCGGCGGAAAGATCGATATAGTGAATTTTCCGCTCCATACAGGCACAGGCAAAAGGCTCCCCTACGCCGTGCGGAAGGGCGGCGAAAACAACGTCGGAGGAAGCGATAACTTCTTCGGCTTTTAAGAGCGGAAGCGAAACCCTGCCCAAAAAGTTGGGGTAGATGTTTTCGATTTTATCGCCCTCAAAACTGACCGAGGAAAGCGCCAATTTTTCTACCTTGGGGTGCCCCGAAAGGAGCCTTACCAATTCAGCGCCGGCATAGCCTGTCGCGCCGATAATACCTGCTATCATGTGTTAATTATGCACTTTTAGGGGGTAATGGTCAATTATTAGTGTAACTTATGCCCGCCGCAGACCTTTACTAAGAAAGATGATAAGGATATAATTTCAGTATGAAAAGACTTTTGTTTCCGTTAGCTTTAGCGCTTTTAATCTCTTCCTGCGCGTCAACAGTAAATATCGGCGAAGATATGTCTCCCGCTGAAATAATACAGCGCGCCAATGAAGCTATGGATAGAAATCGTTACAAAATTGCCTTACAGTATTACGACGCTCTGCGCGAGCGCAACCAAAGCAATATCGATCTTACCATAACGGCGGAATACCATATCGCGTTTATTCACTACAAACAGGGAAAATTCGAGCAAGCCCGAGACGAGTTAAACGCCGTACTTGCATATTACAACGATCGCGACGCGGAGTTGTATCCCCAGCATTTTAAAAGGCTTTCGGAAATAGTTCTTAAAACAATCACCGAAAAAGAAAAGCGCAAAGACCCAACCCTCAAAAAAAGACCTAGCAATAATTAGGCAGCCAGTTTTTGTGCGCCTCAAGTAATTCGTCTGTCATAGAGCGAATATCATCAAGAGAGAGTTCCGCAGCCGTATGAGGCTCAAGCATTGCCGCGTGGTAGATATGTTCGCGTTTTTTTGTTACCGCGGCTTCTATAGTAATAAGGTGGACGTTAACGTGGGTCATATTCATAGCGGCAAGCTGAACAGGCAGTTTTACGGATTGGCGCGCGTTTATGCCGGATTTATCTACTATGCAGGGAACTTCGACGCATGCCTCCGCGGGTAAGTTTTGGACGCTTGCGTTTGTGTTAAGCACGTTTCCGCCTATGTTGTACGGCTCTCCTGTAACAATGGCTTCCATTATGTGGGACGCGTATTCGCGCGAACGCACATGTTCAAGCGTGTCTTTTTTTATCAGGCTTTCATATTCCGCTTTCCAGCTTTCAATCTGGTTGATACATCTGCGCGGATATTCGTCCAGCGGGATATTAAATTCTTCTATTAATTGCGGGTATCTTGATTTGATATAAAACGGGTTGTATTCGGCGTTATGTTCGCTGGATTCGGTGCAGTAATACCCTAGTTTATCGATATAATCGTAACGTACCATGTCCCAATGCTTTTCAATCGCATTCTTCGCTTTCGCCCTCTTTTTTATTTCGGGGTAAAGATCGGTTCCGTTTTTATCGCGTATTTCCAAAAGCCACCCCATGTGGTTGATTCCCGCTATTAACTCGCTTCGCCCTTCCAGCTTATCTTTCATATCAAGCGATTCCAGCAAGTGCAAAGAACAAACCTGCACGCTGTGGCAAAGACCGACGGTTTTTACGCCTGTGTATCTTTGCATAAAACCGGTAAGCATCGCCATTGGGTTTGTGTAATTAAGGAACCACGCGTTCGGGCAAGCCTTTTCCATGACACGGGCATAATGCTCCAGGACGGGAATTGTCCGCAGAGCGCGCATAATGCCGCCTATGCCCAAAGTGTCGCCAATCGTCTGGCGCAGTCCGTATTTTTTGGGGATTTCAAAATCGGCGATTGTAGCCGGATCGTAACCGCCAACCTGAATCGCGTTTACGACAAAGACAGCGTCTTTGAGCGCTTTTTCAAGGTTTTCAACTCCCGCGTAACAGGAAATTTTTGAATAACCGCCCTTGCCCTTGTTTATGGCGTTTAATATTCTTTCGCTTTCTTTTAATCTTTGAGCGTCAATATCGTACAGGGCGATTTCACATTCGCGCAGAGCTTCGCTCGACATGCAATCGCCCAGAACATTCCGCACAAAGATTGTACTGCCCGCGCCCAAGAAAGTAATTTTCAGCATGGTATCTCCTAAATTATTATACCACAATAATCATACCGCAATTTGACAAAAATAGGAAAAATGTTTGCTTGGAAGCGTGTCTGTTTTATACAATTATGTTTTATTTTTTTATATTTTAATTGACAAATTAAAACAAAAATGTATAAAATATGACAATGAGCCGAAAAACCGATTATAGAAATAATCAAACTTCAAGCTTAAAATTGCCAAAGGCAATTTTAAGCACTGATTTAGGCAACAGGCAACAGGCAACAGGCAACAGGCAACAGGCAACAGGCAACAGGCAACAGGCAACAGGCAACAGGCAACAGTACAAATCTTCTAACCAATCGTGTCAATTATCTAACAGTATATATTCCCTTTCTTTTTATTACTTTTTTCTCATTAACCTGTTTTTATTATCATTATTCTCGAAAAAATGCCGTATTTTCGCGTACACGCGGAAATAACGGCTTTTTTTATATACCAACAAAAAGGGAGATTGTTAAATGAAAAAATTATTTAAATCATTAGGATTTGCCGTTGTAATAGCGGTAATTGCGCTTAACGCGCTGTTTATAACAGGATGTCCTGACGTAGGTGGTGATGACCCTGTAAACACACAGAAAGATACGCCCACCACCCCACCGCATAATCCGTCGCTGCCTACCGCTCCGCCGGCTCACGGAGGCACAAAAACCATAGAGTTAGGAGCTAATCAGTGGGAAACATCCGGTCATCTTACAGGTTATAATTGGTCTTCCGGCGACCAAATAAAATTGTCTGATTTCGCAGGGATAAAACTAAAGAAAAACGGTACATATACTTTTAGGGTAAGAGGAACATCAGATGTACCATTAACCCGCATTAATCTTCAGTTTTTCAGCGGAAGCACTATAAGTGACGAAAACAACCGTATATGGCTGGGAACCTCATATGATTCGGCTAAAAGGTTAATTAATCTTGGACAAGATTTCAATGAACTTTTTGAAGTAAAAATAGAAAATGATCCTACTCCCGATACTCCTATTTTTATACAATTTAACAATATAATGTGGCAAAAGAATGAGTTAGGCACAGATTTATATAATGAGAACCTCGAAACTCCGAGTGATTATGAAAAAGGCAAAATCATGGCAACTATCACAAACTTTTCAATCAACCTTGATAACGTCGATTTTGGAAAAGCGCCGGAATTATGTACGGATGAAGAACGCTGGTGGGCTTATGTAGACGGGACTTCAACCGCTACATTGGCAAGTCAATATACAGAAGGAATTATGATTGCTGTCGTAGGCGGCACTGCAATGCTTAATGTACAGGATAATTGGAACGCATGGAAAGCAAGAGTCGGCTATTATTACACCGCGGATGCAAACGCACAGTATACTTTTAAATTTGAGGCATGGACACTTTCAGGCACTCGCAATTTACATTTACAATACTACGAAAACAACAGCACAAGTACCTATTTAGGAAAAGACGTTCCGATAACAACTACACGCAAAACTTACGAGGTAATATCGGAGAGTATACCGACAAGCGGATTAGAAATATTAAGGTTCCAGTTAGCAGACCAATTAGGAACAGTGTTTATAAAGATAATCAAAATAGAAAAATATGTGTTTGATGGAGGAACCCTGACCGTTTCAAACTTCTCGGGCGAGCACGGTCTCGTTCAAGACGCTTACCTTGAAGGGTCTACTAATTATTATCATGATGGTATTGGATTAGTTTTCGGCAGTACTGCGGATAAATATTCGGACGATGAGGGGGGGTGGCATTGGTTTGGAAAAGAAATACAAATTAAAAACGATCCTATAAACATTTATGTGTGGGAAGTGAATTATAATACAAATACTTCTGCTCCGTTCAAGGGGACTAAAACTATACCCGTCGGCGAGTTGGAACTCCAACAAAGTCATTTTGACCGCCCCGGTAATAATTGGTTAGGCGACGATTATTACTACAATAAAGTTCCCATTACCTTCACAAACGGCAACGCAAGTATCAATTTCGGAACCCAAATGGAATATGACGGCACTTGGATTCCGGGAGAAAACGGCGGAGAAGGACATTATGTATCACCGTATCAAATAACCGTTACCGGCGTTAGCGGTAAGATCGGTCATGCTTCGCTTAACGTTTTCTCCGCTCCTTATTCGTATAGAGGACAAGTTTTATCCGGGGGCGAAAACATTTCGGGCAATTCTGTTACAATTAATCTAAGAAAAAATAATGAAGCCGATAGTCCTTTTACCGGAAGCGGCTACTATTATCTTTCAATTTGGTTTGATAACAATGGAAACTCTGAAGAATATTATTACACAAACGGACAAGAATTTACTTCACTCGACATTACCCAAGACAGCGACTTTCATGAACATTATGATAGATTGCCGAAATATAACATTACATCAATACCGTTTACAATCGACTTAAGCAAATTCAGAAAAAGACCTGAACCGCAGGAATGGTATGACAGCAACAGAATTACAACTATAACCATTACTAATACAGGAATTACCGAATATAGGGGAGGTTATCTTACCCTTATGGGTTCCAATGATTATTATCATTCATTGAATAATAAGTTTTCTAACGGTACTCTTACATCTTACTTTTTAGATGTCGAAAGCGGCAGCTATTCTTTAAGACTTAATTTTTATGGAGAGGGTGGTGGGGAAGAATATGCGTATACAGGAGGGCAAACATTAGATCAGCTTGGAATTACTTCGCAGTCCGACTTGTATAAATTGCCGACATATCCCAATACCATTTCATCGGGAGCAACAATATCAATCAATTTCAGCCAATTCAAAAAACTACCTAAGCCGTATGAGTGGTATAGCAGTTATAAAACTATAACCATTACCGGACTTGACGATTGGGGGGATTTTTACCTTATTGGCGTCAATCAATATTATCATCCGATATACAGCACCAATTCTTGGATTGGCGATTCTAGAACTACAACAACTTACTGGGTAGATTTTGAAAACCATCCCGGCAATTATTATCTTCTATGCCGTGTTTCGCATTATGACGGTTCTTCTTGGGTCGATGAACAATATGTGTATACAGACGGTTCAACGCTTGCTTCACTTGGTATTAACTCAACTGACGACTTTGATAAATTGCCGATATTTAATGTTCAAACAATGCCGAATACAACTACAATTGATTTCAGCAAATTCCAAAGAGTGCCTGATTCGTGGTTACACTAAAACGCGGCTATCCGTAGAAATAAAAAAGCCTGTCAATGACAGGCTTTTTTTCACTTCATCCTAAACACTCTATTTTATAATCTTTACCACTTTTTCAAGCAGTTCCGCTTTCTTGGTGGGCTTGTGTATAAATTCAATCGCTCCTATCTCTTTTGCGTGTTCCCTGTCCTCTGGATTATCCGAAACAGAGTAAATCGCTATTGGAATATTGTGCAGATGGCTTAGGTCTTTTATTCTGGTGTATGTATGCCAGCCGTCCATACCCGGCATAACTAAATCCAACAATACCAAATCGGGAGTATAACCGTCAAAGAACAAGTCCAAAGCTTTATGACCGGAATCGACTGTGGTAACGTCATAATCATTTTCCAGCATGGATTTTGTCAGAATAAGATCGGTTTCCTCGTCGTCAATTACTATGATTTTCTTTTTCTCATTGCCTGAATCAACTTTAAATTTCTTTGATTCTACTTTTAAACCTTCAAAGTTCTTGTTGTTGTCTTCGCTCATTTCGTCTACAAGAACTACCGCTTCTTTTATTTCCTTCATGGCTCCGTTCACTATTTCGTTCATGCCGTCCATAATGTCGCTGCTTATTTGTATAAATTCACTGGTATCTTTTTCCATCCGCTCGCCCGATTCCACCATCTCCGTCGCGCCTTCTCTTACCGACGCGCTCAGTTCTTTAAGGGTTCCTATAGATTCCAGTATTTGCTTTCCGCCCTCTTCCTGCTCTTCCATCGCATTTAAAATATTCTGTTCATGCGTAGAAACAGTCTTTACGCTTGTGTCTATAGCGCCGAAACGCTCCAATACTTCATTAGAAGATTTGGTTATGTTGTCTATTGACGCCTTTATTTTTTTCAGCATTGTCGCCGTCGTCTTTGACTGCTTTCCCGACGTCTCCGCAAGTTTACGGATTTCATCGGCTACTACGGCGAATCCTCTTCCCGCTTCTCCGGCGTGCGCCGCTTCAATAGCCGCGTTCATAGAAAGCAGATTTGTCTGGCTCGCGATGCTGTTCATCAGCGCGTTTATCTGCAGAAGCCCCTCGGAATCCTTCGCTATTCCTTCTATTTCCGAAGCGACCAATTGAAGACCCGTTTTTCCGTTTTCCGACGCTTCTGTTAACATGGTAACATTTTTACTGTTCGCTATCAGAGTTTCCGTTACGGAATTAATGTTAGCTGTCATTTCCTCAATCGCGGAAGACGATGTGTTAATACTTTCAGCCTGACTTGCTATAAGTTTTTTCATTTTTTCAATGTCGTCTTTTATAGTCTGCATCGAATTAGAAACTTCAACGGCGCTTTTTTCCTGTTTGTGCATCATATCTTTCATGCCGTCAAAATTCGTCGAAATCTGATCTACCGATTTAGCGGTTTTATCCATATTTTGGGTAAGTTCATGACCGGTATTGGTCAGCGCGTTTATTTTGTATTTTATCGCGCTTATAAGATCCCGCATTTTTCCCATTGTAATGTTAAAGTCATAGGTAAGATCGCCTATTTCGTCATTTGTATGAACATCGATGTTCTTTGTCAGATCTCCTTCCGCCACATGCTGGAGAACTTTGAGCATCCTAAGAATCGGTCTTACGATAATAAGCCTACTGCTTAAAGAGCTTAACAGAATCGCAACCAATAAAAGACCGATTGCTATTAAAACGGTCTTCATTATCGCTATTTTACTGTTCTTTAAAATCATTTCTTTTATTTGCGATACTTCCGTACCAATAAATAAAATACCTATAACCTCTTTAGTATTGGGTTGAAATAACGGATGATACGCGGTGAGGTAATCTTTCCCCAGGATAACCGCGTTACCGATATATTCATTGCCGGACTGAATAGGCGCATACGCTTTACTGTTCGGTCCCAGAAACGTATCTACCGCTCTTTTTCCTTCAGCGTCTTTAATACTGGTAGTTATCCTGCGATAATCGTCTTTTTCTTGGACTTGTTCTTTGATAAAAACGGTCGCCTGAATACCCATCATTGAAGATGCCTTATCTATAACCTTATAATCATATCTAATCGAATTGCCTTTTTGATCAATTAATTCGTTGTTTTGGAGACGTAAATTCCCGTACTCATGCTCTATCATTAATACAAAAGACGATATATCGCCCCTGAGTTTCTCTTTTCCCATGATCTCGGCGGTTTGGAAACTTACGATTTCCATGTTATTAATACTTATAATTGACAGTACCAGAATTGCCGAAAGGACAAAAAAAGCGGTTATACCCGATATTTTGATAAGTATACCTACTCGCCACTTTCTTTTATCGTTACCTGCATTGTCCATATTTTTCACCTTTTGTCTAAATTATAGGATATATTGTATAAATTATACAACATATGCGATAATATTACAAGAAATTGTTTTTTGGTAATAATGTTGCCTATTTTAGCAATTTTGCCTATATTATTAATGTTAATGTTGCCTATAAAGGAGAAGACATGTTAATCGAAATACCCGGAATAGATGAGACAGCTTTCAAGGATTTACTAGACGGGAATGAGGAGCTTTTTATATCTCTAATAAGTTCTTTTATAAACAAAACCCCCTCCGCCATAAGCAAACTGACACCCATAACACAGGAAACATTGCCCGAATATGCCAGAAATATACACGGTTTAAAGGGAGCCTGCGCTAATATTTGCGCCGAAGAAGCGCGAAAAATGGCTCTTAGCCTGGAACAAAAGGCTAAAAACGGGGATTTAAACGGAGTCTTGGCTGAAAATGGAGATTTTTTAAAGTATTTAGATGAATTAATGGGGAATTTGCAAAAATGGCTAAAAAACCGCAAATAACTCTATTTTACGCAATTTTTGTCTTAACTCTAATTTTAGTCATTTTCCTAGGGTGCGGAAAACCTTTTAAAAAACAGCCTGTAGAGGCGGCAAACAAAATTTCATTCAGAAACATACCGGGCATAACCCAGAGCGAGATAAAAGCCATAGAGGAAATTCGGGGGAAATACGATTCCTTTGTATACGGAATGTACCCCAGCATAGAGGCGTTTATAGGAAAAGACGGCAAGCCTACGGGATATACCGTTACGCTTTGCAACTGGCTTTCCGAAATATTCGAGATACCGTTTAAGCCCGTTTACTACCAATGGGGCGATTTGCTTAGGGGGCTTGAAAGTGGAAAAATCGACTTTACCGACGAAATTATGACATCGTCCGCAAACCAGACAAAATATCTTATGACCAGCCCCATGATCCACCGCACAATAAAAATTTACCGAATCCACGGTGACAGGTCTATCGAGGAGATTAGGCGCACCCGTAAACCGCGCTATGTGTTTTTGTGGGAAACGGTTGTAATTTCGGACATAAGAGCGAACCTTGATTACGATTTTGTTGCCATTACGGTTGACAACCACGATGAGGCGTACAAGAAGCTCAAAAACGGCGAAGCCGACGCGTTCTTTGGGGTGGATACAGCCGAAGGGTATTTTGACGCGTACGGCGACGTGACTAACGAAGAATTTTTCCCGTTGATTATAAGATCGTCTTCTCTGGTAACGCAAAAAGAAGAACTGCAGCCGATAATCTCCGCCATGGAAAAGGCGATGGATATTAATACCCTTGAATACCTGACAAAAATACAGGATACGGGGTACCAGAAATACAGGGAAAACAAGATGTATACGCAGTTAACGGAAGAAGAACGCTCATACATAAAAAACAACCCTGTAATAAAAGTCAGCGCGGACTTTAGCAATTACCCGATTTCTTTTTTCTCCCGCGACAAAAAATGGGAAGGAATATATTTTGAGGTGCTGGACACAATCGCAAAACTTACAGGGCTTACATTTGAAGCAGGCAACGATCAAAATATGCCGTTACTGGAAACTATAGACAGGGTTGAAAAGGGCGAGATGCTGATGCTGCCGGAACTGCATCAGACGGAAGAATATGAAGGGCGTTTTATATGGTCGGAAGTTCCTATTTTAAAAGATCATTTTGCGTTTGTATCCAGAGCGAATTTCCGCAATATCGATTTAAACGATATTTTTCATTTGCATGTGGCTCTGCGCAAAGGAACCATATACAAAGAACTTTTTAAAAAAATGTTTCCCACACACCAGAATTTCACCGAATATGACACTATGGAAAATGTATGGGATGCGTTAAAACGCGGCGATGTCGATGTTATTTTCTGCAGTCAGCGAAGGCTTATTATTTACACCAATTACTATGAACAGTCGGATTTTAAATTAAATTTGGTTTTTGACAGTACGTTTGATTCTTTATTCGCTTACAACAAAGACGCGGTTATTCTTAAATCAATTGTCGATAAAGCTCTGCGAATTATCAATATAAATAATATTTCAAACCAGTGGATATATAAAACATACGATTACCGCAATAAACTGGCGGCGGCTCAGCGTCCGTGGTTAATCAGCGCGTTAATTTTGTTCTCTCTTGTATTTATCCTTGTAACATATCTTTTGATAAAAACCCGCACCGCCGGCAAACATATGGAAAGACTGATAAAAATCAGAACCAGCAATCTCGCGTTTGAAACGTCCAAACTTCAGACTATAATAGCCTCTATCCCCGATTTTATATTTTGCAAAGACGTCGATTTTAGATACACGCAATGCAACCATTCCTTTGAACAATACTTAGGCATTACCGAGGCGGATATTATCGGCAAGACCGACAAAGACGGCAATTGGATGCTCCCCGAACACGCGGATATGATTCATGAGACGGAAAAGTCTGTAATGGAAGAAGACCGCAAACGCGTCATTGAAGAAGAAGTTGACTCGTCTTTAACGGGGAAAAGATGTGTTTTTGAAACAGTCAAAGCTCCGATTAGGCAGGACAATGTTGTTGTGGGAATGGTCGGCATTGTACGCGACATAACCAAGCGCAAAGAAATGGAAGAAGATCTCATAGCTGCCTCCCGCGCAAAGTCGTCTTTCCTTGCCCACATGAGCCATGAACTTAGAACGCCGCTGAATGTGGTTATAGGGCTTACAGATTCAATAATGGAAGACAGCAACATAAGCGATGAAGCCAAGGAAAATATATCAAAGATAGCCAACGCAAGCAATACGCTTCTTATCATTGTAAACGATATTCTTGATTTTTCCAAAATTGAATCGGGCAAACTTTCATTAAAGCCGATTGAGTATTATGTATCCAGCATGTTAAACGATATTATTACCATTACCATTACGCGTCTTTGGGGTAAAAACATAACGTTCCGTTTGAACATTGAAGATAATCTGCCGCTGAAATTATACGGCGATGATCTGCGCGTAAAACAAATATTTATCAATCTGCTCAATAACGCCGTTAAATACACCCAAGAAGGAAGCATAGAACTAACAGTGAGCTGTACGCGCGAGAACAATATTGTATGGTTAGACGCCGCCGTCTCCGATACAGGCATAGGTATACCCAAAGAAGATATTAAAAACCTGTTCCTTGATTATTATCAAGCCATTACCAATACCAACCGCAAAATCGAGGGCACAGGATTGGGACTGTCTATCTCCAAAGAACTTGCGGAAATGATGAACGGGGAAATCAAAGTAGAGAGCGAATACGGCAATGGTTCAACATTCAGTTTCCGCATAAAACAGGGCTATGTTGACGATAAGATTATCGGAGCGGATACGTCGGAAAAACTGCGAAATTTCTGCTATCTAGACGATATACGCACCGCGCACAAAAAACTGGAAAGACTCGATTTAAGCTACGCAAAAGTGCTGGTGGTAGACGACATGCAAACCAATCTGGATGTCGCCTCGATTCTTTTACGCAAATACAAAATAGAAGTTGACTGCTTAACCGGCGGACAGTTCGCTATTGATAAAATACGAAATGGAATTCCCGTTTACAGCGCGATATTCATGGATCACATGATGCCCGGAATGGACGGAATAGAAACGGCGGACAAGATTCGCGCTTTAGGCACGGAATACGCGAAAAAGATACCGATTATCGCGCTGACAGCTAACGCCGTACAGGGAACGGAAAATTTATTCCTTGAGCATGATTTTCAGGCGTTTTTGACCAAACCCATTGACGTAATGGAAATGGATAGGCTTATCAGAAAATATGTGCGTGACGATAAACATGATAATATACCTATTTCAGGCGAGTTTTCTTCCGAGGGTGAAAATGTACCTATAGAAATATCGGGAGTGGATACGAAAAAAGGGCTTTCCCTGTATGTCGGCGAAGCAAAACTTTATATTCCCTTACTGCGTTCATACGCCGCCAACACGCCGGAAATTTTAAACAAAATGCGGTCTGTATCGGCGGAAAATTTATCCGAGTATGTAATCACCGTACACGGGTTAAAAGGCACAAGCGCGGGTATCGGCGCGAAAACAATATGCGACGAAGCTTTTGAACTGGAAAAACTGTCCAAAGCAGGCGACTTGCAGGGGGTTTTGGCAAAAAACGGCAGACTTATCGCCGATTCGGAAATTGTTGTGGAAAACATAAAAACATGGCTTACCCAATACGATGCCAACAATGCGAAGCCGCGCAAAAAAGCCCCCGACCGCAAGCTCCTTGCGCAATTACGGCAAAGCTGTGAAAATTATGATATGAGCGGCATAGATAAAGTTATGTTGGAACTGGAAAACTACAATTATGAAGAAGACGCGGATTTAGTCAGATGGCTGAAAGAAAAAATAGGTATATCGGAAATAAAAGAAACTGCGCAAAGACTTGCGCAATATGAAAAGGAATCAAGCAAATGAGCGACGAACGAAAAAAAATTATAGTAGTGGACGATAATCAGGAAAGCCTGACCGCCCTAAAAAACGTCATGAAGGACATATACGAAGTATATCCTTGTATTTCCGCGGCGAAAATGTTTGAGCTATTGGAACACGTTAAACCCAATTTAATTATGCTTGATGTGGCAATGCCGGAAATGAACGGCTACGAAGCGGCAAAGAAGCTGAAAGACAACGCCCAATACAATGAAATACCCATTATATTCCTTACCGCCAAGGTAGACGCGCAAAGCGAAATAGAAGGCTTAAAATTGGGCGCTATTGATTACATACACAAACCTTTTTACAGCCATCTATTGTTACAGCATATAAAAACGCATCTGTCTTTTTTTGAACAAGAAATGGAAATTAAACATTTGCTTGAATTAAAAACAAAAGAAGTCAAACTGCGCGAAGCTGCGGAACTGGAAGCGGAAAAAGCGTCCCAAGCCAAAGGAGACTTCCTTTCCCACATGAGCCATGAAATACGCTCTCCGTTAAACGCCGTTATAGGCATGATAAACATAGCGGCAGAAGAAACCGATATTAACTCGGTAAAACATTATCTTGAAAAAGCGGCTAACGCGGCAAAACTTGTACTAAGCGTTATTAACGATATTCTTGATATATCCAAAATTGAGTCGAATAAACTTGAGCTTTCCCACGGTGAGTTTGATTTTGGAAGAATGATAAAAAATATTATTGATATAACCGGTATCCGCGCCCAAGAGAAACATCAGGAAATTATTGTTAATATAGATTCAAATATTCCGTCGTTTATAATCAGCGATGAATTGCGGCTGGAGCAAGTTATTACCAATCTTATGACTAACGCAATTAAATTCACGCCCGAAAACGGCAAAGTAACATTGAAAGCCGAAAAGCTGGAAGAAAAAGACGGCGAGATTACAATTAAAGGGGAAGTTGAAGACAACGGCATAGGTATTTCGCATGAACAGCAGGAAAAACTTTTTAGAGCTTACAATCAAGCCGACATCACCATCGCGAAAAAGTTCGGCGGAACAGGACTTGGCTTAACCATTGTCAAAGAGATTGTAGAACTCATGAACGGGAAAATATGGATTGAGTCGGAACTGGGCAAGGGCGCAAAATTTATATTTACCGTAAAAGTAAAGAAAGGAACCAAAAACGCTGATAAATCAGCGCAGTCAAGTCCGTCCGTAGGTTTAAAAGATTTGGATTTGGATTTAAGAGGTTATACAATATTAACCGCCGAAGACATGGACTTTAACAGAGAAGTCATTGCCAAATATTTGGAAAGAACAGGCGTTACAAATGAATTTGCCGAAGACGGCAAAAAATGCGTAGACATGTTTAAAGCGAACCCCGACAAATACAGTTTAATTTTCATGGACATTAATATGCCGGAATTCAACGGCGATGAAGCGACAAAAATAATAAGAGACTACGAAGAAGAATTAAGCAAAAACGGTAATCCGCGAAAGCCGATTCCCATTATCGCAATGACCGCCGATGTTTTTAAAGAAGACGTGGATAAATGTCTTTCTGCTGGCATGGACGATCATCTTTCAAAACCGCTTGTTCCTAAAATGGTACTGGAGAAATTAAAAAAATATATTAAAGTTTAAGGATACTTTTTCTTAAACCCCGTAACTCTTGCGCTTGCGGTAATATTAAGCGGAGAGCGTTCTCCTCTTGCAAGGTAATGATAGCCTATTCCCGCTATCATGGCGGCGTTGTCGCCGCATAAATCCTGCGGAGGGAAAATACAGTTTAGGTGAGATTGTTCCGCAAGGCAGGCGCGAAGGTAACTGTTTGCGGCAACGCCGCCGCCTGCGACTATTGTTGTAATATCGGTATCTTCGGCGGCGTTTAATAAAGCGCGTAACAGAATTTGCACGGCGGTTTTTTGAAAAGAAGCGGCTATGTCATCATTTGTGTGAGCGCCGGATTTTTTTTTGAATGTGTCAAGTTGATTTATTACCGCGTTTTTTAAGCCTGAGTACGACACATCGTAGCGATGATCGCCTTTGTGCAAAGACGGCATGGGAAAATTAAAAAAGGAGCTGTCCCCATTCTGCGCCATTTTATCAATAACGGCTCCCCCGGGATAGCCGAAGTTGTAAAACTTCGCTACTTTATCAAACGCTTCGCCTACGGCATCGTCTATTGTTGTGCCGAGGACTGTAATATTGTCAAAATTATCTGCACGGCAGATGATTGTGTGTCCGCCGGAAACAAGGAGTCCCAAAAAAGGGTATTCGCACTTTACGGAAGAAATTAAACGAGGGGCGTATAGATGCGCCAACATGTGATCAACCGCGATAAACGGAATATTGCGTGACCACGCGAACGCTTTTGCGAAAGAGAGCCCGACTAACAGAGAGCCTAAAAGCCCCGGGCGGTTTGTTACGGCTACAGCGTCGATATCCTCAACTTTAATGTTCGCTTTATCCAACGCTTCTTTTGTTACAGCGTAAATCCACTCGGTATGTTTTCGGCTGGCTATTTCGGGGACTACTCCGCTCCACGGGGCGTGAAAGGGTATTTGAGTGGCGATAACATTGGAAATAATTTTTTCGCCGTCTTCTACAACTGCGGCGGAACATTCATCGCATGATGTTTCAATGCCGAGAACTTTCATTTCTTGATTATATCAGAAGCGGTCTTTAGTGTGTAACCCTGCTCGGTTAAAAGCGGAAATTGTTCGGCTAACAAAGGCGCTAGCTCCGGCGACCAAGTGTGCCCTATCATTACTGAACTGCCGCTTTTCTGCGCTCTTGTAAGTCCTGTTGAAATATAGCGGAACATAGCGTCTTTATTCTGCTCGTTATCGATAAAAATATTTCTTTCGGCTATTTTTATCCCCATCTGTTTCGCTGTTTCGGGGACAACAGTATCGGCGGTCGTTCTGGAATCGACAAAATATATTCCTTTTTCTTTACAAAAAGCCAATATCGTTTTCATCGCCTCTTTATCCATCGTTATCTTTGACCCCTGATGATTGTTCATACCGGCGATGGGTCCAATTTCATTAACGTTACGTGTCAACACCGCTCTTATTTCGTCCGCGCTCATACCGGAAGTAATCGCTCCGGGACCCGGATCCTGTCCGCCTATAGCTTCCATCGGCTGATGTAAAAACACCTCTTTTCCGCTTTCTCTGATACGCTTCGCCGCTTCCGCCGAATGAGGAAGCCCGGGCAAAACGGCTATTGTAAACGGAAATTGGATTTTCAAAAACGGCTCGAGTTCTTTTAAGTTATTTCCGGCATCGTCAATTATAAAAACCAATGTCCCCTTATTTTCAACAACCGTAGTTTTGGGATTGATAACTGCGGAAACTGTCGTTGCCACAGGCGCATTTTGAACAGGCGGTGTCTTTTCTACGGGTTTGGCGCTTTTCGGCGTAACCTGTTTTTTAACGTTTGAAACTGGCTCTTTTTTTTCTGTCTCAAGCACAGGAGCTTCAACAATCTGCGGCTTGAGTTTTTCTGGATCGGGAATTGTCTGCTTTACCGTCTCAACTTTTTCCGGCTGAACAGCCGCAGTTTCCTGCGAGGCAGTGTTTTCTTTATTCATGCCGGAATGAACGGCAATCACGGCGCAAGAAATCAAAGCCGAAATAGCCACGATTACACCCACCAGCAAAAAAGCCTGAATAGGGTCGGAAAACCCTGTCTTTTTACGCCTTTTATAAGTTTTTCTTACTGTTTTCTTAGTTTTAACCGCTTTTTTCATGTTTCTTCTATACAGTATCGGCATATTTTGAGAAGAACTGTCGTGGGGAAGGGGGATAGGCACATTTTGCGTGTACCATGAAAATGTTAAAGTACGGCGGATATTTTTCCAAGTTTTTCCATTATAAGGCTACTAATTATTTCTTCAGGTTTTTTATGTGTTGCTTTTGCTTCTTTTGCCAAATATTCTGCGGAAGCATTATCAAGACGGACTAACGGAATACGAACACGAGCCTTTGAAGGATCGACTTTTGGCGGATTTTTGGTGTATTTTTCATCAAGGGCAAAGGCTTCTTCGTCTGTCATTATTTCCATAATTTTCTCCTATCTAAATATAGTATATTCTATAATGGGTTTCTAGTGTTTTATTAAGTTATGTTTTTTCGGGGGGCGTTGCGGGGGGGTGAAACCCCCTGCTGAGGGGGGTGTGGCGCAACGAAGTGCGCCACAGGGGGGAGACTTCCCCCTTGTGTAAAAGTATTTATTTATAGATAATAAAAATATTAAAAAGATTTTAAGGAGCTCTTATAATGAAGAAAAAAATAATTTTGGCTTATTCGGGCGGATTGGATACGACTGTTATTATTCCGTGGCTGAAAGAAAATCATGACTGCGATGTTATTGCTGTTTGTG
>Ga0268262_10001372_pt1 | contig 30351 bp, 33 predicted proteins | sample TergutNc150P3_FD_190354 | JGI IMG/M metagenome (GOLD analysis project Ga0268262, IMG submission 190354) | Nasutitermes corniger P3 segment gut microbial community from laboratory colony in Florida, USA - Nc150 P3 (SPAdes) (version 2) | ecosystem: Host-associated > Arthropoda: Insects >... | reverse complement strand
CATTGCGTAATTTGTGCGTGTCTAAAAATACGTCTTTCTCCATTTGCAAGCCTAAGTTGTTTAGTAAATTTCCATCTATTACATTGTATAAATCAATTAGATATTTGATGTAATCATTATTTTCTAAAGGAGCTTTTATTGCCAAACGGCGTAAGGCGTTCCAGTCGTAATGGGATTTCCATTTCAAAATTTTTTCTATGATTTCTTTTTCCGTAAAATTATCTGGCAGTATTTTTTTCGCGGCTTCTATTGCTTCTTTGCTTGGATATAAATCTTTTTCTTTTAGGTTGTCTCCAAGTGCTGTTAAAAAACATTCCAGTTCTTTTTCTATTCCGTGAAAGTATTTTGCTTTTTCTATGCGTTTTTGCAATGGTTCGTCATTTTCTTTGCGTGAAAGTTCATATACCGCCTTTGCCATTCCTTCTGTTGTGGGCAGTCCGAGCGAGGTTGTTGCTCCCGATCCCCAAAAGATGCAGGTTTTGGGCGAGAAAGGGGTGTAGGGTTTAGGTACTGGCATGAGATACTGCGGTTATGGCGTAGTTTCCATCTTTTTCTTCCAAATCAAATTTTAATTTCTTTTTTTCGGCAAAGGCATAGCCAAGCAAATGTTGCATTCCTAATTCATTTGTGGAAATAGCTACTGGAAATTCTTTTTTCGAATCTACAAATTTAAGTTTTTCTTCTGGTTTAATTTCTTCTTTGGAATCATCGGCTTCCAAAATATTCCAGCATTCTTTATCTTTATCCTTTTCGTTTGATTTCTCAAAAAGATATTTGCCTGCTCCTTTTAACTGGATGCCATTTTGCGAAAATTTTTCAATTATCGCTTCTATTTGGTATGTCATCTTCTCTTCTCCTGTATTTTCCCCTTTGTTTTTACCCTTGCAAAATCTTTGAGGACATAAGATTTGACAAAGCCAGCACCGCCATTGGCACAATTTCTTTTTCAGACATACTAACATAACACGCTAATCCTTCACGCAACGAACACTGGACAAGTTGGCCTTAACGTCGTTGAAGTAGCGCACGCGCTCGTCGGTGTAGCGCATGTCCCTGGTGCAAGCGTAGTCGCTAGTGCCCTCCGAGGCACACCACCAGATGCCGCCGTCGCCGACACCTTTGAAACTGCCAAAAGAATAGCCGAAGCCGCCCGGCAGGGCGGAAAAGCCATACTTGTCCTCGCCATTGCTATTGTAGTCCCAACCATTTGTTGCTTTCAAATACTTGCCCGCAGTAGAAGCTCCGCCAACAAAATTTGTAAGCGTTGTCCATTCCGCATCGCTTGGGATATGCCAGCCATTAGGACAAATGCCTCTATGTTTCGTGCCTACCTGCGAAGCACAAGTACTGGAGTTGCAACTAGAAGGCAAGTTCATTGCCGTTGTCCAATTATACAATCTGCCATAAATCGCGCAGTTGGATTCGTCATTATTATAGCATTCACTGCCACTAACATCGTAATTCAAGTTCTCTGCCATCCAAGTTTGGTCACCTATTTCAACATACACATATTTTTTCCCATCGCGGGGATCGCAAAACTGTTCTTTTTGCTTTCCATAATGTTCCCTCTTTGTTCCATTCACAAAACCAGCACACGGATTAGAAAAACTACTTGACGAAGACACAACCGCAGAGCTAGAGCTTTTGGCAACAGACGAACTGCTCGGCGGTACACTAGAACTACTACTCGGCTTTGAGCTTGACGAAGACACCGCCGCAGAGCTAGAACTTTGAGCAACAGACGAACTACTCGGCGGTACGCTAGAACTACTGCTCGGTTTTGAGCTTGACGAAGACACTTTCGCAGAGCTAGAGCTTTTGGCGGCAGATGAACTGCTTTTGAAAACAGACGAAGAACTGCTGCTCGTCACCGCTACGCTTGACGAAGACACAACCGTAGAGCTGGAGCTATGCTTAACAGGCGAGGAACTTGAAAGCCTATTTCCAACATAATTAGAACTTTCTGGATCGTCTGGGTTATTGCGTTCTGCCGTGTTGCAAGACAGAAAAAGAAACGCACCTGCGAATAGAAAAAATCTTAAAACCATATATGCATTCCTATCCCAGAAGCCAAAAGCACACCGCCAACAATATAAAGCATATTCCTACTACTACGGTTATTTTCAACATCTTTCCAAGCATTTTTGTAATATTCGGGAGATTCCCCTCTTTCGTTGTATCTATCGAGAGCTTCCCTCATTTCTTGATTTTTCATGCCCCCACCAAAAATAACCACCGTTCCCACCAAATCCAAACCAATGGCAACCCAAAAGCTGGTTTTGATAGGCTTTTCAACATTTGGCTTCTCTGGCTCCGGTTTCCAAGGTTCTAGCTTCTTTGCAAACTCAGAAATTTCCAGCTTCTTTTCTGGTTGCTCAGGCATCTCAACTACCAACTCTGGAACTTCCGGCTTTTCAACTTCTGGGTTTGGCTCATCCTTTGGAGTTTTCGCTTCGTCTATCATACTCTTGAACAAAATCGGTGCTTTCTCGTCTATTATGCCGCGCAAGCCTTGCAAAGATTTGGAATAACCAGTAAATGAGCCTATCAAAGTTCCGCTTTTGCTGCTGTATAGTTCCGTCTTGATGGTCAAATCCCCTTCAAAACGCCCTATGCGTGCTTGTGCCACATAGTCTGCACTTACCTTCCTTCCAATCTCCGCAAGGCAACTGGATTCATTGCACACCTTTCTAGCATTTTCTTGTGAACCAAGAAAAGCAATTATGCTCTCAGTGGTCATTACTCCGTAGCGTGATTTTGGCAAAACATTGACCGCCGTTTCGCGAAGTATATCTGTAAGGTGGGACAACTCTGAAAAGCCTATGGAATCGTTGTTATCCAGCGTTTGGATTATAGCCACTCTTTCCTGCATTTGCCCATAAGCGGCAAGGGCGAGAAATAGCAAAATGAAAAACGATTTGGTTGTGTTGTGTTTGTGGTTTGAGACTTTCATATTCAGGTAAATATAGAAAAATTCGCCTTCCTTCAAGCCAATTTGCGTGAACCGAACATCTTGCCAAATTCACTTGCCGACACTCCCAAAGCACGAAAAGCACGGAAAAGCGAATCCAAAGTAGTGTTTTCCGCATTTTCCAAAGCCGCTATGCGAGCTTGCGAAGTTCCCATTTTTTTGGAAAGCTGCGTTTGTGTAATGCCATTAGCAGAACGCAGTTCTTTTACTTTACGTGCCATTTGAAATTTCGTTTCCGCAAGTTCCGCTTCTTCTGGGGTTAGCCCTATGCCTTCCCAAACGGTGTCGTAATATTTCAAGCCATGCGATGCCCAAAATTCTTTATCCGATACTTTTTGTTTGCTCATAAAGCCTCCTGTTTATTTTTTCTCTCGGCTTGTTTCTGTTCATAGAAGCGCAACCGAGATTTACAGATTTCTATGGTAGCCTTTGGTATCGCTTTTGATTTTTTGTCTTCCAAAAGCAAAACCACTATGTTCGCTCGTACCGCAAAATAAACCCGCCAATTGTGCTGGTTGGTTGGATAACGTATTTCATAGCAGCTTTTGCCTATTTGTGCCACTGGCTTTACCGTAGGCGGACCTACGGTTTCGCCATTTTGAAACTCCCTTAAAACCATACCCATTTCAAAACGGGTTTCATGCTCCAGTGGCGGGCTTTTAAGTTCGTCAAAAAATACTGCTCCTTTTGCCATACAGATATAATATACTAAATTTGAGATAGACCTTCGCTCATGGACTCAAAAATTGGGAAAAAGGCTAATGGAAAAATCTACATTACCCCTAATGCTGCAACCCAGAAAAGAAATTCAAAACATTTCGGATTATGTCCCGGGTAAATCCATTGACGAAATCAAGGAAAAACACAAACTTTCCCGCGTTATTAAACTTGCCTCCAACGAGAACCCGCTCGGACCAAGCCCGCTGGCAATGGCGGCATATAAGGAATGTGCTCAAAAACTGCACCTATATCCAAGGGGTTCTGCGCCGGAGCTTGTGAAAAAACTCGCATTGAAATGGAAAGTTAAATCGGAAAATTTAATTGTGGGCAATGGCTCAGACGAGATTTTGGATTTGGTGGCAAGGGCTTATTTGAATAAAAGCGATTATGCGGTTGGGGCAAAATCCACATTTTCTGTTTATGCCTCGGCAACTCTGCAAACAGGGGCAAAATACAAAGGGCTTGCGCTTGAAAATTTTTGCTATCCGCTGAACGGCTTGCTCAAATTCCCAAAAGCGAAAATTGTGTTTATTTGCAACCCCAATAATCCAACCGGAACTTTTTATTCCAATAAAGCCATTTATAAATTTTTGCAAAAAGTTTCCAAAAACTGCCTCGTTGTACTGGACATGGCTTATGCAGAATATGCTGGCGAAAGCGAGCCGCCTTTGAACAGGTGGATAAAGCAATTCCAAAATCTTTTATGCACACGCACGTTCAGCAAACTCTATGGGCTTGCGGGGCTTAGAATAGGTTATGGAATAGCATCTGCAAATATTATAAACACGCTCAAAAAAATAAAGCTGCCTTTTAATTCAAGCTACCCCGCTCAAATAGCAGCAGCGGCCGCAATTGAAGACAGAGATTTTATTGAAAAATCTTTAAATATGAACACAGAAGGGCGCGAGCATTTAACCAAGCGTTTGCAGAGTTTTGGTTTTGAAGTTTTGCCCTCGTCTGCGAATTTTATTTGCGTGAGAATAGACCCACGAGCGGCAGAACTTGTGGCTTGGCTAGAGAGCAAGGGTGTGATAGTTAGGCAGTTGAGCAGCTTTGGCTTGCCCGAATATGTGCGCATAACTGTTGGAACAAAGAGGGAAAATTCCACTTTGCTCGCTTTATTGACTTATCTGTTTAATAAATAATTCTGCAATAGTTTTTACGGTTATAGAATTGATATTACGGTTGCCTTTTCATATAAATTTGGAAAGTAATTTTGTCTCAAACGAAATTTTGTTCCGTGATTATGTCCTGTTCGTGCATCAAAATCAACAAGAACATTATCAATTCACAACTAAATGATTCATTAATTTTAAACTTTTATGTAATTGCATTTGAACGACAAATTTAAAACCTTCTGGTGTAAGATAAACGTTGTTATCCGTTTTTGCAATTAATCCTAAATCAATCGCATAATTAGAATACATTTTTGCTCCATATTTTTGTGCTTTCTTTGTTTGCCAATCATAAATTTTACCAGAATATATTGTGAAAAAATGTTCTAATTGAGATAATGATACAGGATAAGATGTTCTTGATAAAGAAAAAATACATTCTACCATTGAAGCTATTCCCAAAATAACAGAAGAATTATAAGGATTTTCTACTACTTGGTTTTTTAAAATTTTAGCTTGTTCTTCACTCAAAATTTCATTATAATAATTATCTTTCGCTGAGATATATCTTTTGCCAATTTCTGACAATGCGATATAATCATTTTTTGAATTCCAAATTAATAACCCTAATTCATCTGCGAATTTTATTTTATTATATAACGTTTTTGAGGAACCTCCTATTTTATTTTGCAGTTCTTTTATAGAATTAGTTTCACATAAAAAATAAATAAACTTATTGATTAAATGTATATTCCAAATTCCAATATCAATAGGTTTTTTTTCAACAAAAGAAGTAATAGGTCTTAATTTTTCACTATAAAAATATTTTAAAACTGTTTCTGGATTATATTCCTCGCACAAAACTCCTTCTGTTTCTGCATTTTTTTTATTTGAAGTACTAATTTCAGGTAATAATAAAAAAGGGCGAATATAGCCTTGAATTAGTTTACCTTGTTTTTGAAATAATTGTAAATCATCCCTATAACTAATTACCTGTTGAACAAATTTTTTCTGAAAAGTTGCCACTTTCAATTCTATAAGAAATAAATCTTTTTGATAGGTATAAAGCATATCTAAGCGACCTGACGGTACAACGATTTGCCGTCCAATTAATCGAGGTTCCTCATCTAACCTTAACATTTCTTTCATTAAGGTTGGAGAACTGATTAAAATATCTTCTATTTGTGTTTCTCTTATTTCCATTTTATTCTTCAATATAAGGATAAAACTCTTGTTCCGAACAATTTGTTTTTTGGATTATGTAATACTGAATTGTATCTCTTATATCACCAATCATTTCAATATCCCAATCAAAAGCCTTGTCCGTTGGGTTAATTGAACGCAATAATTCGTAAATTTCACAATCTACAAAATCTTGACGTTCTATTTGCTTTTGGGTTAATTCTATATCCATTTCAGTATCCTCCTATATTAAAATACAATTTCCCGCTTGTGGTGCAAGCTTTCATTCCATTTCCAGTAGAATTTTTAAGATTATACTGTGGTGAAGTTACAACCAAATCAACAGAGCTATCCGGCATTTCTTTCATTACCTTTAAACAATCTCCGCAAATTATCATATCCAAATACTCTTTAATTCTTTTCATATTGTTACCAATTCTCCAAATAAAGCTTGTCTAGGAACATTGTGGAGTAAAGATAGAAAAGTTAATCTTCCGTTTTTATGTGATTCAGTTTTTTCTATATTCCCCCTATGTCAAAAACAATTCTTTTATTTCCGGGGCAAGGCTCCCAATATGTTGGAATGGGCAAAACTTTGTCCGAGACTTTTGAACCTGCCAAAACTTTGCTGAAAAAAGCAGACGAGGTTTTGGGCTTTGAGCTTTCAAAAATAATGCAAGAAGGCCCAGAGGAACTTCTCAAAAGCACAGATAACACCCAGCCAGCCCTTTATGTTTGCTCTTGCATGGCAATGGAACTTTTAAAGAGCAAAAATATTTCTTTTGATTATGCGGCTGGGCATTCGCTTGGCGAGTATTCCGCGATTTATGTAGCGGGCGGTTTTTCCTTTGAAGACGGGCTTCGTTTGGTGCGTGTTCGCGGTGAGCTTATGGCAAAAGCTGGCGAGCTAAAACCCGGTGCAATGGCGGCCGTGCTCAAATTATCCGAAGCAGATTTAAATGCTGCTCTTGCAGAAGCTCAGGATGCGGGCGTTGTGGTTGCGGCAAATTTCAATTCGCCCGGGCAAATAGTTATCAGCGGCTCAAAAGAGGGCGTTGCAAAAGCCTCTGAAATCGCAAAGGCAAAGGGTGCAAAAAGAGTGGTTCCGCTTCCTGTTTCCGGTGCATTCCACAGCCCTTTGATGGAATATGCTTTAGCGGGTTTAAAAGAAGCAATTGAAAAAACAGCATTCAACGATTCCAAAGTTCCTGTGATAGCGAATGTAACTTCTCAGCCCGTTAGCAAAGGCACGGAGTTCAAAGAGCTTTTGGCAAAACAGCTTATTTCGCCAGTTCGTTGGCAGCAGAGCATGGAAACTGCGGTTTCTCTTGGCGTTGAAAGGGGAATTGAAGTTGGGGCTGGCAAAGTTTTGGCAGGCTTAATGGGCGTTATCAACGCTAACGTTAAGGTTTATTCTATTGAAACAGAGGAGCAGCTAAACTCAATAGCCTAGATAGCTTTTTTTCAATTTCTTGCCAATTTCCGCTTTCCATTTCGGAGACGGTGAATACGCTTGCGCCAAAAGAGACAAAATCGCTGCCTGCTTCAAAATAAGCTTTTATGTTATCTTCTTTTACTCCGCCGCAGGCGAGCAAAGGAATTTCTTTAAATGGGCCGCGCAACTCCTTTATGTATTTTTCGCCACCCAAAGAAGATACGGGAAAAACCTTTATCGCTGTTGCGCCCAGCATAAATGCCTGCATAATTTCGGTTGGGGTTAGGGCACCCGGAATGCAGGGAATACTTTTTTCTGCGCATTTTTGAACAAGAGCGGGATTTGCGCCCGGGCTAACTATGAATTTAGCTTCGCAGTCAATTGCGATTTGCAAATTCCGCTCGGTTATCACCGTTCCTGCGCCAACGACTAATCCCTTTTTTTTGCCTTCCTTGCACAAATTTTTGAGAGCGAGCGCGGCATTTTCTGTGTTGAGCGGAACCTCTATGAATTTGAGATTTGCTTTTAGGCAGGCTTCAACGCAATTAGATACCTGCTTTGGTGGGAGCCCGCGAGCTATGCCTAAAAAAGGGCTTTTGCGGAATTCTTCTAAAAAAACGGAATTCAAAACGGAATTCATATCACTCCCTCATTTGCGCAATTTGATAGCTCAAAATTCCGTGTGCTACCGCTACGTTCAAAGATTCCAAAGAATTTTCCATATCTATTTTTACCCATTCGTCTGCTAGTTCGCTAACCTGCCTATTTGTGCCAGAACCTTCGTTGCCAATCAGGAGTGCTATTTTTTTTGCTTGGCGGTGGCTTAATTTTGTTATGCTTTTTTTTGCGTGCGGAGAGCTTGCAACTATGCAAAATCCTTTTTGCCTTAAAAGAGAAAAACGTTCTTGCAAATCTATTCCCGTTTCAAAAGGCGTTCTCAAAAAACAACCCGAAGAACCTCTCACCACTTTTGGGTTAAAGGGGTCAACCGTGCCTCTGCCTAAAATAATTCCATCTATGCCAAAGCCAACAGCGTTGCGAAAAAGCGAACCCAGGTTGCCAGGGTCTTGAACAGCGTCAACAAGGGTTATTGTGTGGGCGGTATCGTAGTTCGGTTTTTCGTTTGCAAGCCGGCACACGGCAAAAATTCCCTGCCCGCTTACAACAGAGCTTGCCTGTTTCATTTGAGATGGAGAGAGTGAGTGAATGCGAAGTCCTGTATCTTTTATTTTTTTTCTCAGTTCTTCATCGTCAAAAGTTTCGTCAACATAAACACCTTGCACTAAATCTTTGTGATGCTCTGCAATTTCAACAACAACCCTTGCACCCTCTGCCAAAAACAAACCCTCTTTTTCCCTGCCTTTTTCAGTAGCCAAAGAATGTATAGCCTTTAACCAAGGCAGTTCTTTTTCTTCGCGTTTTGCTGGCGCAGGTTGCCAGTGAGCGGCTTTCTTCTCATCTTTTTCTTTCTTTTTTCCCGCCCAAGGATTTTCATCGCCAAGCTCGTCTCTGGAGTGACCAAAGCTTTTGGTGTAGGCGGTTTTGATTGTGGATTTCTGCATACTCAGGTATAATGTAGAAAATATCTACATATGACCTAGTATGTGAGGTACAAGCATTGTAATTACGTTGGCTCTGTGATTGAAAGATTCAAACTCTTTTCCTCTTTTTGAGTTTAAATGATCGTGCAAAAAATTATGACATTCATTTGCATCTTTTGTTAAAGTATCATTTATGCTATTGTATTCTATTTCCAAAGATAACACCGCACTATACAAAAGCCCAAATCCTCGGTATTTAATTGCACGCAGTTCGCTTTCTTTCGCAAGGGATTTGCCTTCGCTGAGTTTAAGATGCGCTGGCACAAAAAACACGAATTTTCTCGCATCTGGGTCAAAATAAAACCATTCGTGCTCATCGGTATCTTCTAATATTGTTATATGAAATGTCTCAGGAAAAACAAGTTTATGATTTTTATCTTTCAATGTTTTGCATTTTGCTTCCATAGCTTTGAGAAGAGTGGATATATCTGATGATTTTCCTACTTTTTCACAAAAATTTCTTAGCCGCACTTCGGCGGTGATAGCCCAAGCGACTTCTTTCCAGTCATTATGTATGCCCAGTTTTCCCAGTATTTCTCGTAAAATTGCAGTCATATATCAGATTTCTCTCTCCATATACCCGATAGAAAAGTGTCTATTATTATCTCGTATCTCTCTTCTTCTTCAGGAAAATCAGATGCGTAAGCTATGGCCGGATTACCCATAACCTCTAGCAAAAAGTCCATTCTTTGGCTCATTGACATGGAATGTTCTTCAAACTTGGCTTCAAGAGGTTTTCTCTCAAAGCAATTTCTGACTTCGTCTTCGGACAGGATTTGTATTATTTTTATACTCATATATAATTCCCTTTTGGTCTTAAACTAGAAAAATTTTTCTACATTAGCCCCTATATGAAGGTCTTGGACAAAAATGGCGAAAGCCTTAACCTCATGGCTTTGAATTTTGGGCCTAGCCATAATGCCACCCACGGGTGTTTGCGCTATCTTGCCGCATTAGACGGCGAAACCATTGTCGCATCCGTTGGGGAAATAGGCTATTTGCACAGGGGTTTTGAGAAAATGGCAGAGCAGGGGACCTGGCAAATGGTGCTGCCATACACAGACCGCCTAAATTACTGCTCCGCGATTTTGAACAATGTTGGCTATGCAAAGGCTGTGGAAAAAATGCTCGGGGTGGAAATTCCCGAAAGAGCAAAGGTCATTCGCGTTATAGTAAGCGAGCTTTCCAGGATTTTTGACCATTTTGTTTGCGTTGCCGCGGCTTGCGTGGATTTGGGCGCTTTAACGAATTTTTGGTACTTTTTTGACTCTAGAGAAGAAGGTTTGGTGCTTTGGGAAAAGCTCACAGGCGCAAGGCTCACAAATTCTTATGCCCGCATAGGAGGCTTGTATAGAGATACCTATAGCGGCTTTGAAGCCGATGTTGAAAAGCTACTCAAAATGTGCGAAGAATCTTTGAGAGATGTTCACAAGCTATTGGATAACAACCGCATATTTTTAGACCGCACGTCTGGCGTGGGTGCAATTAGCCCAGAGAGAGCTTTGGCTTGGGGCTGGACAGGGCCTTGCCTGCGGGCAACAGGTGCCGCTTTTGACTTGCGCAAAAACGAACCCTACTACGACTACGAAACCTACGATTGGGAAATTGTCACAGGAACCAAAGGCGATGTTTACGACCGCTTGATGGTTAGGCTTGCAGAAAGCGAAGAATCCATAAAAATAATCAGGCAGGCCATAAGACGCTTGCAACCCGGCCCCATAAACATAGACAACCCAAAAATAAGAGTGCCAGAACGCGAAAAGGTTTATCAAGACATGGAAGCTTTGATAGGGAATTTCAAAACCGTGGCAGAGGGCATTCGCATTCCTGCTGGTGAGTTTTACGATTCATCTGAGGCGGCAAACGGAGAACTCGGCTTTACTCTGATTTCCAGCGGCGAGGGAAAACCTTGGAGAATTAAGGTTCGCCCGCCTTGCTTCACGCAGTTCGCAGCCTTTCACGAGCTTGTGGAAGGTGGTCAAGTTGCAGATTCCATCGCAGTGCTTTCTAGCATAAACATAATTGCGGGAGAATTGGATAGATGACATTTGCAGAATACAACGCAAGGCTTTGCAACAAAGATTTGCAGGAATATTTTCAGCTTTTGCTTTTAGAGCGCGCAGATCCCAAAAATCCCGAAGCTGAAAACGAGACGGCCAAAGATATTATAGCAGAATTGCAAGGCATTGTATTTCCGGGCAATTTCAGCGGCCACACGATAATAGAATTGCGCGAGCAAAATGAGATAGCGGCAGATTTGGCAGAGCAGGGGAAAATAGACGAAAGCATTGCGAAAATCCAACAAATTTTGGAAGTTCATCCAGAACATTACAGCGCATTTTACACGCTTGGACTTATATCTTTTGGGCAAGGGAACATACCAGAGGCTTTGGAGCGTTTTAAAGAGGCTTTTGAATACAACCCCTTTTTCACAGATGCTGTTTTGAGAATTTATGACTGCTGCGTATGCACGGGCAACACCAGCGTAATAGAAGAATCGTTGAGCAAAGCCTTGATGCTCCAGCCCGAAGATCCAGAACTTTTGGAAACAAAGCAGCATTTGAAAGACGGCACTTTTCCAAAACGGCTTGCAGAACATATTAAAAGCCGACCTTTGGAAAAATCAGAACTAAAAGCCGAGCTTTTAAAATTGAAGCAGTTGCTTGAAAGCGGCAATTCCACAGAGGCGCTTCAAAAAATAAAAATGCTGGTATAGCATTTACTAAATTATCTACGTATATCGGCGTACATTAGAGGAGACAGGCATTTATATGTTAAATCTAGGTGGAAAATGCATATTAGTATGTATAATACTCTTATTGTGCGGTTATTCTTTTGCTGCTGTAGGAAAGGCTCCCGCAAAAACGGCTCCTTCAAAGGCTGCCTCCGCAAAGGCTCCTGCAAAGCAAACCGTTTCTTCTAGCTTTGCTGCCCAAGTGGCCGCAGCTAAGGCCAAACGCGATTCACTCGCGAGGCTAGATTCGCTTGCAAAATTAGATTCCATTAACAAAGCCCATGAAATCCATAGGCAAGACTCTCTTGCCAGAATTACAGAAACCGACAGGCAAGACTCCATTGTAAAAGTGGAAACCTTTAGGTTGGATTCCATTGCAAGGCTAGAAGCCTTTAGAAGAGACTCCACTGAAAGAGCCGAAACCGCAAGGCGAGAAGCCGCGGCAAGAGCCGAAGAACTAGCCAGAGCCAATGCCCCGCCATATCCTCATTATGAGGCTTACCTAGACAGTTTGGAGGCTTATGTCAGATACCTTTTGCCGGGCATAGATAGGTTGGATTCAGCTAGGAAAGCTATAAGCGAAGAAACTCTAAAACCCAAGAGCGATTATGAATCCCAAGCTGCTTACGAACAGCGTGCTGCGGGTTTTGACAAAAACAAGCAGCAAAAAATTGATAATTTGGAAAAAGATTATCTTGAAAAGGAAAAAGGCATAAGCAAATTGGTGACGGCCGTAACCCTTAAAGACGACTTTCAGCCCAACTGGGGCGGCTTGCTGGAAAAAAACACGAATATAGATGGATACAAAGCCCGCATAGATACCATTGGATATAAAATAAACGAGATGAAGGTTAAAATTGCCCAACTGAACAAGCAGCTCGGCAGATTGTTTCTTTACAAGAGCGATTCCACAAAAATAGCCAAGAACGTGCGGGAAAAGAATTTCAACTATATGGCTCGTTTGGATAATGCAAAGATATTGATGCAAGACTATATGCTTCAGGATCAAGCAAAAGTTATGAGAACAGACAAAAAAAAGGTGGATATGTATCTTGGCAATTATGATGTTGATAAACAGGAGTTTGAAGTTAATGCTAGGGATATATATTCCGAGAAATATCCTTTTGATTATGTTGGCAGGGTTAAAATTCCAACGCAATACGCCGAAGTGATAGACCGCAAAACAGACGATTTCACGGTGAGCATAGATTACATAAATTTTCCATTTATGGTAAATGGCATAAAAACATACCCTGGTGCAAAAAAAGCATATATTTTCTGGAAAGACCAGGAATTTCAAAACGAGGGAGGTTTTAGAATTGTTCCGGGCTACGAAGAGATACCTGGTTTTGAAGTGTGGGCACTGCGAGCAGATTCCCTTATAAGCGGCAAGCTCGCCCCCCAGGATTTGGATGCTTCGTTTGCCAAAGCGAAAGTGAAATACAAGGAAGACACTGGCCCAAGCTGGTGGACTGCTCAAAAAGTTGTTAGCGTATTAGCCTTTACTCTTTCTGCGGCGAGCGTGGGGCTTGGGGTTTGGCAAAACAGCAAGGCAAGCAAGAAACTGAAAGAAGCGAAAGAAACTTTTGGCGAGGCAGAGGCTATGCTTATCAATGTTAAAAATTATGATGAAGATGCTTATTCAGAAAAGCGTAAGGAGTATAACGATCAAAAAGGTGAGTTGAAGAAATTTGAGAATATGAGGAATATTTTTTATATTTCTGCCGGAGTCTTTGGGGTTGCTGGCGCGGTGAGTATAGCTTTTTAGTTTAGGAGGAGAATGAATATGAAAAAGTTTTTTGTCCCATTGTTTTTAGTATTGCTCTTTAGCTGTTCCAGCATTGAGGATTTTAAACCCTCTGAACAAGCAGCTTCGGAGCAAAAAAATAATCGTTGCTATGTAGAGCGTAATCATAAATATTATGATAATATTAGCGAGAGCCTTTGCGTGGAAATGGGTGGCGAACCAGGAAAATTTTGCCCCGTTGAGGTTTGCGGCGAAGGTGAAATCAGCAGTAGCTCTCGCAATACAGCCAGCAGTAGCTCCCGTGGCAGTAGCAGTTCTCGCGTTGGCAGCAGCAGTTCTCGCATTGGCAGCAGTTCCAGCAATGATGACGGTGATGATAGCAGCAGCTCTGGCGATGATGATAGCAGCAGTTCTATTGTTGCGGTTAGCAGCAGTTCCGTTGGTGCCGGTAGCAGTAGTTCCAGCAGTGCGGTTAGCAGCAGTTCAATAGGTAATTCGAGCAGCAGTTCTGTTGGCAACAGTTCAAGCAGTAGTTTAGGACCACCGGATATAGACATTACCACTGCGTGTGCATCGTTTCCTTATTATGTGGCAAAAACAAAAAAAGAACCTATAAAGAATTTGTTTTTAGAAAGTAATACCACTGGATGCGAAAAAATTTCATATTCTGCATCGGGTTCTGCTTCTATTAGTGGAGACTCTATAAGTTTTGCGAGTTATACTGTTTCTACAACAGCAGAACAAAAGCCAATTATAACGGCAAGTGTTGAGTGTGGAAGTAAAACATATTCCGCAAAGTGCCCAATAACAGTAGTTGTAGCAGCGGATTCGTTAAAAGAAGCTAGATGTAATCACGAAAGTATTTTTGGTAAATTTAACATTACTAAAGCAACAACAATCCTCAACTATGCGTGTTGTGAACCTCAAAAAGAGTCTGAGGGTTATTTCATTACTTGCAATAATGCAAATTACTCGCTTAAAATAAACGGTTCTCCTTCTCCTACTATTACTCCTGACAACGGTAATGGTAAAACCAATTTGCCTGTTATTAATCCTATGATACCAGAACCTTATGCACAATGTAAAAAGTACGGAGACCCTGTTAGTGGTAGCCCTGGTGGCATTTTATATCGTTATCCTAAACGTATCTTAATGACCGTAACAGGCACATTAGGAAGTGGAGGTTTTTTATGCGAATCATGGTAAAATTTATTTGCATTGCCGCCATATTTGTTTTCGCTTCGTGCCATAGCGATGTTCCAGAGCTTCCTTCTCCTGATGAAGTTAAGTTTTGCAGCTATAGAGACCAATCCAACAAGCCTCAGTGCAAAAGCACTTATGAAATTTCAGAGAAAGATTGCAAGCTTGTAGGTGGAACGGTTCTTGATAATGTGGATTCTTGTCCTTAGTTTTCTAAATTTTTAGCAATGGCAAAAAAACGCAAAAAACTGCAAGTATATGTCTATTCAAAAGGCACGGATAAACCGGAGTCTTATAGCATTCCGGTTAGGGTAATCGGTGGGTGGATATTTGGGCTTGCAATAATAATCCTAGGCTTTGTGTTTTGGTTGCCAGACAACATGATAAACCTCAAAAATTTTCGAGTGCTTGAAATAGCACAAGAACAAAAAGCAATGCAGCTAACAGCGAATAAATTGGAAAAACAGATTTACGAAGCAAATTCGCAAATAAAAAACAGCCGCAGCCTAAGGGAAAAAATAAACCAATTAGCCGGAATACCAGTAGATACTATAGACCCCGAAAAAAAACCTGCACCAAGAACCTACAAAGGAAAAAAGATACTCGCAGACTTGGATCGCATAAGAAAATCACAAGACACATATAAAAAACTGCGTGATGCTCTTGAAGCAGACGTAGCTTATGCAAATAGCTTGCCTTTGCTGCACCCACTTATACAGCACCAAAACATAACCAGCAGATTTGGGCGGCTGCAAGACCCTATAACAAAAAGAGATTTATCGCACAGAGGTTTGGATTTTGCCGTTAGCGAAGGCGACACAGTTATAGCCACAGGAGATGGCACAGTTGAAGCCATAATAAATCAGAGATTTGGTTTTGGAACCACGCTGGAAATTCAGCACACGCCACGCGTGAAAACAGTTTACTCTCATTTGCAAAGCATTTTAGTTCAAAACGGAAAACCCATAAAAAAAGGGCAGGCCGTGGCTTTAGCTGGCAAAAGCGGTAGCGTTTTGTGGCCAGTTTTGCACTATGAAGTTCGCTTTGACAATCAACCCATAAACCCCGAAGATTATTTTATTACGAGGTAAAAATTTGATAGCTTTAAAGCCAATATTTTCTAAGATATTTAGAGTTTTAAAACTGGTTTACAAAGCATCAAACCATATTTTCAGAATTGTGCTGCTCACCTTTATATTGTATTCAATAGCATTCAGCCTTGCTTGTACTTATGCGGTATATAAGGCTTATAATTACGGAATGGACATTTTGAATGAGGTAGAAGAATTAAAAACCAAGCAACCAGAGCAAAGCGCATTTATGAAAAGTTTGGGGGGCAAAGCGGAGATAAAGCATACATTTGTGCCACTGGATAGCATTAGCCCTTTTATGCAAAAAGCGGTTATAGCTGGCGAAGATGCGGGTTTTTATTTTCACCCTGGTTTTGATGTTAGGGCAATAGCAGAGGCTTTGGAAGTGAACCAAAAGAAAAACAAAGTGATGTTTGGCGGAAGCACCATAACGCAACAGCTTGCAAAAAATTTGTTTCTTTCAAATGAGCGTTCTTGGGAGAGAAAGTTCAAGGAATTAGCCTATACAATTTTGATGGAAAAATATTTGGGCAAAGATAGGATTTTAGAGCTTTATATAAATTATGCGCAATGGGGGCCAAATATTTTTGGTTGTGAAGAGGCATCGCAGTTTTTTTACAATAGATCCTGCTCAAAACTGAGCGTAGACCAGGCCATAAATTTGGTTGCAATGCTCGCAAGTCCTGGCAGGCACCATCCAGAGATGAAAGAAAGCCGCTTTATGCAAGAGCGCAGAAATATGATTTACCGCAATATGTTCCCCAAAAAAGACTCTTTGTTAGTGGATAGCCTTAGAAGTTTAACAATGCCACCAAATATGGATTAGCGTTTTTACTATATTATTCAGATATTTATAGGGGATTTTTGTATGAACAAAACAAATTTGCTTTTGAGCGCATTTATTTTAAGCGTGGCGTTTCTTTTGGGCTGTTCTTCTGATAATGGAGAGTGCGAGAAGTGTAATTGTAATGTTGATAAACCAAGTTCCAGCAGTGTTAAACCTTCTTCAAATTCAAACCCCCCAGAAGACCAAAAGTTACAGAGAAAAAATATTAGACTATCTTTAGATAGTAGCTATGCCGATATAGATGTACCTGCTGCATATACAAAGGAATATGCCACAAACAATTTGAAAAAAATAGATTTTGTAGCACGTTGCGGTTCTGATATAGGCTGCAAAAATAATTTAATTTATACCCCTAGAAAAATAGTAGATGTGTTTTGGGACCCTGGTTATGTTGGTAGCAAGATTTACATTTTTGAAATTCCACCACAATATGCGGGGGATTTTATAACAGCCCAAACGTTTTACGAAATTATACCAGCATATAATAATTTAATTGATTTAGGTCTTATTTCTGGTGTGGGTGTAGAGGAAACTTCCATTGAAGAAGGCAAAGTATTTTATGTTATAACATCAGAAGATAAAGAAGATTTTGTTATCATAAAAGCAAGTGACCAGCAGTCTGTAGATTTGCAAGTATTCGAAATACCTACAAGGTAATTAATTGCGAATTGGGTTTCTATGCCAAGCAATATGTCTTTAATAAAAAGCAAAGATACTGGCATAGAGGTTATCTTTCGCAAAGCTCTTTGGAAGGCTGGGTTTCGCTATAGAAAAAATTACAAAAAACTGCCCGGCAAGCCGGATATAGTTTTAACAAGGCAGAAGATCGCTATTTTTTGCGATGGCGAATTTTGGCACGGCAAAAACTGGGATGAGTCCAAAGAAAAAATAAAAAGCAATCGCAATTACTGGATTCCAAAAATTGACAAGAATATAAAACGAGATTTTGAAAAAGACAGAGACTTGAAACTCATGGGTTGGGAGGTTCTGCATTTTTGGGGAGAGGATATAGAGAAAAATATGGCGGGTTGCATTGAGCAGATTAGAGAGGCAGTTTTTTATAGGAACATTGAGTTGGAGCCGTGAATGGTAGATTTTATTTTTACTAAATTTTATAAAGTCTATGCTAACGGTTGAACAGATTGCAGAAATTGCGAACACAACGGTAAAATATGTACGGCGCGAAATAGCCGCTGGAAATTTGCCAGCTTTTAAACCAAACAATAGATACCTTGTCAATGCAGATGATTTTAAGAAGTGGCAATTCAGAACAAACAGGCAGCTATCTCTTTTTCCAGTTGCCTCTCTACAAATTCCAAAATCTACCGATATTATAAATTGGATTGATATTTCCAAAGAAATAAAACAGTGCGATGGTTGGCATAATCCAAAACAACGTGAAGATATAAATTTTATAGACTTATTTGCTGGGGCCGGTGGGTTATCCTGTGGTCTTGCAATGGCAGGATTAAATCCTGTAGCTTGCGTTGAAATAATGGCAGCGGCAGTTGCAACATACAATAGGAATTTTGGCGAAAGCGTAAAACCTTGCGATATTCGCAATGAACAAAGCCGAGCAACTTTGATAAACAGTATAAAAGGCAAGCATATTCATTTGATAGCTGGAGGGTTTCCTTGTCAAGGATTTAGTATGGCAGGAAACAGAATTGTGAATGATCCCAGAAATTCATTATATCTTGAAATGTTGAAAATTGTCACGAAAATAAAACCAGACTTTGTTCTTATGGAGAATGTGGAAGGATTGCGCTCAATGCTTGATGGTCAAGTTGAGCGAAAAATTATTGAAGACTATAAAGCCATTGGCTATAATATAAATGTAACTACATTGAATAGTGCGGACTATGGTGTACCTCAAATTCGCAAACGAGTTATTTTTATAGGCAATCGCTTGGGCAAAAAGAATCTTCATCCTTTGCCAATATTATCTAAAAGCAACTACAAAACTGTTAAAGATGAAATATCGCGTTTTGCCAAAATGCCAGAGAATAAAGCCATTAATCATATTTTTACAAAGCATAACGAAGAAATGGAAAAAAGGCTTGCCGAATTGCCCGAAGGGCAATCTCTTTACGGCAATTATTCGGATGCATGGAAAAGAGTATATTGGGAACAGCCATCCGTAACTGTTAAGGAAAATCACGGCGGCGTTAATGTTCATCCAAAATTGCCCCGCGTTATGACTCCGCGTGAATTGGCGGCTTTGCAATCATTTCCCGACGATTTTATATTTGAAGGCTCAAAAAAATGGCAACTAGTGCAAATAGGCAACGCCGTGCCGCCTTTGCTCGGCAAAGCCATAGGAATTGCAATAAAAAAAGCACTTAAATAAGGAGATAAATTTATGGCTAACAGATATTATTCAGCAATAGAGGATTTTCAAAAAGAAATTGAAAAATATGTAACAGAAATTTTCAAGGTATATGGAAATGAATTGCTATTGCGCCTTGAAGAGTATAATCTGCTTGCACACGATAAAAATTGCCTTGAATCTTCAACCGCTTTCGGTTACATTATAGAAGAATTTTTAGTATCAAAACTTGAAATATATTCAAAATCTCATACTGGCAAGGAATATAAAATACAACGGACGGACGGTTCAACAACAACTTCCAGCTATGATTGTTTTTCATTGCTTAAAGATATAAAAATACTTGTTAATATAAAAGCAGACAAAAAAAATAATAATGCTATTGCTGCTATAAATACGTTATATGAGGATTATATTCAAAATCCTGAAAAGGCAAAAGCATACCTGACCTTAAAAATTCATTATAGCATAAAAAAATCTCATAGAGATTCGGAGCGTAAAATTTTTGTTGACAAAATAAGCTCATTTTTCTTGGAAGAAATAGATTTTTCAAAAGGTCATAAGCAGGATCATAGAAACTGGTCAGAAAAAGAATACAAATCTGAATCGGGACGTTTACAAGTATCGGAATCTTTTCGTAGTGAACGTAAACTGGAAAAAGATAAAATATCTTACGAAAATACAAAGAAAATGTTGAAACGCATAGCGAATAAATGAAACTTATTTTCCTCCTTCCCACCCTTGCCCTTGCCGCGTTTTACGGCAATCAAAGCGCAATTAAATGGAAAAGCGCAGAGACGGAGCATTTTTTGGCGCATTACCCTGTGGAGCACAGGGAACGTGCGGCAATGGCTATAAGTTTTGCTGAAAATGTTTATGATACAATTACAATTCGCTACAAAATTAAATTGCCAAGCAAGGTGAATTTGGTTTTCAACAATGGGCTTTTCAGCAATGGCGAGGCAAATCCGGTTTATAATATGATGCAAATTTGGCTCACGAATTGGGATTTTAAAATTCGCGGCTCTCATTCTTGGATTAGCGATGTTATAACGCACGAGTTCAGCCATTTGGCGAGCATACAAAATGCGAGCAAAACTCCGCTGCCTTGGATTCAGGGCTTGCAAATTTCCAAAAGCGATTTTCTAAATGAAAAAAAACAACTCGCTATAGGTGCATACATTCCATTCACAATAATGCCCCTTTGGTTTGCAGAAGGCACAGCCCAATTTGAAAGCTACCGAATGGGCTTTGACCGCTGGGATACCCACCGCGATATGCTTTTGAGAACCGCATTTTTGGAAAACAAAGTTCTGCCCTTGGAGTTTATGGAAAATTTCAGCGACCAAGCCTTAGAAGGGGAACTGGGACCATACACACAAGGTTTTGATTTAGTTCGCTACATTGCAGAAACCTATGGAGAAAATGCAATCCCAGAATTGTGGAAAGATATGGGAAAATTCTCAAACTGGACTTTGAGCGGCGCACTTAGCGAAAGATTTAAAGTTACGGAAAAAGAATTGTATAAAAATTGGAGGGAGAATAGAAAAGAGCGTTATGAGAAAGTTCGCAGTTCAGTGGGTGAAATCAAGGCAGGGAAAAAAATAAGCGATAGCTCTTTTTACAACGAGTTCATATCTATTGCAAATGGAAATCTATATGGGCTTTCAAATTTCAAAACTGATTTTTTTGACGGAGAAATTTTTGAATATAAAGATTCCACGCCAAAAGAATTTGAGAAATTCAAACTGAAAAAACCTTATCTCTCTCAGGGATTGAATGTGAGGCAAACGCCAAAAGGATTAATTGCCGCTTATGTCACATACCAAAACCGAGATAAAACCGGCAAGCCATATTTTGACATAGCCATAGCAGACACAAACGGAAAATCGCATTTAGCCACAAAATTCGCAGACGCTGTTTATCCCGACATTTCCCCAGACGGAAAGCGAGTTGTTTTCGCGAGAAGAGAAGCGAACGGAACAAGGTTTTACCTCTCCATAGCAAATACAGATTCTTTGAGCGATTACAAAGATATAGTTGCTCCGGTAACCGCAGAATTCAATATATACAACCCAAAATTCTCCCCAGACGGAGAAAAAATAGCCTTCAGCTATTTTGATGGCACTAAACGAAAAATAGGATTTGCAAACTTTGATGCAGCAGGATGGGAGGGGCGAGACCCTTCTTGGAGTGCAGACGGAAAAAGTATTTACTATTCCAGCGATGAAACGGGAATTTTCAACATATACAAAAAGGACTTGGAAACCAGCGAAACAAAAAAAATAACAAATGTCTTAGGAGGTGCTTTTTCCCCAGTTGAAAAAGGAGATTCTCTATTTTACATAAACTACGACAGAGATGGATTTTCTATTTATTCTATTCATAACTCTCCTATAACACACCCCGTCAGCTTCGCTGCCACCCCGCTAAAAGCGGGGACTTTTGACCCAGACGAAATTTCTTTTGCAAACTCAGAACGCTCATATATTCCAATTCCAAGGATGCCAATCCTTGTGCCTTTATTTGCTTTTGAAGACCGCTCGCCCGATTTTGGCGCGGTGAATACCGGAATTATGGTTCCTAAAGCTGGGCTTGCTTTTGGATTGAACGATCCTTTGAATAAAAATTATTTTCAGATAGCCGCTTTGCAGGAAATTGGAAAATTTGGCGAAGACAGCCAGAGTGATTTGCTTGTAAATTTGGAAAATCGCAGTTTTCCAATTACGCTTAACCTTGGATTTATGCGAAGCAATACAGTTTCAAAAGATACAATACGCTACGAGGCCTTTCCAGATTCTTTGGGAACAAGTGAATACGCATCCGAGCTTTACAATGCTTCGCTCTCCGCTTCTTATTCGCTCTTCAAAGTTGGGGATTCCTTAACTGTGTTCGCTTCTTATGACCGGGAAACATTTAACCTTTATCAAGATTTTTTTAAATGGGCTTATCACAAAAGGTGGCAGGCGGGTTTGGCCGCGGGTTTATCAGTATTGGATAGCCTTTTGAATTTTCAAGGTTTATATTCTTTTTCCAATTCAAATCTGTTTAGACCCGGAACTTTTGCCGAGAGTTTTTCTGTGAGTGATGCTGGCGCGATAACTCCGCATTATAGGCATTTCAATTTGCACGAGTGGGCAGGCTCTGCAAAGATTAAAATCAGCAAATTTTCCCTTTCTTTTTTTGGCGGCGGAATTTTGAACTGGAAGAGCAAGGATTCAGATACTTTGGATAATTTTTATTTGCACCCACTTGTTATTGACGGTTATCCCATTTTGAAAAACAGCGAGAGTTATTTTAGGCAAGGAACGGGAACATTTTTAGCCGAAGCCAGCTATGCTTTTTCTATTTATAGCGATTTTAGAAAAAGGTTTGGGATTTTCACCACAAGGAATTTAGAGGTTTCTCCTTATATGCAAATGGGTTCGGCTTGGGATTGTCACCCGTTTCCTGCGCTTAAACATAAAGAGAATTGGCTGCACAGTTTTGGCATAAATTGGCGCATGGAAAACTATTTATTTTACACCGTGCCTTTCAATTTCAGCTTTGGAGTTGCCAGAGGCTTAGACGAACCCAAAGATACAAGGATAAAAGTTGGAATTGGGGTTTACTAATTGATGTAGCCACTGAATAACTCTGAATTTCGCTGTGGCGTTCCCCCCGTTAGCTCTCCGAGCGAAAAAAACGGGGGGACGAATGGTGATTTTTGTTAAAAAAATCTCCATTCAAGGGGGGTTATTTAATTACTCAGACTTCAGCTCCCTAGTCATGAGTTCTTCAATGGCGGTGCGAGGGTCTTTTTGTTCAAAAAGCACCTCGTAAACTGCGTTGACAATGGGCATTTCTACCCCTACTTTTTTAGCAAGGGCATAGGTGCTGCGCGCGGTTGGAACGCCCTCTGCCACCATTTTTATATGTGCCAGAATTTCGTTCAAGGTTTTGCCCTTGCCTATCTGTTCGCCAACAAAACGGTTTCTGCTGTGGCGAGACATACAAGTGACAATCAAATCGCCAATGCCGGCAAGCCCAGAGAAGGTTCGCGGGTTTGCACCCAAGACTTCCCCCAGCCTGCAAATCTCTGCCTGCCCTCTTGTGATCAGAGCGGCCTTTGTGTTGTCGCCAACTCCAATTCCGAGTCCGTCTATAATTCCGCCTGCTATGGCTATTATGTTTTTAATGCTACCGCAAAGCTCAACCCCAACCACGTCTTGGGAGGTATAAACTCTGAGCGTTTTGTTGCTAAAGACTCCTTGAACAATTTTTGCGCAAACTTCGTTTTTGCTCGCTGCCACTATTGCAGAGTAAACCTCTCTTGCAATTTCTTCTGCGTGAGTTGGCCCGCTGAGAACGGCTATTTCCTCTTCGGACAGCCATTGAACGTGAGAGAGAATTATCTCGCTCATTCTTTTTAGGGAATGTTCGGAAATGCCTTTTGTTGCATTGACCACTATAGGGATTTTTTCGGGTGCTTGGCACTCCCCAAGCTGCTTGGCAACATCTTCCATAAATTGGCTTGGAACAGTTAAAACCAGCATATCTGAATCTTTTATTGTGCTAGACATCTCAGTTGAGTACCTGAATTCTGTTGGAAGCTCAACACCGGGAAGTTTGTCTTTATATTCTCTTTCTTTTGCTAAAAGCTCGGCTTCTGTGAGCGATGGAGTCCAAAATTCAAGATTATGCCCGTTTCCGTGCAAAATTTTGCCCAAGGCAAGCCCCCAGCCACCGGTTCCTAAAATGGAAACTTTCATAAATGGTAATATAGTAAATGTGAGGCTACTATAGTAATATTTCTATATTCATTGCATACTATGAAGGACGCTTTAAAGAAAATAGGAGCTTGGCTTTTCTTGGGGCCTGCTTTAAATAAGCCATTTAATATAGATTATTTTCTAAAAGTTGTAGTTGTAAATATAATTGCAATATTTGGAACTTCTTACGTTGTATTTTTTTTCACGCCATTCTTTTCACAAGACCTTTATCCCAATATTTATTGTATAATAGCTTACATTATGGCATTTATTTTTGTTCTTGCTTTTATTGTTATTCATACCGACAAAGGAATAGAATTTTTTAATATTATAAAAAATTTTGTTGTTTTATTTCTTACTCTCTTTTACGGGCTTATTTATACAAAAGTAATTTACGGTGATATATGGTCATTTTTGGTTCCAATTATAATTATTTTTCTAATGGATTTTTTCCTTGGACTTATCCTATGCATCTGCTATTTCTTTTTAATGCTGGCTATAGAATTTATTTTTGAGCCTCATAGCTTGAACTTGTTTTATCGCTATGTTTGCATCTACTGGTCACAGGTAATTATGGTAAGCTCTTACGAGGCACTCAGAATGTGGCATAACAAAAGGATGAGAGAAGACAGAGAAAAAATAGAGATTTTGAGTTTAACCGACCATTTAACCAAACTTTACAATCGCAGATATTTTTCAGATGTCATTGAGAAGGAATTTGCAAGGGCAATTAGGCAAAAGGAATGCTTGTCTTTTTTGATGATAGATGCAGATAAATTCAAAGATTATAATGATACCTACGGGCATTTGCAGGGAGATAAATTGCTCATTTCGCTTGCAGAAGTTTTTAAGGAAGTGGTTAAGCGTTCCGAAGATTTGGTTTTTCGCATGGGTGGGGAGGAATTTGGCGTTTTGCTTCCCAATACCGACATCAACGGAGCACGTTTAATAGCCGAAAAAATAAGGGAAGAGGTGCAAAAAAACACAAAAATAACTGTTAGCATCGGTTTAGCCAGCGTTTACCCCAAAGTGGGCGAAAATTCGGAAGAATTGCTAAAATTAGCAGACAGCAATCTTTACAAAGCCAAAGAAACGGGTAGAAATAAAGTTGTTGGTTAAAAAGATTTACTATATTACCTAGTCTATGAAATTCACCGCTAAAAAGTCAATTCTTGCACCGGCCCTCTCAGCTGCCAAGCTGGTAGTACCGGCAAAGCCAGCAATTACAATAGCTGGCTGTTTTTTGCTTCGGCTAAAAGGAAACGATCTCGAAATTACAGCAAATGATGTAACTGGTCTTGGTCTTTGCCTCGATATAGAGGTAAATGGAGAAAAAGATGGAGAGATAGCCGTTTCTGCCACCGATTTTTCTGATACTGTGGCCAATGCTCCAGATGTAGAGTTAATTGTTTCCACAGAGGGCTTGAACTTAACCGTCTCTTGGGGTGATGAACGCGATTCAGACCTTGGGGGCAAAAATCCCGATGATTTTATAAAAACACCAGAGGTGGAACCGGATAGCCAAGTTTCGCTGAAAGTACCAGCTCTTAGTTTTTTGCTTTCAAAGGTTGCTTTTGCCGCAAGCAAAAACAGCGACAATCGCCCTTCTTTAACAGGCATTCTGCTAGAGGCAGAAGGTTCCAAACTTGTTTCTGTTGGCACGGATAGCCACCGCCTTTCAAGGGTATATGTTCAGCCAGAGTCAGAAGAGGATTTTTCTCTTTCGCGTTCTTCAATAGTTCCGCCCCGCGCAATTCAAGCCTTGCTATCTGCGGCTGCCGCAGTAGGAGATTCAGAGGCAACAGTTTATATGGGCTTCACAGAAACGCATTTGCATTTCAAAACACCAAAGGCATCGGTCACCGCAAAACTCTTGGAAGGCCCGTATCCATCTTGGCGGCCTGTTATCCCAACAAACTTGCCAATATCAATTAAATTCAACACCGCAGAAATGCTGGATGTTTTGCAGAGGGTAAATGTCTCTGCAGACAAAACGACCCACAATGCAAGGCTCTCAGTTCAAGACTCAATAATAAAAATCTCTGCTGTGGGTTCTCGCCGCACAAGAGAAAAAATAGCTTGCGCTTGCGAAGGCGTGAGCGGTAGCGAACCGTTGCATATCGGAGTTAATGTTAGCTATCTTTTAGAGATCCTCAAAATTTGCGGTTCAGAAGAAACCAAAGTTTTGGTGAATGGCGAACATTCCCTTTGCGAAGTTTTACCCTCTGGCGATAGCGGCGATTTGCTATTCCTGTTAATGCTAGTTAGACTTGCTGAATGAAAAAACTCAAAGCCCCCGAGAAAATAGGACAGTACTCAGTGCAAGAGTGCATTGGGGAAGGTTCTATGGGCGAAATTTGGCTTTGCCACGATCCCTCTCTAGACAGAATGCTGGTTGTTAAGCGAATGCAGCTCGCGCTTCGCGGCTACGAAGATTTGGTGCAGAGGTTCAATAGAGAAGTTCAGGTTTTGGCGGCTATGAATCACCCCAACATAGTTCAGGTTTATGGCTATTGGATGGAAAAAGGGCAGCTCAATTTATCTATGGAATTCATAAATGGCTGGAGCTTAAAACAAGTTTTGGATAAATCCAAGTCACTCCCTGTTTGGGCAGCCTGCCATGTTTTATGGGGTTGCTTGAACGCTCTTGTGCACGTTCATTCAAGGCGTTTTGTGCATAGAGATTTAAAGCCAGGGAATATAATGGTTGATTTTGCAGGTCAAACCAAGCTTTTGGATTTTGGGATTGCGCGCATTGAAAATCAAGAGATGACAATTCCCGGAACAGTTATAGGCACAGCCGCCTATATGAGCCCAGAGCAGATTAGGGGTGAAAGCGCAACAGAACTCTCGGATATATTCAGCCTTGGTATAATCGCTTTTGAAATGCTTGTTGGCAAACATCCTTTTAAAGAGGAAAATGTTGAAAAAACTTCAAAAAACATTTTGAGCAAAAGCATAACTTCTGCGAATTTTCCGCAGGCCGTTCCAAACGAACTTCGCCGATTTGTGTGCAGAATGCTCTCCAAAGAAAGCTCCAAAAGAAGCTCGGCTTATAGCTGCCTAATGAAACTGGATTCCGTTATGGATGGTTTGCCCCGCGAACTTTCGCATCCGCTGAGTTCTTGGCTGAGGTCTGTGCGCAAAGAAATGCCTTTGCCCGCCGCTCCCGTTTGGAAAAAATCAGTGCCGCAGTTCGCTTGGCTTGCGGGCGCAACAGGAACTGGGTTTATAGCGGGTTTGATTTTTTATATTTTTTTGAGGTAGTTTTCAATTACTATATTACCACAATATGGGAATAGTTAGCACAAATGAATTTCGCAAAAAGCTCAAAATCATGGTTGATGGCCAGCCTTATATGATTATTGAGAACCAGTTTGTAAAGCCGGGCAAGGGTCAGGCGTTCAATAGGGTTAAAATTAAAAACTTGATAACAGGGCGCGTTTTGGAACGCACTTGGAAAAGCGGCGATACCGTGGAAGAAGCAGATGTAACATACAATGAAGTTACATATTCTTACAACGATGGTTCCAACTGGTTTTTTCTCGACCCAAGCGGAGAAATGGTGGAAATACCAAAAGATGCCCTTAACGGTGCGGAGCTTTGGTTGCTAGATGGCGCAGCCGTGCAGGTAACTTGGTGGAATGGAAAGGCAATAGAAGTTGTTCCGCCCACATTCGTAGATTTATTGATAGTGGATTCACCGCCGGGCGTTCAAGGCAACACCAGCGGAAACGTTATGCGAGCCGCCATTATGGAAACAGGAGCAGAGGTGCAAATACCGCTATTTATTGAGCAGGGAATGCGCATAAAGGTGGACACCCGCACGGGCGAATATGTGGAAAGGTCTAAATAAGCCAAAAATTATCAAGGGGCTGATAGTAGCTTTTATAGGCTTTGTGCTACTCACCTTTATATTTTTCTTTTACATGATTCTCATTGTTCCATATCAGAACCCTGATGGCAAATTCACAAAAGAGAATATTTTGAGAAACCTCAACGGAGAAAGCCGTGTTTTATATTCCGATGGTGTTTCTGTTATAGGGGCTTTTTTTGATATAAATCACAGGTTGTATGTACCCTACGATTCAATTCCACAAACCCTCATAGATGCAATAGTCTCTGCCGAAGATTCAAAATTTTGGAAGCACAAAGGCTTTGATGCGAGCGGTTTTATGCGCGCCATGTTCAACAATGTGAAAGGTCTCAGTTTTAGGCAAGGCGGCAGCACCCTTAGCCAGCAAACCGTTAAGAATATTTTTGGCAGAGAAGATAAAAGTCTAAAATCAAAATGGACAGAACTTGCAGATGCCCTGAGGCTGGAGAAACGTTTTAGCAAACAGGACATTTTGGAATTTTATTTAAATCAATTTCAAGTTTATGGCTCCGGCAGGGGTGCCGCAATAGCCGCAATATATTTTTTCAACAAACCGCTTTCCAAACTCAGCCTTGAAGAATGTGCTTTTATAGCAGGCACGGTAAAAGGTCCATATAACTACGACCCCCGTGTGCAAAAAACACCGGAAAAAGCCGAGGCTGCTTTGAAAAAGGGGCAACTGAGAACCAAATATGTTTTGAAAAGAATGCTTGAAAACAATTACATAAACCAAGAGACCTACGATGCCGCAACAGTTCCCGAATTGAATTACGGAGAATTCAAATTCAACGCCTCTTCTCTTTTAGACAAAATAGACCGCGAATTAAACGAGGATGTTTACGAGGGAGTTTTTTACAATTTTGGAATAGACGATTGGCGACGCGCTCAAATAAAAATAGTCACAACGCTGGATGTGAATTTGCAGGGCAAGGCAGAGCAAGCGGTGAAAGATAATTTGAACAACTTGCAGACCAAGTTAGGAGCCGCAGATACTACAAATCCCCTTCAAGGCGCGCTTGTGGCTTTGAAGAACGGAACAGTTGCAGCGGCACAGTCCGGTCAAAACAACACAGGCTACGATAGAGTATTTGTTGCCGAGCGGCAATTGGGTTCTTCTTGGAAACCTTTTTTGTTCGCTCTTGCACTAAAATTTGGCTGGAAACCATTGGACGAATTGGAGAACGAATATAACCTATTCACTTATGGCGGAACGGTTTATTTCCCAAGACCAGATCATTTGGATAAAAGCCCGACGGTGAGCATAGCTTGGGCTGCGGTTCGCTCAGAAAACATAGCGAGCGTATGGCTTTTGGAGCATTTGCTGGACAAACTTTCAACAGAAGAAATAAGAAGTCTGGCAGAGAAAAATATGATAGACACAAGCATCACAGCAAGTGCAAGAAATGAAATAGCATTGGAAAAAGCGAAAATGGTTTTGATGAACGACTGGCTTTTGGAAGGGCGTTTTGAAACAGTCCGCTCATTGCAGGCGCTCAAATATTATTACAACAGAAAAGAAGTGGAAAAGCAGAGCAAGAATTGGGAGAGAATTAAACTGTTGCAGCACAGCTTTGAGTATTACGACTCTATTGACCTGACAGAAGGCAATGAACCATTGTTTCCGAATTTCACAGTTTCTGATTTTGAGCAAGTTAAAAATTTGGTGGAGCAGAACATAGCAAGTCCAATTTCGTCTGCTGATGCATTTTTGCTGCCAGAACTCAGAATGAGAATTGCGATGAGGGAATTTGCGAATTTTGTGAAAAGCATAGGCATAAACCGCAGTTTGCAAGAGGTTATGAGTATGCCTCTGGGCGTGAACGAAGCAACAATATCGGAAATGGCAGTTGCATATCAGAGCATTTTGAGCGGCAAAGTTTATAAATGCAAAGGCAAAAAATTTGGCGAGCCGTGCATAATAAAAGAAATTTGGAGCCACAGCAACAATTTGATTTTCAGAAACGAAGTTGATTCAACAGAAATTTTGCCGAGCAGTGTTGTTTTGCCAATGCGCGCAATTCTTAGAGCAGTTTTCAAATACGGAACCGCTGCAAGCGCATATTCCAAACTTGCCATATCATATTCCGGCTCAAAATATCCTTACCCCGCAATGGGCAAAACCGGAACCACAAACGAAAACCGCACCGCCGCCTTTTGCGGTGCAGTGCCCTTAGACACGCTTTTAACAATATGCAGCTATATTGGCTTTGACGATAACAACAAGCTCAAAGGAAAATCCCGAACCCTCGCAGGTGCTTCTGGCGCATTGCCCCAGTGGGCAAACTTTGCGGAGTCCGTTCTCGCCACAACCAAAAGCGAGCATATTTTTGGCGAAACTATAGACTACATAAGTGCGATAGCTCACAACGAGGTAACTTTGCCGAATATGCCGCAGACTATTGAGATAGATAGGAGAGGCGGTTTGCCCGTTGGAATGGATGAGGCGGGCACAGGCGGCGGGGCAGCGGTATTTCCGAATTTTTAGGATATTTTACTATATTTTATAAATATGGAATTAGCACAGATAACAACAAATGGACAAAGGCAGATACTTACACTGCCTATGGATATCAGTTTCCCTGATAATTCTGTTTATATACAAAGAGTTGGAAATGCTGTTTTGTTAGTTCCGCAAGATAAGCAATGGGAAGTGTTTTTGAGTGGATTGAATAGATTTTCAAGTGATTTTATGGAGAATGGGCGAGAACAAGGAACAGAGGAAATTAGGGAAGAAATTTGATGTATATACTG
>Ga0268262_10001371_pt1 | contig 30356 bp, 11 predicted proteins | sample TergutNc150P3_FD_190354 | JGI IMG/M metagenome (GOLD analysis project Ga0268262, IMG submission 190354) | Nasutitermes corniger P3 segment gut microbial community from laboratory colony in Florida, USA - Nc150 P3 (SPAdes) (version 2) | ecosystem: Host-associated > Arthropoda: Insects >... | reverse complement strand
TTGCCAACACGTAAAAATAAATTAATAAACAGGAGAAAAAATTGAATGAAACCCAACACCTTAAAAAAATCCTCACCACGCTTCACCGCCGCCGTTATCTTATTTATCTTCTCCTATCTTTCCTCGCCGGTTCTCTACTCACAGGATTTCTCCTCTATCGACCAAGACCTGGCGCAGTTGGGGGCAAAGGAAGCACCCGTAGGGTGTAGATGAAAAAATCCACAAGCCCCGGCGCTGGACAAAACACACAAGATGAATAATTGAGGCGAGATTTATCTCGCCGTCCGCGCCGCGGAGGAAACAACTAACCGTCTGACCACTAAAACACATCATAAAAATCTCACCGAAAACAAAATTATCAATGTGTTTTAGTGGTCAGATCAGAAACTTACAAGACGCAGTCAGCCTTATCAGCGAGATACGCACAAAGCTCAAAGTTCTGGAAAACTTTTACAATAGTAGCGATCCCGGTAACAGCGGTAATTAGCGGCGTGGTGGGGTTTGCTTTGAGTAGGTAATTTTTACTTAATTCATAATGCAGGACAATAATTCGCTTAATTGTTTTTTATAAATAGCTCAAAATCAGTTTTAATTGTTTTCCATGTTTCTTCAAGATTTTTTATTAGTATTTCCATTTCACTCCAGACTAACTCAGAACCATAAGAATGTCTAATAAAATGACGAAAATACATATATTTTTCCAACGGTTTTTTTATGTCATTATTAAGAATCGTTATCTTTCTTGAATTTTGACCAAACATCATTTCAAATAATGTTTTATGCCATTTCCTGTCATTTGGTATTTTCTCATTTATGCTTTTTAGAAATAAAATAACAACGCTTTCAATTCCATTATAAAATGAATGTAGTATTTGCGCTGCCGCTGTTATTTCAATAAAATCCGGCTCTTTTAATTTACATAAATCCAATAATGGTTTTGCGTCATTTAACGATTTTTCAATTCGGGAAATTTCATGTTCTATTTTTTCTCTTATATTCTTATCCAATTTCAACCACTTCTCCCTGTCTGGTTAACAGGGTATAAAAATCCGCATTATTATCAAAATCGACTATATCAATATTATTATTTATTGCAAAATATACTCTTGCGCATGTTTCAAAAAATTTCCCCTTTGGAAGTCCTTTTATACCAATATCAATATCTGATTTATTATGGTTCTTTCCTGTCACCAGCGAACCAAACAGGTAAATTGATTGACAACCTTCTTCTTTGAGTAAGCCTTTAGCAATTTCAATATCTTTTTTATATTTTTGCGGAATATTTACAGCCATACTTTCAGTTTATCTCATTAACTCTATTTTGTCAATTTTATAGCCAACGCATGAGCGCCAATCACTCATGCGTTGACTTCGCGCTTTAAGCTAAACGCTCAAAATCCCCTGCTCCATGCTTGCACAGCGGGCAAACAAAATCATCCGGCAAAGTGTCGCCTTCATGTACATATCCGCATATTTTGCAGACAAATCCCTTTTTGTTTCCTTTCGGCGGCTGGGGCTTTGGTTTTATATTATCAAAATAATATTGATAGGTTACGCTTGCGTCGCTCGACAGCGAAAACGCCTGATTCACTTCGGCGATAAACAGCGTATGTGTGCCGCAATCAATGGATTCTTTCACTTCCCCGGAAATTACGCCGTTTGTCCATTTTGACAAATAACGGACGCCGTTTTTTGTGCGCGAGACTTCTTCGCTATCGGCGAATTTATCCGTGTCTTTTCCGCTCTTAAAACCAAATTGCTGAAAAACACTAAAGGGCGCGCTCTCGCTTAAAACAGAAACATTGAATTTTCCCGTCTTTAATATCATGTCATGAGTATAATTGGCTTTGTTCACTCCAATTGTTATCTTCACGGGAGTTACCGTTATCTGCATAACGGTATTGATAATACAGCCATTGTCCTTGCTGCCGTCTCTGGCTGTTAATACAAATAAACCGTAAGACAGCTTGAACATGGTGTTGGGATCAACCGTATTCGGCGCTGTCTGATTATTTTGATTAACTGCCGCCGGAGCGGGGAAATCAGCGCCGATTGCTTGCGCCATTGATTCAATATCCGAAAGCTGTTTAGGCTTTAAACCGGATAGTATGCTGACATTCTTTTCGAGAATATTTATTCTTTCGCACTTGCCAAGTATTTCGCGAATTAAACCGCCGCTGGTGGGAGCCCATGAACCGTTTTCGATTATGGCAACGCGGCGGTTTTGAATATTGTGCGCGGCAAGATCGTTAAGCAAAGCTTCCATTGTTACGAAAATTCCCGCGTTGTAGGTTGTGGACGCGAATACAAGGTGGCTCCATTTGAACGCGGCGCTTACTATCTCCGATGCCGGAGTAACCGAAACATCAAATATAACTGTTTTGATTCCTTTGTCGCGCAGACGGCAGGCAAGAATTTCCGCCGCGTTTTCCGTATTACCGTAAACGGACGCGTAAGCGATCATAACGCCGCGTTCTTCCGGCTCGTATTTGCTCCAAAGCATGTATTTTGAAACGATTTCATTTAAGTTTGAACGCCATACAAAACCGTGAAGCGGACATATCATCTCAATATCAAGAGTAGACGCTTTGTCCAATACCGATTCAACCTGCGTCCCATACTTCCCTACTATATTTGAATAATATCGTCTTGCCTCGTCCATATAGTCTTTTGCGAAATCCACTTCGTCCGCGAAAAGAGCGCCGTTCAGCGCGCCGAAGCAGCCAAACGCATCCGCTGAAAAAAGTATTTTTGCCGTGGAATCGTAGGTCATCATGACTTCGGGCCAATGCACCATCGGAGCCATAACAAAGTGAAGGGTGTGCTTTCCGGTATTCAAGGTGTCGTTTTCTTCTACCAGATGGACGCGCGAATCTATGTCAAAGTCGTAGAATTGTTTTATAAATTTCAATACTCTTGCGCTGCAAACAATTTTTATCTCAGGGTGCTGCCGGATCAATTCAGGAATTACGGCGGAATGGTCAGGCTCGACATGTTGTACAACGAGGTAATCCAGTTTCCTGCCTTTCAGCGTTGTTTCAACATTTTCCAAAAATCTCTGGCGCACCGCTTTATCGACAGTATCAAACAGCACGGTTTTTTCATCGGTCAAAAGATATGAATTGTACGACACGCCTGTCGGCACGGAATAAACACCTTCGAATAACGCAAGACGGCGGTCATTCGCGCCGACCCATACTAAATCATCAGTAACTTTTTTTATACAATACATTTTTTTTACTCCTTTTTATCATTTTAAATACATCTTTAATTTAGACGACACCACTTCAAAATCAAGCGGTTTCCCGACATGGTCGTTCATGCCGGCGGCAAGACAGTGTTCCACGTCTTCGCGGAAAACATTAGCGGTCATTGCAATAATAGGAATTTGCTTGCGCAAATTCCTATTATTGCTTCGAGTTTCACCTTCGGTGAAACTCGTGCTTTTAGTTTCCTTCGGAAATTCCATGCTTTTATTTTTACCTTCGGTGAAACTCGCGCTGGAATTTTCCGGGAAGTTTTTATTGCGTTCGGCTTCAAAGGCGCGGATGAGTCTTGTGGCTTCATAACCGTCAATGCCGGGCATGTGAATATCCATGAAAATTAAATCGTAAGAGTCGGGATCGGCGCGGAATAAATCATAGGCTTTCTGACCGTCTTCGGCTTCTACTATTTCCAGTCCAAGCGGTTCCAGTACGCTAACGACTATTTCACGGTTTATTTCAACATCTTCGGCAAGTAAAATACGTTTGCCTTTATAAACAAGTTCGTCCGTTCCGTCATCTGCGTCAAGCGCGCCGGACGCGTCTGAAGTTTCTTCCGCGGGAGATTCGGAAGTTTTTAGCGCCTGAGTTTGGGAATTTACAATTTCAGCCCGGATAGTAAATATAAAAGACGATCCTTTGTTCTCTTCCGATTCTATCCTTATTTCTCCGTTCATCAATTCGACAATTTTTTTGGAAATCGCGAGTCCCAGTCCTGTGCCGCCGAATCTTCGCGCTATGCCTGAATCTACCTGCACAAAGGAATTAAAAAGATTGCTTTGCTGTTCTTTTGGGATTCCTATTCCCGTATCGCTGACAACAAATTCCAAAGTGCAGAAATTCGGCTCTTTATCGTCTAACCGTCTGACAGAAAGAGTAATATCCCCGCCCTCAGGAGTGAATTTAACGGCATTGCCTAAAAGATTTGTAATAACCTGAGTAAGCCGCTGATCGTCAGTATTTATCTTTTCGGGAAGATTCGGGTCCAAATCTATAATAAGATTTTGTTTTTTCTCATCCAAACGAAATTCAAATATATTAAGCACTCTCTTTATCATTGCCGGCAGTTCAAATTCGGTGTATGAAAGTTCAAATTTATCTTCTTCTATTTTTGATATGTCAAGAATATCATTGATAACCCCAAGCAAATGAACGGAAGCGATGCTTATTTTTTCAAGACAGTAATCTTTCCGCTCCTGCTCGTCTGTTTTTTTCGCGATGGAAGTCATGCCGATAATAGCGTTCATGGGCGTTCGGATTTCATGGCTCATATTGGCAAGGAAAATCGACTTTGCTTTGCTTGCCTGTTCGGCGTGATCTCTGGCTTTCAGAATTTCCGTCATGTCGTGGAAAAGTATAAAAGCGCCCTGAAATTCTTCATTATTGTTATACATCGGGGTAAAATGAATCTCATAATGACGGTTATTTCCATTGTTGCTAAAATCCAAAATCTTCTCGAATATGACGGATTTCTTGTTTTTTATTGATCTGTTAAAATAAGCGGTAATATCATTTAACATTTCATAATCGGTAAAAAGACCAAAAACATCGACATAATTTGCTTTGCGTATTTCATCAAATTTTTTTATTTTAACGCTTTTCAAAAAAGCTTTGGCGCAGTGTGTAAGACTGCTGTTTTTATCCAGAAGCATGATAATATCGGGACTGTTATCAAATACTAATTTCATGTAACTGTCCTGGCTGGCAAGCCAGCGTTCTTTTATTGATCGTACATATTCATATACGGCGGTAAGAAGCATTATAAAGAAATAAACGCCGCACAGAAGAGTCGCTTCCTGAATGTTATAATTAAATTTTGAAAAACCTCCGAATGTTTCGACGGCGATAGTCGCCAAAACAAGTATCGCGGGAATGACTCCTACCGGAAGTCCCAGCGTAAAAATGGACATTAACGGATATGTAAATATCCACAAGCCGGAAAACCCCTGCATTTCATTTTTAATAAAAACTGAAATCCCGCAAAAGACGCCGAAAACAGCGGTAATAATCAATCCGCTTGCGTTATACGGCATTTCAGTACGCAGTAAAAAAAGATTCAAAAAAATCATAAAGCCCAGAATTATTTGAAGAAGACCGTCGTTTATATTCCCGCTCTGCATATCTATAACGCCCAGGGCGATGATTAAAACAGAAGCTATTGTATACGTTATATTAAGAACTATAAGACGGAGTATGGCGTCCATATTGGTTTCATAATCCAGACTTGAGTATTTACCGCTTGTCAGACCTAACATTATAAGATCATTGATCTTTTTCATAATTATTCCGTACCCGGTGTTTCACTGAGATTATCTTTCTCCGCTAATTTTTTCGCGCAGGAAACCGCTACAAGAATTCCCAATACCAAAAGCAGCACAGCAATGCACATTTGAATACCGTCGACTGTGGGATCAAATTTGCTGTTAATTAAAAGCATGACTTTGCTTTTTATGCTCAAGGAAAGAGAAGTATATGTAACGGCAAGCATGATAATAGTTGGAATCAAAAGCATGGAAAAACGCCTTCCTGTTTTTTTGAAAAATAAAGTACAGGCAATCAATGTAAGCGCGGCAAGAAGCTGGTTGGCTGCTCCGAACAAAGCCCAAATATTCTGATATCCCATTATCGCAAGAAGATACGCCGGCAGCAGAGTAAATACCGAAGCGGCGGCTTTGTTTTTTAATATCTTTACCCATAATTTATCCGCGTATTTTGGATCTTCGACTGAAAAAAGTTCCTGAAAAGAAAGCCGCCCCAGCCGCGCGACAGTATCCAGAGTGGTAAGCACAAACGATGAAACCGCCAGCGACACAATAACAAAGGACGCCTGATAGGGCAATCCAAGCTGTGAAAGAAAACCGGAAACGGCGGTCGCGAAGATAACCGGCGGAGTGCCTTCCGGCAGTCTTCCGTTCCACGCCAGAGAGCCTACGGCGATAAGGGCGAGGATTGCCACCATAGTTTCAACTAACATCGCGCCGTAAGAAATGGGAAGCATATATTTTTCATTGCTTATCTGCTTGGACGCCGCCCCTGTAGCCACCAGAGAATGGAAACCGGAAATCGCGCCGCAGGCAATAGTAACAAAAAGACCGGGAAATAAAAAATTGCCGTTTACATTAAAACTTGTAAAAGCCGGAATAGAAATCGGCGGCGCGGTAAAAACAACCCCGATAAACGCCGCCAGCATCATTGCCAGCAATAAAAAGGAATTAAGGTAATTACGAGGCTGTCCCAACGCCCAAACCGGAACAATTGAGGCGATAAAAATATAGCCGAAAACCAGATAGATCCAAATTGGTTTGTCTATATAAACAGGAAAAAACATCCCAAGGACAATACAGATAATGAGCATATCAATCGCGATGATGCCGCTCGCAAGACCCGATGCCTTGCGCTTGCGGATGAATAAACCAAGTATTATGGCGGCGATAATAAAAAGGCTTGAACTGGAAGCTACCGAAGCGTTTATAACGTTGCGCGCCATCACTTCGTTAAAACCGTCAAATGTTCCGGCTACTATGTCGGCGAAAGCCGCCGCGATAAGTATCGAAAAAAGCCATACAAAAATTAAAAAAAAGCGTTTGCCCGCCTTACCGACATAACATTCAATTACATATCCTATGGATTTACCCTTATTTTTTACCGATGTGTAAAGCGCCACAAAATCATGAACCGCGCCGAAAAAGACGCTTCCAAAGAGCAGCCACAAAAAAGCCGGAACCCAGCCGAACATGGCGGCGATAATCGGTCCGTTTATCGGTCCGGCGCCGGCAATGGAGGCGAACTCATGTCCAAAGAGAACTGCGGGAGACGTCGGCACATATTCCTGCCCGTCTTCCAGTTCGCAAGCCGGTGTCTTTCGGGAGGTGTCTATCCCCCATTTTCGGGCTAAAAACCTGCCGTATAACAGATAGGCAAGAAAAAGCGTGATTATAGAAATGACCAAAAGCAACAAGCCATTCATTTATATTAATTATATGAAAATTTTGATATTAAGAACAGTGGAAATATAAGAAATTTTTCTTTAATATCAAATTATTTTTTATTCCCTAATTAAAAAGCTCAACTTTCGGACAAATAAAAAGGGGCTGTCCAAAAATTACTTCTTGGACAGCCCCAGATTTAATTAAAAACGCGCGCCGCCTGACCACTTACGAGTGGTCAGGCGGCGTGCCGGTAAGCTGAATATGTGGGAGACGCAGAGAAAAATATCTCTGCGTGCCATACTAGCTTACTTCGCTAATAACTTTTGAAAACTTGGCGGCATGCCCATTTTGCTCTGTACGGGGGATACGGGGGCACCACTCCTTTGCTGGTCTGCCTCAACAAATTCTACCGACCTAGTGCCGAAATAGTTGCCCTCGCCGGTTATTGTTACCGTTGCGGGATTATCGCCATTGGCAGGAGTACGGGCGTCCAGCGTGTAATGGGTATTCTCCGTCAGCGTTGTACCGCCGTCCTTTACGATGACAACATAGCTTTCAGGTGTTCCTTCATCTTCGGGATCTTCTTCATCTCCCGGAATGGCGGGAGTATAGATTGCCTCAACGGTAATGCTTGAGTCAGCGATGTCTTTGGTTACAGTGAAGGTCGCGGTTTTGGTGCCGTCATAGTTGTTATGACCGGTAATAGTAATTGTGACTGTTGTTCCCACTGCAGCATCGCCATTTGTGACACCAGCTGAGTACGCTACCGTGTAATCTTTATTAGCGCCTTTTTCCAATAATACACCACTGTGTCTTACGGAGAATGTCAAATTATCGGCATTTGCAACAAAAGGTTGAGCAGCTATTGTAATAACAGTAGGACCGTTAAAGTTTAATTTGCTAATTGTGAAAGTCTCTGTTTTTGTGCCTGTATAGTCGTTTATACCGGTTATGGTTAACGTAGCGGTTCCCGCGTTTATGTTGGTGCCGTTGTAACTTGTCGTGTAATCAGTATTCTCTGTCAGTGTTCTAGTAGAGAACTTTACGGAGCTAATTGTCCACGTAATTGGTTGTCCGGTATAGGGTTCAGCTGCCGATGAATCCATGGTAACAACAAAGTCAGAGGCGCTTGCTTGAGCAACTGTTAAATTGCCGGTGGTTTTATCCGCTATTCCTGCGTGTGAAATAGTAACAGGTTTATTGTTATCTCTAAGATGTTCCAACTGAGTGCCATCCGCAGGGGCTGCTGTTAAACCTTTTGCTAAAAAGGCTTCTGATGATGTGAAAGTTACTGCCTCGGTTGAGTTGTCATTGTAAGTCAGCGTTACCACAAGTCCGCTCAAGCTAAGTGCTTCGCCGTGGGTGTATGTCCGCGTTGACGGTTGTGATGTAATCGCAAAACTCTTAACCGCTCTAGCATCCGTTGCCCCGAATGTGTACGTCAAAATTAACGTATTACCGTGGTTTGTTATCGACGTTGGTGCAACACCGTTTATTTTAACCTTAGCCTCGGATATACCTGTGAATGTATAACCATCATCTGCTACCAGCGTTACCGATACAGTGTATACGGTGTTGGCCGCAAACGTATTAGCCGTAGGACTCCATACTACTGTTCCAGGGGTAAAACGTTCTGACTCTTCACCGATTACTCCTGTCTCCGCCGGTAGCGCGCCTGTTGCGGGAGGTGTAACGGAAACATCGGCGACTGTTATGGGCACTTCGGTTGCTATAACTTGCACAGAAATACCGGTAACGTTGTTATAATTTGTTGTGTCGTTCGGTGTAAATGTTACTTCTTGATTGCTGGTTCCGATGGTGTCGATTTCGATTGTGTCATCCGTCCACGAGAAAGTACCGGAGACCGAAGCTACGCCGTTACTCAGGTGGGAAAGCCTCAATGCTTGACCGACGATTATACTAGACGCTGTCGGAGGTGTGGTAATCGCGGGAGTGGCTTTGCCAATGTTGAAGTTTCTGGTTGTACTGTTTGTAAAATTGGGATGCTTGCCGGCTATGGTTATTGTGGCTTGTCCCGCGTCGGTGTTATTGCTGTACTGCACTGTATAATGGGTGTCCTTTGTCAGTGTTTTAGCGTTGAATGTTACGGTAACTACCGGTTCGACGGCGTTTCCATCATAGGTATACGACGACTCAAGAACGACGTTAATGGAAACTGAGGAGTCCGTGACGTCAATGGCGGTAATAGTGAAATGCTCAGTTTTGGTGCCGCTATAGTTGCCCTTGCCGGTTATGGTTATTGTGGCTTGTCCCGCGTTTAAATTATCGGTGTACGCTACATCGTAATCAGTTAAAGGCGACAGCACTCTATCAGATGTTTCTACCGCAAACTGTACATTAAGCGACGGTTCAATATCATCGCCGGTATATGTACGAGTGATTCCTCCTGTTACTTCAACCTCAATGTCATCTCCGGAAATGTCTTTAGCATTGACTGTTAAATTATTGGTGGTTGCCGTAGCGTTTCCGAGTGTAATAGTAACCGGGTGTCCATTATCCGTAACACGTACCAACGGTCTTCCGTTTACGGGAGATACGGATATAGAGTTTGTTTCAAAGCCTGTGAAAGCTACAGATTCTGTTGAATTATCATTATAAGTTACCAATACCTCAAGGTCAGATAAGTCAAGCGCATCGCCGTGGGTGTAGGTCGTTGTCGGCTGTGTTGTAACCGCAATGCTCTTTACTGCTATTGTACCCGTTGTATTGAATGAGATTGTCAAAGATAACGTATTACCGTTATTAACTATACTATTACCAACGATTGTACCAATGGTTGGTACAATATTATCCTCATTCAACCCGGTGAATGTATAACCTTTCTTTGCTGTCAGCGTTACCGTGGCGGTGTAATCTGCGGAGGCAGCGAACGTGCTAACAGCCGGTGTCCATGTTATTGTTCCTATGGTAAAACGTTCCTGATTCGCGTTTGTAGCGGTTTGTGCTGGAGTCGCGCCCGTTGAAGGAGCGGTAATAGCAATGTCGGCTTCTGTTATTTGTATGGCGGTTACGGTAATGCTAACTTTTTGCTTACCAGCATCATTATAATTGCCTTTGACCGAATCGGGTAGTACATATTTTACGTCGTATTGGAAGGTTCCGACATCGTTTGGCACTGTATCAGGAGCATCCCACTCGAAAGTACCGCCACCGCTGGCTTGGGAGCCTGAAAATTCGGAATTAGACAATTTCTGTCCGTAGATTATATTCGACGCTACCGGCCATGTTTGGACAGGGTCGGCTTTGTTAATGGTGAAAGTTGCTGTTTTGGTGCCTGTATAGTCGCCTGCGCCGGTTATGGTTACCGTGGCGGTTCCCGCGTTGGTGTTGTTAGTGTATCCCACCGTGTAATCAGTAGTCAGCGTCATAGCCCTGGTAGTGCCCGATGGTGCTTTGAACCCTACTGTAACCGTCGGTGTAATTGCTGTGCCTTGGTTATAGGTTTGCGGACTGATTGCGCTAATTTCAACGCTGTTGTTGCCTGTGATGTTTATGGGATTGACTGTTAAGTTGTTGGTTTGTACAACTGATAAATTTCCATATGTAATTTTAACAGGAATATTGTTATACGTAAAACGTTCCAACGGAATGTCGTGCCCGGGGTCTGTGGTTATACCTTTTGTGCCAAAGTCTGCGGCTAATATATCCGCTTCTGTTCCGTCATCGTAAGTCATATGTACTTTCAATCCCGCCAGATTAATTAATTCGCCGTGATTGTAATTCAGTTTTGTCGGCTGTGTTACGAGTGTTATGGTCAAACCTTCTTTTTTTTCTGTTGCCGTGAATGTGCGTTTCAGTGTTAATGTATTACCGGTATTGCTTTCTATAGTAGCGTTATCACCGTTAATTTTAACATTACCAGTCAAACCGGTGAATGTATAACCGGGATCTGCCGTTAATGTTATAGTAGCGGTGTATACTGTTTCACCTAGGAATTTATTATTAACCGGTACCGGTGACCATGTTATTGGTCCATCGTCAAAACGTTCCTGTTTCTGGCTGAAAGTATGTGTTGCCGGAATCCCATTCTTCGTGGGAGCTACAATTGAAATATCGGCTACAGTTATGGTTGTGGCAGGGTATACCGCCTCCAGCACATCACTGTTGGTCCAGTCGGTTTTGACAGCGATTGCCTTAACAGTTACCGGTGGGGTAATGGCGAATGCGGCTGTAAATTTCGTACTGTCGGCGTCGTTTTTCGCGGGGGCGTTGCCGTTTGTGGTGTACCAGATTTCCGCGCTGTCGGTTGTGGTGGCGAGCGTTATTGTTGCTCCTGCTGCTACCAGTGTTCCGCCTGCCGGGTTTGCCGTGGGCGTTGCGACTTTCGGTCGAGCAGTGATGGTTACCGTGAAGGTGGCTGTTTTACCTTGATACGTTACGGTAACCGTTTGAGAGGCTGCCGCGGCTGTGGAATTAAATCCGCTTATGGTATAGCCACCGGTGCCGCTGGAAATCACCGCTGTTGTATTGTCGCTGTACGTTGCGGTTACCACCATGCCCGTTGTGTCCAATGTATCGCCGACGTAGTACTGGGTTTTGGTCGGCTGAGTGGTTATCGCTATGCTGGAAAGGGTTTTACCATTGCCGCCGGGTACGGTGCCCGGGTCGGTTGGACTGCCGCCTTCGTCATCTCCGTCATCTCCGCTATTACAAGCGGCGAAGGAAAATCCCATTACCGCCACAAGGGCGATAATCCCTAAAACTTTTAACACGTTTTTCATTAAAAACGCTCCTTTTTGTGCTACACCGCCGTTTAGACGGGTAAACACGAATGTTTATCCGCCTTAAGCGGCTACCCTCAACGAGGATATGTATGCTATAACCGTATGTATACGGCTTATTGCCCAAAAGTTGGAGGAATGTAATGCTGTTAGTTTGTAAATATGATTATCTGTTACATTGTGGGGGGGGGGGGGGTAATAAATGTTATTTAAGCAATTTTGCGTAACAAAATTGCAAGCGCTGAAAAATTGCCCTGAAAAGCTAGTCAAGTCTTTTTTGTCGAAATTTACGTTCATTGGTGTTATTTTGTCATTTTTGACAAATATAGTCAATAGTATGTTTATATTTATTTTTTATTTACACACGTTAAAAACCATACGTTTGGCGGGAAATAAAGGACCGGGAATATAAGCAAAAAAACGGAAAAATGATTAAAATAAGCCTATTATATCCTTTTTTTTGAACATCCCTCTTTTTTCCTAGCCCCTAGGAGAATCGAGCTTCCAGTCGGCGGCGTCAAGAGGGGAACCTTCGACCTACGGTCTCGGTTGAGGTTCCCTGCCGCCTTTTCCTCCCGTTGGTCGGCGGGCTTTCGGGAGTTCGATTCTCAATTATTGTTATTATAAATTTTTTACGCTTCAAATAATTTTTTTTAAATATTTTTTTTAGCCCCTAGGAGAATCGAACTCCTCTTTTAAGATTGAGAATCTCATGTCCTAACCGATAGACGAAGGGGCCCCCTCTTTAAAAATATATCAATTCATGTAACACAGTGTCAATAATTGACTATTTGATATTTTCTTTGATTATCGTCGCTACTGAATTATGATTTATCCTTACTATATTCTGCTCTCTCTCATAACTTTCAGGCGAATCGGAGGCGTGGGCGGTGTTAACCATGACATTGCTTCCAAATTCGCGGCGTACAGTGCCGTCGGGGGCTTTCAAAGGGTCTGTCGGTCCTAAGACATCGCGTATTTTTTTTACCGCGTTCTCGCCCTCGTAAACAAGTATCATACATTTTACGTCGCCTTGTTTGTCCATGTCTTCTTTTGAAGCTTCGCTGGGACGCCTGCCCGACATAAACTCTACAATACTGTGAAATTGATCCCTTGCGCATTCTTCGCCGAACTTGCTTCCCAAAAGATTTGACAGATCATTGCTGATTCTAAAACCGAATTCATTTTCCAGTAACTCAATCGCTTTTTTGCTGAAACCGGGAGCCAGTTTTTCTTTAAGTACGCCCTCGACAGGACCGTAAAAATCAAGCGCCTGCGAAAGCGAGAAACGGTGAACTTTTATTCCGATTATGCGAAGTCCTGTGCGGGAAAACATATCGATAATCGCGCCGGGACGGGATGAATTATGTTTCCAATTATCGGGTTTTATTATTACAAGGGTTCTTTCTATTTTTGAAGGATCGGGGTGTTTGACGTTTTGTACAAGGTTTTCTTTTCCTTCAAGAAAATCGGCGAACATTTTAAGATCGTTATTTGCCTCTTCCTGAGACCTTGGAGTAAGAACGGCGGGTTCAAAATAACGAACTTCTTCCGGATTTTCGGCGGAAAAAATAAGGTCTGAATATGTGTCGCGGATTGTCTCGCCGGCAAGGGCGTCAACTTCGACATGCTGGGTGTATAAATGTCCGCAAGCGTTTAAAAGTTGTTCGCAGGGGTTTTCTCCTTTAAACAACAATAAAAGCGTTCTGTGCGGTCTTCCGCCGGACGGACCAAAATAGTTTTTTACATAATCAGCCAAAAGAACAAGCTGGTTCTGCGGAGCCCTCGCTCTGAGGGAAAGCGCGTACTTTTCCGCAAAATTCTTATCCGGCGCGAATATTTGCGCGCCCGCCAATTCCAAATCTGTACGCATTAAAAGCCGCGAAAGTACGCCGCCTGTTCTGCTTTTTGCAACGGTGTACGGCGTTACAAGAACATACGATAAACCTTTACTCATATCTGCCTTATTCTACATTATTGAACAATATTAAGCAACTATCCGGTAGAACCTCAAAATTGATATTTTTGAAATTCCCTTAATCAAGTTGAATAAATCTTATTTCTTGTCTAAAATGACCTATGCTTTCAACAATGCGGAACATCGGCATAATGGCGCACATTGATGCCGGTAAGACGACTACCACAGAAAGGATTCTCTTTTATACCGGAAAAAGCCACCGTATCGGCGAAGTTGACGACGGCGAGGCTATCATGGACTGGATGGAACAGGAGCAAGAACGCGGTATAACGATTCAAAGCGCGGCTACCACCACATACTGGAGAGATCATCAAATCAATATTATCGATACTCCCGGACACGTCGATTTTACCGCCGAGGTTGAACGTTCCCTCCGCGTTCTGGACGGAGCCATCGCCATTTTTGACGCTGTTCACGGCGTAGAGCCGCAAACCGAAACTGTCTGGCGGCAGGCGTGCAGGTATCATGTCCCATGCGTGGGATACGTTAATAAGATGGATCGCGCGGGAGCGGATTTTTTCAACGCGGTAGAAGACGTAAAAAACAAACTTAAAACCAATACCCTGCCCCTGCAAATTCCAATCGGGAAAGAAAGCTCTTTTGAGGGTGTTATAGATTTAATCGAAATGAAAGAAATCCGCTGGGATAACAACGGCGAGGATATGACATTCTCGCCGATAGCGCCAGAGCGTGAAGAAAAGGCAAAAGAATGGCGGGAAAAATTGATAGATACGCTATCCGGTTTTTCCGACGCGATAACAGATAAATACATTGCGGGAGAGGAAATAGAAGTTTCTTTGATAAAGAGCGTAATCCGCAAAGCTGTCATTAAACGCGACGTACTTCCGATGTTTGCGGGCGCGTCAAGGCGCAATTTAGGCGTTCAGCCGATAATCGACGCTATTGTCGATTACCTTCCGGCGCCCGATGAATGCGCGCCCGAGATTGGACATAACTTAAAAAAAGAGGAAGATGTCAATATTCCCTGCGACCCTAACGGACAGCCGCTCGGACTTGTTTTTAAAATTCAGAATGACCGCGAGGCGGGAAGCCTTTGCTATGTAAGAGTATACTCAGGTTCTTTTAAGTCCGGCAGCGCAGTTTACAATGTCGGCAAGAAAAAACGCGAGAGGGCGAACAGAATTTTAAGAATGCACTCGAATAAATCAGACCCGATAGACAGCCTTAACGCGGGAGACATCGGCGTAATTATCGGAATGAAACTTGCCCAGACAGGAGACACAATAGGCAGCGAAGGCTTACCTGTAGTGCTGGAAAAAATGCAGTTCCCGGAGCCTGTAATTTCCATTTCCATAGAGCCGAAAACAATTTCCGATCAAGATAAATTAAAAGACATACTCGCTATTCTTTCCAAAGAAGACCCGACTTTTACCACAAGAGAAAACGAGGAAACAGGTCAATTAATAATTTCCGGCATGGGAGAGTTACACCTTGACGTTCTTGTTACCCGCATACTAAGAGAATATAAACTTGGCGCAAAGGTAGGCAATCCGCAGGTAACATACCGCGAATCAATAAGCGCGGCAAAAGAACACAGCGAAAATTTTTCCAAAGTTGTCGCCGGAAAAGAAAATACCGCGGGCGTTACCCTGCGAGTAGAACCCGCGCAAAGAGGCAGCGGCAATAAATACGTTTACGCGGCAAGAACTTCCGGCAGAAACGAAATCCCGCAGGAAATTACCGACGCTATTGAGAGCGGAATTAACGCGGCTTTTTCTTCCGGCATTGTAATGGGATACCCCTGTATCGATATAACAGCGACAGTTACAAACATTCAGTATTCGGAACAGACAAGCACCGCCTTCGCATTTGAAGCCTGCGCCAGCATGGCTTTTGACGAAGCGTGCAGAAACGCCGCCCCCATCCTTCTTGAGCCGATAATGGCGGTCGATTTAAACACTCCGCATGATTTTGTCGGCGAAGTAATGAGCCTTGTCACCCAAAGGGGCGGTCAGATAATCAGCATGAATTCAAAATCAGATATTGACGAAATAAAAGCGCAAGCCCCAATGGAAAAAATGTTCGGATTCATGACAAGCCTTCGCAGCGTATCACAGGGAAGGGCAAGTTTTACGCTTCAATTTTCCCACTTTGAAAAAAAGACGGAACGCTGATTACTCATTCACATCATAAATATATGAGGCGGTCAGCCAGTTACGCTGTGAAGTCACGCACATTGGGTCGTAAGGTTTGCCGTATGGATCTGCGGGTATCCAGCCAAGAGCGTCGGCAATAATGGTTTGAGTTTCCGGTTTCTTAAGCCATGTAATTATGGGAGAGAGTTTCTTTTTTTGCTTTTCCGTACCGACAGGAAGCGCCCAAAGCAATTTTGCCTGAAGACTGTATTGACCGTCTGTTGTAACTTCGGGAAAAGGGACGGCTTCAAGAGCCGCTTTTTTTGGATTATTGTAATGGCGTATAACGCTGATGGGAGCGTAAAACCACGCGGTTTCATTTCCCATCAGCCTGAAAAACACGTCGTTCATGGTATATGTCAGCGCGCCGTTGGGAAAACGGTTTCCTAAGAACAGATTATTTTCATACTCCTTCCAAGTTTTTTCTTCCAAAGGAAATTGTCCGGGGCTTTCCTGTATCAGTCTTGCAACCCAAGCGTTTACATATTCTTTTTCCCTGCCGGGGATAAGAACCACCCCGTTCCCTCTTGAGTCGGAGTAAGCCCTGTTTACCGTTAATTCAGGATTCCTGTATTTTTGAAATATCATCCAAGGGTCAAAAGCCAACACTTGCGCGCCTTGATATTCCAGATCATAGGACAGGCGGTAATAAACATTTACTTTCTGTTGGTTCTGCCGCAGTTTTGAGGTGATATATATCCCCTGCTTCGCGGGTAATTCTTCGCTCTCCCATACCATTATTTTCATAGCCGGTTTAGGCGCGGACTGAATAATGTTTGTCCATGTTTCTTCAAATTCAGGCTGCACGTACCAAAATTTTGATTGTGAGCAGGAAAAGAAAGCAAAACTGATAAAAATTATTATGAGGATTTTTCGCATAGTTAAGTTATTATATATCATTTTAGATTATTCGCAAGGTATTCTCACTAAGGACACGGAGGAAGAGAAGAACACGGAAAAAATACCGGGGCTGTCGGTGAGGACAGCCCCGGGTTTGTGTTAATTCAAAGGCTTGCGGTTATTCGCTGTTACCAAATGTTTTTCTTCAATATCGCTCCTTCGTACCAATTTTCTGTCAGGTAACCAACCAGTATGGATTTAGAGAGATCCTGAGAGCCTTTGTATAAATGTCCGGTTCCCTCCGGATCTTCCCAGCCACCTGTTCCAGTAGTGTTACTGGTTGGAACGCCGTTGCAAATAAACTCGTTGGTGTTAGGCACTTGATTGGTAGGCACGGTCATTACTTCCCATTTGCCGGTAAACGCGTCAGATTTGTCTGCTCCTTCATACGTATCGTTGCCAAAATATTTCCGCCACGCTACACGGACAGAGTTTTCTGTTTCCGAGAACGATGCATGGGCGTAAGTAATATAAGGTACATATTTATCATTGGTTACTCCATTTATTGTTACCGTTCCCTCCTTTCTTACGTTGATCATGATTTTCGTTCCGGCGGAAAGGTAGGTGTCTACCCTTACCGGCGTAATATTAGACGCTTTATTTTTTGCATCTCTGGTTATTTGCGGTCTGATACTTGTATCATCACCTTCTGCGGTCGCGGGAATTATGGTATACCATAATCCGCCGTTGCTCACGTCATAATACGCAAGATGTATATTATTCTTTTCATCCACTGCCATGTCTACATGAGTACCTTTGAAGTTGTCAATAACCACAGCGTTAGATTGCCATGATTGCCCACCTATGCTAGTCGTCCTGCGGTTTGCCTGTGTAGTGGTAGGATTAGTGACTTTATACACATACATTTTTGTGTGATCAAGAGCGATATTATTTAATGTGAGACTGATAGAGTTAGCGCTCGTTCCACCTAAGAAATTATTGGCATTGTTAGTACCGGCATTTGCATCTGTAGTAAATTTCACGGCAGTGGTATTAATGACTCTCGCATAATATGTAGTTGGTAATATAGTATCACCAAACATAATGCGAACCTGATCACCATTAGAAAGTCCATGAGCTGACGGGAAAGTAAACTGCCATGTGTTGTTTGCAGTGTTGGTTCCATTACTATTGTTGTTGTTAACAAGGGCTGTAGCTCCAAGCGGTCCAATCAGTTTTTGAATATAAATAGTACCTCCAAGATTCGTTCCCATAGTATCGTTGATTGACGCATTCAGAGAAAAATCATTACCGACAACGTCTTGTACATAATACACATTACCAGCAGCAAAATTAGGAGGACTGGTTGTTCCAGCAATAACTACGTTACCTGAAACAAGAGTATGGTTTTGCTGTGTGTAGAAAGTTCCTTCATTGGTTGTTGGTGTAGCAGCATAAGGGTTGGAACTAGTAGGCGCACTGGCACTCCAAGATAACATCAAATTCCGGTTATAACTGTCATACCAAGCTACAATCGGCAAGCCGTTCTTCAGGAAACCGGCGGCAGTATACATACTACTCCTATACTTTGTCTTGTCAGTAGCTATTCGTTGCGGCGTACCGGGAATATTTTGAACACTAGAAGGAGCAGCTTGAGTACCTTCGCCCGCGCCAACATTACCGTATATGACTTTTATTGTTTTCTGCTCATCGTCAAAAAAGCTGATTAAAACTCTGTCGGGGTTTGCGGTAGTTCTATTACTCGTACCGTTAGTAGGTTGAATGGCAACGCGCGGAATCTTAAAGCGTGTATTACTTGAGTTTGCTAAATAAGGAACAACGATGGTAAAGTTGCCGTTTGAAGGTGCACCTGTACCACTTGTACCAAAAGTACTGCTATTACCTGCTGGGACACTCATACCGAATTGGAAACCTTTATTGTCAGCAACAGAAGAACTTTGATCTGAACCCATCGCATACCAAGACGCGTTTGTGTAGCCGATACCAACCGTTGTATTAATTATCCTGTTCGAGAATCCAACTCCGGCAGCATAAGAAGTGTTATTCCTTAGCACTTTCAAGCGCCCGTTAGTCTGCGACGGATAATAACCATAACTCATATAGCGGATACCGTTCTGATCCATTCTCATAAAGGGATTGTAAATGGCAGATAGAGGCTCACCCGAAGGCATCATGCTACCCGTAGTCCATACATACAGAGCGCGGTCGTCGGTAAGGATGTCGTTGTTCAAACCGTTTCCTTCTTTGTTGTAACCCGCGTCACTGTTGGTGTTGTTGATGGAGTCAATAGTGCCTACCCGCACCACAAGGTATCCTGATGTAATAGGATTATTGCCGCCGCCGTTATTTCCATCGTCATCAACACGGGCAAAGATTCTATTCACCGTATGTGTGCCAAAACCGGTAGTACCAGCGTTGGTATGAAGGGTGCGAACATTTTGCGCGTTGTATGCTGAACCGGCTTCCGGTCTTATATGTACCAATGGTTTATCCGTCGAATTACCTGTTGTATAGAATAAATTAAATCCCTCTATCGTGATGATTTCGTCCTCGCGCACCGGGTACCAGCCTAAGGCTGACCTGCTAAAGGCTGTAGGATTGGGACCATACGCGTCTGTAAGCTTTGTAATAACATTCGAGATGTACGGCACTATGTCCATAGTGTACATTGAAGTTTTTACGGAATCGGTGGTCGAGGTACCGGAAACTGTTTGGTCATTATTACTGAAATCCCTTGCAAAAATCCTTAATGACTGGCCTGTTGCCGCTACATTGGTATGTTTGCTGGTATCAATATCCAATTGATATTTCACCCTGTGGCCTTTCTGATCATTTTCCGGTTCAATTATTGTGCATTTCCAGCCATTGGCATCCCAGTAAGCGTTTTCACCAACCAGTCCGCCCGCCGGAGTGTAGTTGGCAATACGATAGTATGTTGTTTGATTTGGAGCTGTTCCTACACTTATAGTTGCCGCGCCTGTTAAACTAAGTCCTTGCATATTTGCCCAAAGACTTCCGATGATGTTATTGTCGCTTGCCGTTCCCCTTATGCTAATCTGACCTGAAACTTTTGGGGGCGCGCCAAGTTCTATGTGGCCGTTTTCTTTGCTGTATCCATATAAAGAGTTGTCGTCCGCGTTTTTCCAGTGGAACGGATTGATTAAAGCTATCGGCGCGTTTTTATCATTATTATCAAAGTCCACATTGAGTAAGGCGACATGGGCAAGCTGCTGATCTTCTCCTTGTCCTGAAACTGTAGTGTCGTATACCTTGACAATAAAATGTTTGTTATTCTGAAGGATCATACTACCGTCGCTGTTATAAGATTTCGCGGAATCTTGCATTGTAGAATAAGCAAAGTCAGTATTGTTAAAAATTTCGGTATAAACAAAATCACTATACCTCAATTTCCCGTTCTGATCCGCTTCATTACCAAGCTCGTTGTTGGGTCTAAAACTGCCTGTCTTATATGTTGCCGCGTTAGCATATTCTGTATATTGCCACGCGTAACCTGTAGTTGCAATACCTTGATCATTTTTGTCCCGTGATTCGCCTGAAGCGACAAAAGTAGTACCGGGATTTCTGCTTAACGCGCCGTATTTTGTCCATTCGGTATTTCCACCTCCGACACTACCCAAACTTGCAGCAGCTGTTTCAGTATCGCTGGCTATTGTATACACCTTACCTCTCACCATTTCCGTGGATGGCACCAATGTTGCCCTTGTAACATAGGAAATGCGGTAATGCTTTTGGACATTGCCGTAAAGCGCGTCCAGTCTCATCCGGAAGCGGTTGTTCCTTACTCTGAAACCAGTTGTTTGTTCAACATTGTTTTCAGCCACATCGCCAATGGTAATGAAATTCTTTAAATACTCACCGTTGTTCGTACTGTCTGTCCAGTTATCTACATTGCCGTCTCCGTTAATGTCGGTTCCAAGATTGATATTCCTGATAAGAGGACGGTTATTCCCTATATAGATATTATCAGAGTAATGGGTTGCGTTCCCCGCCTCATCCATTATGACATAGTGGACAGTCAGGGGACCGTCGCCTATTTTCGCCGTAAGCGCCAAGGTGTCCAGCCGCGCTTGCCAGGAAATTTCTGTACGTCCTTCCCACTGTTCTGAATATGTTCCGTCTTGGTCTGTATCAACCGTTTCACCGTATTCCTGACGGTCTATAACCATAGCGTGAGGTGATTCCCAGACATTGCCAAAAGCGTTACTTATCTCTTTCAACACCGGGAAACTATTGGTAAAGTTTCCGTTTGGCGCAAAATCGTTCAAGGCAGGTTTCTGGTTCATGTCCCTTACTTCGTAATAAGTCGTCATACCTATACCGTTGGAAGACCAGCCTGTGTTGTTATAATAAGGATCGCTGTAACGATCCTCTCCTGTTCCTGAAGCGACACCGCGCGCGTTATAGTAAACAGTGTTAGAGCCTGTACCGCGTGAGAAATATACCAATACTCTTGCTAATCCCTGCTGGCTTCCGGATTGATCGTCAAAATCCTTGGCTTTTCCCATTACATAGAATTTATCGGTAGTTGCATTGTACTGTGTGGTTATTACAGCTGTAGGATAGAAGTTATCTATGCCCAGATTATATGTGCCTCTGGTGTTGTAAGGATTGGGATTTTTGTTGTTGTCGTATACGTCCAATTCTACGGTAAAGACTCCGGTTTTTCCGTATACAAATTTTTCAAATGTAGTTGAATCAATTGTAAATTCAACCGTGTATTTAAACGCTTGGGAATTCCAGTTGGCTGAATCCGCGTTGCCGTCGTCAGTCTGGGTATCTGCTATCGTTCCGTCAGCCTGCATTGCCGTCGCGCCTGAATTGTTTGCAGGCGTACCGTTGAACTTGATTATTGTTCCTTTTTCGTAGATTTTTGCTGCGGAATAATCACGGTCAATCGCGCTCCAGTTAGTAACAGTACCGGGATTGACTATGTAGTAACGCCAGCCTTTTACCCATGAACCTTGAGGAACGGTTAAAGGAGGAGTTACTTTCCAATTGGATTCAGATGCCAGCGCGGGAGTAAGAACATCGTCTTTTACAATTTCTACAAAATCCGTTTTTCCTGTTAGCCTTGCCCTAATTAAGGAAATTCCGCCGTCATCCTTGATTTCAGTTTTAAATGTAAATTTGCCGGATACGCGTATACCGTCCGTGTAATTCCTGTCCGTATTGCCTACTTTAACAATTTTAGGAACGCTCATGGTCGGAACTCCGCTGTCAAAGGTATAGTTGGCTATAGACGGTTTACTGTTCTTCACATCCGGTATATCGTGTAACGGCACCTTGGTGTCCCATGCCCTAACTTGAATCTCTACAGGCCGTCCATTCGTACCCGGATCCGGGTTGAGGTTTCCGTCGCCATTTATAGTGTAATACCAGCTTACTACCATATCAGTATTACCCGCAATTTTTGCTTTGACATATCCGCTGGTTGTCCCTTTTCCGTCTTCCACTTCCAAACCGGTAATATCGTCAACCCATTTGTCTCCCTTGTTCCTGTAATAGTAATCCGGGTCTCCCGGAGATTTACCTTTGTTAAGTATCCTGATATCCACGCTGTGAACCCAGTCATTGTCATTTGCCGTACCGGTTATTCTTATTTCGCCGCCAACCCGCACGCCGTTACTGGGAGATACAATTCTTGTACCGGGAATATCTTTGTCAGGATCAACGTATAATTTGTATTGAACAACATTTCTATTCCCCGCGCGGTCAACGACTTTTACATAGAACGGCAAATAGAACGCATTTGGCAGATCATCGGCTTCTTCATCAACACCTTTCTCTATTAATGTAAGACTGGTAAGGTATTTATTGAAGTTTTCCAAATAATTCCAGTAATAAAGACCGCCTGACCATTTTGGGAATGGATCATCTGTATGTAAACGCGTATTCGTCCACTCCGCGGTATCGTATGCGGCTTCACGTTTCGAATGACTATCTCCGTCCTCATGACTTTCGTTCAATCTGCCAATATGGTAAAAGATTTCAGCAACGCCGAACTGATCATCCGCTACGCCGCCGATTTTTATCTCTCCTGTTTCCCATGATTCAGACCACCAGATTGAATATTCACCGTCGCTCAGGGAGCCGAATTGTTTTCTTTTGCCCACAACAGGCGAGTTGAAAGACACGGCAGGAGCGGTTGTATCATAAGTAAAATTACTCGTCTCAATTGAAGACTGGCCCGAAGATCCGGTAACTGTAACAGAGATAGAGTGGGCTTTTTGATCAAGTAAAAGAGTCTTTGGCGATACCGGGATTTCAAAATTAAATTTCTTATCCTCACCAACTACCTTTGTTATGATAACTCCTGATGAGGATGTTCCAATTCCAGAACCTTCTGCAATTTCCTTGCTGCCAATTTTTGCGTTTAATTTACTGATACTAACGGTATTCTCAACAGTTCCAATTATCTTAAAGTCACCGTTAAAGAAGATGTTAGTGTCAAATTCTACTCCGTTCCTTTCCAGTTTAAATTTGGTAAATTTAGGAATACCCATGTCTATTATAAAGGCAAGTTCTGTTTCATGACCCGGACCTGCGTTCCTGTTGTTGTCGGGAGTATTAAGTTTATCAATAGCCGTATCATCCTGCGGATCTATACCGTAACCGTTGCCAAGCGAGTCTTTAACACGGATACTAACGCGATAAAGACCGTCTTTCCTGTAGCTGGAAGGATCTTCCGGATCTGTTGTCAGCGGGATATTCCATGCGACAGATTTATCGGTTGTGTTGGTAATAGTTACCGGTTTCCATCCTGAGGCAGGAACATCGTCAAGGAATTTGTACCAGAAAGTTTTGTGAGTACTGCCGGCTATCGCTGAATACTCGTCGTTAAAGTATCCGTTAAGTCCTGCGGATGCGTCTTTAACGCCCATTTTTACTAACTGGTCGTATTTATTCTTTAACACGCCTGCGGGTAATTCAGAGGTGTTTTTTATTGTATTATACTCATCATTACTCAGGTAGATCTTTTGCGTAATAGGCGTATTAACGGTTACAGTCGGTCCTCTGTTGTCAAAGATAAAGGGCAGTATTTTTAAAGCGGACTGATCCGATGAGCCGATGGCGTTAATTGTGATAGAACGCGAACCATAAGGAAGCTGGCTATTATTATTTATTGTATATACATCGAAAGAGTAAGAATATGTCTTTCCTTGTCCGTTATCAGGAGTAAGTTTAATATTCCTTATCCACTGGTCTGTGTTAGTTGTCGAAATGTTTGTTTTACCGTCTGTTCCTGTTTCGATAACTGTGGCAGCCGGGGCAATAAGCGATACGCTTAAGCGTTTTACCATAAAAGTTCCGAATATTTTCCCGCTTACGGTAAAGTGATCCGGCGAAATTCCTTTCACTTCTCCTTCGGTTAATCCGTTTATATTTTCGGAAAATTCAGGAGTAGTGGTGTCGAGTATAAATGTAATGTTATTTTCATAGCCGTTCCCCTTGTCGCCATCGGGATTGGTGTTTTTATAGTAACCGTTTAAAAGCTCATCTTGTACACGAATACTCAGTTGGTTCAAGCCGTCTGTCAATCCTGTTAAAGGTATCTGCCAATCCGCCGACTTCTTATTTCCAAGGTTGGTAAATATGGTATCTCCTTCTTTCCAACTGCCGTCGTTAAATTTATACCAGTATTTAGTTCCAACATCCGAATAAGTATCGGCAAAGCTGCCGGAAAGCCCGGCGGAGATGTCTTTAACATTGTACTTAAGCAGATCGTAGTATTTATCCTTCAAGGTTATACCGTTTTCAAAGGGGTTGTTCTTTAGCGAATCAATATCATTAATTAAAATAGCTGAATTAATGTCGCCTAACTGAGTTCCTTTAAGGTATATCTTTTCCTTGATTGGCGAGTTAATCGAAATCGTCGGTCCCTTGGTGTCAAGAACAAAAGTACCTACCTTCATATCCGACTGATCAGAAGAACCCTTAACGGTTACGCTGATCGTGTAAGAACCTTCTTCGCCTCCTGTGGCGGCAATAATCGTAAGGTTATCAATGATAACGTTGTTAAAACTAAAATTCTTCTTATTGACCGCGCCGTTAACTGTTATTGGTATTACACCCTCGCCTGCTTTGCTTGCGACAACTGTAGAACCTATTTTTACGCTTAACTCTTGAACTTCAAATGTTTTGGTAATATCTCCGCTTAATTTTAGCAAGCCTTGGTCATTGATAGTCATGGGGCTGTAAATATTAAAGGAAAGCTCAGGTTTACCGCTGTCGATCATAAAGACAAGTTTATTTACGTAACCGTCTTTGAATCCCGGTTTTGAGATGACATGTCCGGAATCATATCCATTACCAAGAGAATCTATTACACGAATACTCAGGCTGTGTATACCGTCTGTCTGCGTTTCTATGGGTAGAGGCAGTTTTATGCTCACAGATTTTTTACCATATTCTGTAGCATCAATTTCTTTTGATACAAAATTCTGACCGTCGAAACTGTACCAGAAAATTTTCTTTTCCGCTGAAAAAACAGGCGACTTGTCATCGGTAAAGGTTATCGCAAAGGAAGCGGAACTGTCCTTTACTCTGGTTTTGTATATCCTTTCGTATTCTGAATTCAATTTAGTATTAGCGGATATTACCGAAAAATCACCTGAATTAACTGCGTCTTTAATACTTATCAAATCGTTATCTGATTCTAAATAGACGCTGTCGTTAATTGGCGCGCCAATGGCAATCGCGGGTCCTGTGATATCAAGTATAAAATTGCTTACCCCAATTGCCACCTGTCCGGAGGAGCCAATGGCGGTAAATGTTAGAGATATAGGTCCGTCTTCCAGTCCGCCAAAAGCAGGATCTATTTTTGCGGTAAAGACAAAGGTTTTACCCGCGCCGCGCGATAATGTAATATCACTTCCGTAAATTTTTCCGTTTGCTGCGGCAGGATATGTTTTGCTTCCATTTTCATCAATGATCGCGATTTCATCATTGCCAAGTTTTATGCTTAACCGCTTTACACCGTAAGTATCAACTACTTTTCCACTAACAGAAAATCGAGTTTTAAGGGCTTCATTAGGTACGTCTAAATCTGTAATTCTTGGAGAGCTTCGGTCGATCATAAAGGCTACATTGTTTTCATAGCCGCCATTGCCTAAAGTAGTATCATTGGAGCCGTTGCCCCACTTGTCTTTTGCTCGAATATTAAGCAGATGTACGCCGTCTCCAAGATCGTCTATAGGAACTACCCAACTTACGGACTGGTTTGCAGAGATAGCAAGAGTTCCGGTTTTCCATTCGCCATTGTCAATTTGCCACCAGAAGGTGTTGTTGGTATCGTTGGCTACCGCAGAATACTCGTCTTTAAACATACCGCTCAATTTAGTTGATGTATCCGTTATGAGCATGGTTTTTAATTTATTGTACGCCGTTAATTGCACGTCTGACAATGTTCCATTTTCTAACGCGTTATTAAAGCTTATCCTGTCAAGTGATAAATAGTACTTTTCGCTCGGCATACTAAAGGTTACTTCCGGTCCTTCCGTATCAATGATAATGTTGTAGTTAATTGGCGTTGATTTTCCCGAAGAACCTACAGCGGTTATCAAAACTGATTGGGGTCCGGAAAGTTCTGATATGGGTATTGTAAAATTGAATGGGAATCCATTTTGACCGGCATTATAATTAAGATATTTACCGGTGTTTCCCGAAAGCTGCGCTTCCTCTGTTCCCCGCGTTTGATCTTCCAATTCAGATCCGTTTAAGAGCAGGCTTAAACGCATAACATCGTAAACATTTTTTACAACGCCTGATATTGGTATGCCAGTGCCGCCGCTGTAAACACGATTGGGCGATATGTCATTTATATTTACATCAAGATCGGGAATCTTTGTGTCTACCATAAAGACTATGCCTTCATCTGGCGTCTCGTTGCCCAAACTATCACTTACCCAAATGTCCAATTTATTAAGACCGTCTATTGCTGACGACCATAATATATTCGCAGATGAATTTAAAATATCCGCTGTTTGCTCTGATCCGCCGTTTATTTTGTATTTAAGCGTGGAATTCAAAGGAGAATAATCATCGCGAATATTCAGCGTTAGTTTGGCAGAATTGTCTTTCAATCTGTCATCGTAGATAAACTTTAAGCTACTTTCCCATTCACGCGGGTTAGAACCGCTGCTAAGATCTGTGTTTAATTTTGAAATATCATAAGGGTTAAGAGTGCTTTCTATTATTTTTGTCTTGCCGCCGATTGTTACTTCCGGTCCTTTTTTGTCAACTATAAAACTTATTGTTTTACTTGCTGTCTGATCGGAAGAACCTGTTGCGCTGATTACAATGTTTCGCTGACCATAAGCAAGGTCGCCGGTATTCAAAATCTTCGGGCTAATTGTAAATGTTTTTCCGGAGCTTCCGGATAGAGTCATAGGTATCGGAGTCGCGCCGTCAATGCTCATGGACAAGTTTTGAACGGTATAAGTATCGCTAACCGAGCCTGTAAATTCAATATTAGTTTTTCCATCAAAAATTGCGCCCGGTGTTACGGATACAGAAAGCGCAGGCGCGCTTCTGTCCACCATAAACGCCATATCGGCTTCATAACCGAAATATTTACCGTCTACAAGCGCAAGAGTCGGAGTAATAACCTGACCATTGGCATAATAACCGTTGTCAATACTGTCTTTTACTGCAATTGATAAACGGTATATACCATCCTCCATTGTTGTTTCTATAGGAATTTCCCATGGAACGGATTTGCTTTCCGCGCTTGCCGCCGTCATTATTTTGGATTTCCAACTACCCTGTTTCCCGTTACCGGGACCGTCAATTTTGTACCAGAATGTATATTCATTTACGCCTCCTGCAGCAATCGGTATAGCGGTATAGTCGTCAGTAAATCTTCCCGATAATTTTGCGGAAGAAGACTTGTCCTTTATTCTGGTTTCATACAGGAATTCACGGTAGTTATTCCAAGCGGAATTATCTTTATTTACCGAGGTAATCGCAGTGAGCTGCGCATCACTCAGTTTGATTTTTTCCCCGCCGGTAGTATTAAATGAAATCTCAGGACCTCTGTTGTCAATGATAAGGCTCTGCGTCTTTACCGAAGATTGACCGGAAGAACCTGTTACGCTTATTGTAACAATATTTGAACCATACACTAAGTTAGTGTCGCCTTGAGTTTCCACAAAATGTTTAAATGTGAAATTTCTATCGCTGCCCGAAACCGGTATAGCCTGTATAGTTCCTTTTGAATAATCTCCGATTTTTACATTTAAACTATTAATTTTGTATGTATTTTCTACCGTACCTTCTACAAAAAAGCCTGCTTTCCCGCCATAGGTTGTCAAACTAACGTCATTAAACGTAAGTACAGGAGCGCTTCTGTCCAATAAGAAAGCAAGATTATTTATGTAACCTTCGCCGGAATTGTCTGAAGGCGACGACTCTGTATAGAATCCATTACCCCAAGAATCCTTTACTCTCAACGATAAAAGATAAACGCCGTCCGGGAAGTTATCAGGAACGGGAACTTGCCATGGCGCGGATTTACTGTCGGTAATAGTCCCTTCCACTCTAGTCCATGTTACGTTGCCGCCGGCGCCGGAAATTTTATACCAATATTCGTTATAAGCTGAGGAAAATACCGGTGAATATTCGTCGTTAAAACTTCCGCTCAACCGCGCCGGCGTTTCTTTTACACTGTTAGCCAATAATAAATTAACACCGGGAACGTTTCCGTCTTGCGAATATATTTGTCCGCCGGACGGTATATTAACGTCAATAGTAGGTCCTTTTTGATCAATAATAATACTGTAATTTTCCATTTTGGATTGTCCGGAAGAGCCTACCGCGCTTACCAAAACTGTGTATGCGCCATGTTTACCTGTAAATTTACTTAAAGGTATAGTAAAATCGAATGGGAATCCGCCTTTACCGGTATTATAATTCAGATCCTGCGCGGCTTCTGTTCCTTGTACGCTCAACTCTTCTCCGTTAAAGATCAGGCTTAACCTTGTTACATCGTAGACATTCTTTACAGTACCTGTTATTGGAATGTCAGTTTTTCCGCTGAAAACATCGTTAGACTTTATACCGGAAACTTCAAGAGCGGGAACCTTCCTGTCTACCATAAAGACGATTTTCTGCTCTGTCGTTACGTTGTTTAAATTATCGCTTACCGTAATGTCCAGTGTGTTAAGACCTTCTCTAGCTGCAGCCGACCATAGTATATCCGTCGCTGAGACATTCTGTATTGTAGGAGATCCGCCATTTATACTGTATGAGAAAGTGGCCGAAAGCGGGGAGAATTCATCATAAATAACCAATTCTAATTTGGCGGAGTTATCCTTTAATCTTTCGCCGTATATTTTCGCCAAATCACCGCTCCAATTACGTGGATTTATTGAACCGTTGTTAAGATTTGTTGTTAAAGTTGCTGTATTGCCAATAGCGCCTTCATATATCTTGCTCTTGCCGCTGATTGTTACATCGGGACCCTTTTTGTCAACTATAAAACTTACCGTTTCATTCCTTGTCTGACCTGAAGAACCTGTCACGCTGATTACAATGTTTTGGCGACCATGATTAAGATCGGCTGTCTTTATTGTTTTAGGATTAATCGTAAATTTTTTCGCGCCGTCTACAGTGGAACCAAGCGTAATTGTCTCTTCTTCATTAGTTCCGCTGTTAACGATCATTGACAGGCTTTCAACCTTATAAGTACCGATAATCGATCCGGTAAAATTAATATTATTGTTTCCGTCAAAAACAGCGCCTACTATTTTTCCCATATCAAGCGTGGGCGCGTTTCTGTCCACCATAAACGCCATATTGGCTTCATAACCGTAAGTAACGCCGTTTACCGGGGCGGGAACAGATGAACCATTATAACCGTTGCCAATTACGTCGTTTACTCCAATTGTTAAACGGTATATTCCGTCTTCCATATTTGTTGTTATCGGGATCTCCCACGGAACAGAGTTACTGTTAGGAGTTGTTATCATTGGCATGTCCTTCCAACTGCCCGGTTTCCCGTTACCGGGACCGTCAATTTTGTACCGGAATATGTATTTACCGTCTTTATCGGATATGGCGCTATAATCGTCGGAAAATCTTCCCGATAGTTTTGCCGAAACAGATCTGTCCTTTATTCTGTTTTCATATAAGGAATCGCGGTAGGAATTCCATTCAACCGCAGTTATATTTGCCCCGCTAATCTCACCTACCTTAGCGTTGTCCAGTATGATTTTTCCTCCGCCGGTGGTGTTAAATGAAATCTCCGGACCTCTGTCGTCAAGAATAAAGTTAAGCGTCCTTATCGCCGATTTACCGGAAGAGCCGGTTACGGTTATTGTAACATTATTGGAACCATACACAAAATCATTGTCGCCTTCAGTTTTCATCCAATATTCAAATTTAAATTCTTTTTCTTTACCGGGAAC